>ERZ1292633.5103-Hain-H41-02um-R1-5103-length-11976-cov-6_pt1 | contig 11976 bp, 8 predicted proteins | sample MGYA00564406_ERZ1292633 | MGnify/ENA primary metagenome ERZ1292633 (study PRJEB36523, sample SAMEA6512639) | groundwater metagenome | collected 2019-01-08 | study: AquaDiva: Metagenomics assemblies of 32 groundwater samples
GGTCGCGACAGCTCCGCTCACGGCTCCCCTCTCCCCCCCCTTCCTTCCCTCCCCCTCCCCCACTGCGCGCGAGAACCCAACAATTGTGCCCCTCCCCGTCGTAGTTACTCGTCCAACGCGGACCCCTAGCTAGCTTACACGGACCGGCAGACGTGTGATGTTTGTTTCTTTGATGTTCGTTCGAACCCTCTCAACGCCCAAAGGGAATCCTTTCTTCTCACCCTCTGCCTGTTCCCCTGCCACCGTGCGGGGGTGTGCATGCTTAAACGAGGGCTCCGCAACCACAACTTCCACGCGTTCACTAGGCAGCCGGCACTCGCTGACTTCAAGTCGTCGGCTCTCGTCCGTTTCCGCCTGATCCCCTCCCCCTTGAGATCACGCTCAGCCGCATCCGGGACCCCCCCTCCAACTGCTACGGGTGCCGTCAAGCAACAAGTTTCGAAGCGACCGCATCCCACCGCCATGTCTGCCCAGCCACCGTCTGCCGGGATGCAGCAGCTGGCCGCCGAGCGGAAAGCCGCTCGCGCCGCGGCGACGGGGCGACGGTTCGACGAGCTTCCGGAAAAGCTCAACTTCGTCGCCATGGAGGAAGCGAACATGGCGTATTGGAAGCGCATTGACGCGTTCAAGACGTCCCTTGCCAAGAGCCAAGGCCGCCCGCGCTACATGTTCTACGACGGACCTCCCTTTGCCACGGGGCTTCCCCACTACGGGCACATGCTCGCCGGCACCATCAAGGATGTCGTGTGCCGGTACGCCCACCAAACAGGTCACCATGTCGAGCGTCGGTTTGGCTGGGACTGCCACGGCCTGCCCATCGAATTCGAGATTGAAAAGCAGCTCGGCATCAAGTCTTCCCACGACGTCCGCGAGCTCGGCATCAAGAACTACAACAAAGCCTGCCGCGACATTGTCATGCGCTACGCCAACGAGTGGGAGGAAATTGTCACCCGCTCTGGAAGGTGGATCGACTTTGAGAACGATTACAAGACCATGAACCTGCCCTTCATGGAGTCGGTGTGGTGGGTGTTCAGCGAACTGTGGCGCAAAGGTCTGGTCTACCGCGACTTCCGCGTGATGCCCTACTCGACGGGCTGCACCACGCCCTTGAGCAACTTTGAATGCAACCTCAACTACAAGGACACGACGGACCCGAGTTGCATGGTGACGTTTCCGCTCATCCCCGTCGCAACCGCGGATGCCGCGGGATCGACCACGGCAGCGGCTGCAGCTGCAGCTGCCCCGGCCGCGGCGGAGGAGGAACACCTCGTCGCGTGGACGACCACGCCGTGGACCCTACCCAGCAACTTGGCCCTGTGCGTCAATGCCGAATTCGTCTACGCTCGTGTTCGCGATGCCAAGACGCAAAAAATTTACATCGTCGCGGAGTGCCGCCTCGAAGAAGTGTACCCTAACCACGCCAAGGCCAAAGAGGCGCCCTTCCTCAAGCTTGGAAGCGTGATCGGCAAGGAACTCGTTGGCCGACAGTACAAGCCGCTGTTCCCGTACTTTGAGTTCATGCGCGAAACGGGCGCGTTTCGAGTCTGCAGCGATGCGTACGTGAAGGCCGATGCGGGTACGGGCGTCGTGCACTGCGCGCCCTTTTTCGGCGAGGAGGATCATCGCGTGTGCAAAGCCCACAATATTTTCCCTCGCGGCGCCGTGGCGTGCCCGATCGACGAGAATGGGTGTTTCACCGCCCAGGTGCCCGACTTCCAGCGTCGCTACGTGAAGGACTGCGACAACGACATCCTAGCCGCCATCAAGGCGGCCGGCCGCCTGCACTCGAAGGCGAGCATCGTGCACTCGTACCCATTCTGCTGGCGCTCCGAGACACCCCTCCTCTACCGCGCCGTGGAGGCGTGGTTCGTGAACGTCGAGAAGTTCAAGGGTCAGCTGTTGGAGACAAACAGGGAGTCGATGTGGGTACCTGACTTCGTGCAGACCAAGCGGTTTTCGAACTGGCTTGAAGACGCCCGGGATTGGAACGTCAGTCGCAACCGCTATTGGGGCACGCCGCTTCCCGTGTGGCATTCCGAGGACTGGGAGGAAGTCGTGTGCGTGGGCAGCGTCGCGGAGCTGGAAAAGCTGACGGGCGCTGCCGCCGGCAGCATCACGGATATCCACCGCGAGTTCGTGGATGACATCACCATCCCTAGCAAGCGACCAGGAAAGCCGCCGCTGAAACGAGTGAGCATGGTGTTCGACTGCTGGTTTGAATCGGGCTCGATGCCCTATGGCCAGTTGCACTACCCGTTTGAAAACAAGGAGCTGTTCGAGCAGGTGTTCCCCGCCGATTTCATCGCCGAAGGCCTCGACCAAACCCGCGGCTGGTTCTACACCTTGCTCGTCCTCAGCACCGCGCTGTTCGGCAAGTCGCCCTTCAAGAACCTGGTTGTGAACGGCCTCGTTCTCGCTGCCGACGGGAAGAAGATGTCGAAGCGTTTGAAAAACTATCCCGAGGTGTCGGTCATTCTGAACAACTACGGTGCCGACAGTCTCCGGTTGTACCTGATCAACTCCCCAGTGGTCCGCGCCGAGTCGCTGCGCTTCCGCGAAGAAGGTGTCAAGGAGATCGTGCGAGATGTGTTCATCCCGCTCGCCAACGCGATGAAGTTCTTCACCGCCAACGCGAACCATTTCCTCGAAACGCGGAAACCAGGGTCCCCCCTGGCGTTTGGCCTCGAGCAGCAGAGCACCAACTTGATGGACCGCTGGATCGTCGCCGCTAGCCAATCGCTCGTGCAGTTCGTGCGGCAGGAAATGGCTGCGTACCGCCTTTACACCGTCGTGCCGGAGGTGCTGCGCTTCGTCGACATCCTCACGAACTGGTACGTGCGGATGAACCGCCGCCGCCTGAAGGGCGTCGAGGAATCCGACACAGACTGGGAAATGGCGCTCTCGACGCTCTTTCAGGTCCTCTACACGGTGTCGCGGGTGCTCGCCCCGTTCACACCGTTCCTCGCCGAGTCCTTCTACCAGTGCTTGCGTCCGATGCTCCCAGCCGCCGACGGTGCGACGGCCGCGGAGGAGTCGGTCCACTACGTCATGGTGCCCGACGTGGACACGTCGCGCTTCGACAAAGGGCTCGAGAGGGCGATGAAGCGGCTGATCTCCGTCATTGACTTGGTGCGCGTGATGCGCGAGCGCGAGGGCATCCCCATCAAGATGCCCGTCAAGCAGGTGATGGTGGTGACGAGCGACGCAGCGTATCTCGACGACCTCCGTGTGGTCGCCGAGTACATTAAGCAGGAAATCAACGCAGTGGATCTGTCCCTCATCCGCGAGGAGGACGATTTTGTCACGACGAAACTCGATGCGAATTTCGCCGCCCTGGGGAAGCGATTCAAGAAGGAGGTGAAGGACATTGCGGCCGCGCTGAAGGCCATGTCAACCTCCCAAGTGAAAGCATTCGTCGCAGCCAACGGCGGCAAGGTCGCTGGGTTCGAGCTGACAATGGACGATGTGCAGTTAAAGCGCGAGACGAAACCACTTCCGAACTTCGAATGCAATGGCGACGGTGAGGTCGTCGTGCTGCTCGACAAGCGTCGCGATGCCGCACTCAAGGACTCGTACCTGGCTCGCGAATTCGTCACTCGTGTTCAGCAACTCCGGAAACGCGCGGGGTTGGTCATCAGCGACGTCGTCGACGTCTACGTCACGACCACGGACGCCGAGGTCGCCGGCGCCATCGAGCGCAGCCATGACCAGATCGCCCAAACGATCCGCTCGGGCAAGTGGACCGTCGGCGCGGCCCCCGCAACCGGCACGGTGTTGGCGACGGACAACACGGAGATCGGCGAAGCCGAGATCACCGTGGTGCTCGTGAAGGCGCGACACGTCGATCCGGCCGCTGCGTAGCAGTTGGTCCGCCGTGGGTTCTAAACGCTGTAATGTGGCAGCTCTCGTTATGTGACTTGAGCGTTCGCCCCATCGTGAATGAGGGAAATGTGGTGTTGATTGTTGTTTGTCGGCCTTTTGATGAACTTGGCGTATTTTGGCACTCATTTTTTCTTCTCTCTGCTCGCGCGATTGCGGCCAGGCGTTGGCGTTCGTGGGCAGTATGAATTGCTCTTCAGGGACGGGGGTATTGGGAGTGTGAAAAAACGGGGTGCCCTTCAACAGTCACTCTTTCTGCGCCTCACACTCGCAGAAGAAGCGGTGGTGGACACGGTTCATGCGGCGATGCGGCGACCGTCTGGAGATGGCCAGAGGTGGGGCCAAGCGGTCGTCACGTTGCCCCTATCGGCGGTATTTGTGAGAAACCGCAGGAACGAGAAGGACACGACGACGGGCACCGGGGAGGCACCGACTCCGGCCGACCGAATCACTTCGCAAAAGGGTGCGGCCGGCGGCTCCGCAGGTCAGCGCAAAACAGTCGCGGACGGCAGCGATGGGCACTTTGATTTGGGGTCGTGTCTCCAACTGCCGCGAACGGTGCAGGAAGTCGACCTCTTTCTGTTTGCGGGGGGGAACGGGGCGGAGCGAAGCCCGGCTCCGTTTGGCGCATTAGCTATGGCTCGGCAGCCTGCTGTGAGCGACCCTCCGCTGGACCGTCGGGCGCAACCGGCGGTTTGGACAAGCCCGTCGCGGTCCGGCCGCGCCACAGCGGTTCCGAAGGTCGACGCTCAGCGGTGGCGGGGCGGATCCTATGCCGCGCGGCGCACAATGATCGCCACGACGCCTGAGGCCACGCCAGTCGCTAACTCTGGCCTCTCCGGCCACGACGACGACCCGTACGCGGTGATGAAGTGGCTCCGCGCACAGCAGACGCCTGAGCGTCACGATCTGCGTCAAGGTAGTGCGGGCAAGTGGCGGGAGGCGCGGAGTCGCTTGGGTGATCATCCGTCCGCTCGAGTGACGAATCGGGCCGCATGGGCCGAGTCCCTCCGAATGTAAAAGTTTCCGAAGGACATTTGTTCGTCCGAAACTCATTTCGGCACGTGGTCCTTATACGAAACACAGGAGAAGAAGCCAACGTCAGTGGCTTGCTTGTTGTTGAGAGTGACTCAAAGCTTCGCGCAAAACCATTCGTCAATCTCCTTGAGTGCTGCGGAATGTTGCTCACCAAGAGTGACTGTCGACAAGCCCTGGAGAGTAGCTGCCGCTTGCGCACCGATGACGTGGTGCAGCGAGCCAGGATGCAATGTACGAGCAGCACATCAGCCGCCCCTGGTGACGTGGATGCCGCGGTGCTGGCCCGTGTGCACGACACGGTCGTCGCCGCAAGAGAACAAGCGGCGGTCGGCCCGCTTTCTCTCTGCCGCCCATTTCGTCAGCCGGCGATGCGATCGGAAGCCGGCCGCTTGATGACGTCGGAACGGCAAAGCAACCGACGGAAAGGTGTCATCGCGTCGACTGGTCTACCGGGGCCTCGAGCCGCCATGGAGCTTACGAGCAGTCGTGTTCGCCTGATGGCAGCAAGCGACGACGGTTGCGGCACCCAACACCCTCCTTGCCTCGGAGGGTCGACGGTATACGGCGATCTACAGCCGGAGTTGCTGCAGGCTGCCAGGCTTGATTCGGGTGCGTTCGTGCTCGACCATGCCACGTCGTCGCGCTTGAGGCCCTCATCCTATCGGCCTCGGTGGTAGACCCTGTGAGGTGGCCGCGTGAGCTATCTAGTTGTAGTTTCTGGCACCAGTTGAGCCCCTGACGTCAGTGCTCTCGCTGCTGCGATCATTTGGTCTCTGTACCACTTGGTTGTTAGAGTCGCGGGGTGAAAGAGAGAGTGTGTGTGTGAGAGAGAGAGGGCCAGCAACTCCCCTCCTCTCTGCGCGTCTGCCGCCGGCGATGAAAAAACGCAGCCGTGCGCCGACGGTTCCCCGGCCTGAAGAGAACAGCGCCCGCAGGGTGGCCGCTCCCCGGCCTGATGAGAACAGCGCCCGCAGGGCGGCCGCTCCCATGTCGGCTGCTCATTCCCCGGCGGCCGATGCCTGCGTCATGCGCCGAGCGTTGGATGCTCTGAAAGCTGCCACCGTGGTTCATGAGCCGCTCCCGGAAGTGGCGACGAACGCTGTCATTGACACCGCACGGCTGGCACACGGCGTCGCGTTAGCGGTTCGGATAACGAGATCGACCCGGTCCCCGGACACCGCCGCCCAGCGACACCGCCACGGTACCGACGGCCGGGACGCGACGGGCTGTTGCATTTGGGTGCCGTGCGACGCCGCGTTGCTTTCCTGTGCCACTGCGGTTCTGGGTCACCAGCGTGCCATTCTGGTGGACGACATTTTGCGGCTGTCACGTGCCCTGCCGCAGCACTTTGAGTGCCACCGGGACGACGTGACGGCGGGGGGGTTGTGGCTCTGCTTCGTGGATCCGTCCGATGATCCCGCCATCGCCGGATTGGGTCCGGTTCCGAGCGACGTCGAGTGGAAATTGGCCCTCTCCAAGGCCACCCCTGGTGCCGCGGCGGCGCCTGTGTCGCAAGAGCCGTTGATCGAGCGGGCGCGGTCCGCCGTCAGAGAGCCAACGCAATCGCTGCAGCGGGCCTCGGCGGATGGCTGCACCGCCGCGGCGGACCGTTCGCCCCCACCGCCGATCGCGCTCCCCGCCGATATCGCCGCGTACCTGTCTCACGAAAAAAGAGCCGACCTTGAGGCTCACCACGCGGCGGTCAGTCACGCGATGACCCCTGAGGCAGTGGCTCAAACGCGCGCGGTCGCCGCGAAGGCGGAGTTAGTGGCTACGTACGACCGCTTGCGGCAGTTGTTTGGCGCCAAGCGCACGACGATCGGCACGGAGGAGGCGATCGCGGCGCTGGTTCCCTCCACCCCCGCTGCAACCAACGGCCCCGCGACGGGTGAACCGAACACCGCCGTTGACAGCTCGCGCCGCCGCTCCGCAGCCCGCATTCTGCGACTGCTCGCGTGTCCTTCGAGCGGTATGTCGCTGGTGAATAGCGAGGAAATCAGTTCCGCGGCGGTTCGCCCGACGACGCCTGAGGAATTCCTCCGCGCACATGCCGCGCCTGGCGGGACGGCCGATTCTCTCAGCGTCCGAACGATCGCGTTAGATCGCAGTCGCTGCTGTCGTGCGGATATCGCAGAATCCACCACCACCATCGCGACATCATCGCCAGCGTGTTGATGAGGATCAAACCACAAAAAAAAACGGATGGGATGTTGAAGGTGCGTTGCTAACTGTTGTCATAGAGCGACTGTTGAACGGCCCCCCTCTTTTTGTCCCCTGCCCCCTCTGAACAGATCTCTCGATTCTGCGGCATGCCGCCAACGAAGAAATCCGTTTCCACCAGCAAGAAGTCGGTGACAAAGGTCGCGGGAAAGCGTCGTTCAGCGCCGTCCGCAAACACAACGAGCAAACCGGCGGCACCTCCAGTCACTGCTGCCGTTTCTGCACTCAAATTCGCTTATACGATTGTCTACGTGCCGAAGGTAATCGCCACGATCGAATTTTACGAGAAAGCTTTCGGTTTCATTCGTGGTTTCGTCCATCCGTCGGCAATGTACGCAGAACTCAACACGGGGGCCACGACGTTGGCATTCGCCGATGAGTCCATGAGGGAGCTCAACGGCATCGCGACGTTGAATAACCGCTTCGACAACGCTAAACCTGCTGGCATCGAACTTGCCTTCTCCACCGCGGACGTGGCGGGGGCCTTCACCCGAGCCGTCGCTGCGGGATGTGCCGCCTTGAAGGACCCGATGGTCAAGCCATGGGGCCAAACCGTCGCGTACGTGCGAGATCATAACGGCGTGTTAATCGAGTTGTGCAGCCCAATAAAGTAACATGACGGATGCTCACTGACGGTTGCGCTTCCCCTGCCTCCTCTTCCGCGAAGAGACTGGGACACTCGCTCACCCCTCGAAAAGAGGAGATGGGAGATAGGGGATACCCTCCCTTTTCCAGCCACGTGAAACCCGATCGACTGAATTGCTGTACGGCAAGCATTTGTTTCACTCCCTCGTTGGGGCACGGGCTTTTTGTGAGGGATGCGTTGGGTTCCCCCTCCCCTAAGGGAACGTCGCCGCAGTGTGTCCGCAGAGATTGTTGTCGCGTGCACAACACACCTCATATATGCTGCGGGATGGGACGGGCACCATCGCGATACAGCTGCCGTTCGCCGTCCATCTGCCGAACTGCCTTCGAGCGGTTCACGGTGCGCGAGCGGAACAGTCGCCACTGCTCAGGGCTCTCGGAGGCGCTGAGGGTTTGGCCTCCGGCACGTTGTTCGCGCCGCCCAAGTATCGTACAACAACGGCGGGTGAAACCCGAACGTTCACGCTGAACGAGTCATCAGGAAGGCCGCGAGACGGAGCGGAGATTGTCACTGCCTTGGCAGACTTTGCTTTGCCGCTCGATGGGCGAGGTGTCACCGCCCCCAATCCGTCCTTTCCGCAGCCGTCCTGGTGGACGTCAGCCCCCGTGGCACACGGAGTCGTCCTTCGCACCACCGACTTGCTCGTGCGGCGTGTGCGGGCGGGTTCCACGACCGGCCGCAAGCGGAGGGAGCGAGAAGCTGGCGAGGAGGCCGGCGGACGACCGTCGTCGCGTTACGTGGTCGAAGCCGTGGTGTCGCGCCTGTTGTCTTTTTCGGTGCCAGCTGACGTTAGCTTTTGGGAGCCGCTCGACGCGACGGGCAGCACTCAACCGGCCGCGGGTGTCACGATGATGTCGCCCGGATCGTTGCGGTCTCCGCACCAATCGCGGATGTCGTACCGGCACGCGGGCGACCCGTCGATGCATGTCACCGGACCCGGGGTGCCAGTGAACGTGGAAGTCGATCTGGGACCTGTCGGGGAGCCGCCCATCGTTCCTGTCGCTGCCGTCGATCCGGTGACCCTCGCGTGGCGGAGTGCCAATGTGACCGCTGACTTTGCGCAGCATTTCGCCGATGCCTTGGCTCGGCGCCCGGTGTGGCTCGCAGGGGCGCTGGAAGACGACGTTGTGAAACGGCTCTCTACCGGCGGGACCGGTGGAGGCTCCACCAGCAGCCGCACGTTGATTCACATCGCTGCGCTGTGCTTTACTTACACCTGCCGCACGGGGGCCTTCAACCGGTGTCGAATAGCCTTCGGTTACGATCCAAGAACGACCTCGGAATCTGTTCGCTTTCAGAGGTTGTTGTGGCGCTTCAGACCGGGGCTCGTTCGCTTCCTGCGGCAGCTGTATCAACGACAAGGGTGGGTGCAAGAGATTGCGGCCACGTTGACCGCATCGTCCCTCAACGACGCGGCAACTGCGTTCCACGTTCAGATGCTTCTCCGCGAGAAGGTGTCAGAGCAGCTGCAACTCGACGACTGTATGGTCGTACTCTCGCCCATGTTGAGGGCGGCCATCGAGACCCGCGCGTCGACCGCGACGTTCCACCCGATTCACGGTTGGCTCACCGCCGATTTATGTCGTCAAATCCTTGGCGAGCTCAATGACGCCTTGACGGCGTACCTGGCCGCAAAGGTGGTCCCGCTGGTGGACCGCACCGTCGACCCGCAGGTCGTCGCGGTCATGCTCCGCGGCGCGGTCGATACGGGTGCCTTGCGGCCACCAACGCTGCCGGCGGTGAACGGTGTGGCGTCGCTGCCGCTGCCCACGCTGGTCGCCACCGATTCCAGCCGCGGCAGCGCGGAACGACGGTTCCCAGACGACGATGACGGTGACGATGGGCGGCGGCGGCCCACGCTACAGCACGACGACGACGGTGGCGCGTTAGCGTCATCCGTGGGGGACGACGACGACGACGAAGAGGATGAGGAAGGGGACGACGACGATGCGGTTTTCTCCGACAACGATTGGGATCACTGATAGGGTCGCTGTTTGAGGCCCCGCCTTCCCTCCCTCGCTCGCTTGTGTCGGGGCTGTCCATTGGGAATGAACGTGTCACATTTCGAAATCGTTGCCACTCAGAATACACCTCCGTCACCCTTCGCCCCTTTTTGAATGGCGGCGATGGTCCCGTCCGGCGGCGGCGCATCCAAACCTTGGCTAAAGGGAAGGACCGCAGGGTCGGCAAGGCCCGCCGCCGCCATCACCGAGGCGTGCACAGCGCCGCTTCCTCGTGTCTTCATCAACGTTTATTCTTACTTCTCCGCTTCTCCTGGCACCGTGGTCGGCGTCATGCCAGCTACGATCGCGCGGGACGGCACCGTGAGCTTGGCCGACGTCATTTTCATGGCGCCTGTTGCTGCTGCTGCTGATACCACTGTGCGCGAGCCACCCATTGGACTGCCCTCGGAGGGGGCGCGGCAGAGGTTGCTAGCCTGGGTGGATGCATGCCGGCTGCGTTTTGAAGCAGAGCCCAGATCACTGATCCTCGACGGTGCCAACATCGCAGCGCACGCCCTGTCATCGCCCCCCTTCGGCGCCGAAGGCCAAGCCTCGCCGTCTCCTGGCGTTCAGGAGGAGGGCGGCCCAAGAAGCGCGGCGTTGTTCTTGGCGTTGCTCCACCCTCTGCCGGCGGACGTGTTTGCCGGCGGTTCTGCTGCCATTGAAACGCGGCGGCGTCCCGTCGTGCTGGGATACCACCCGGTGATGTTGGGGCACGAGTCGCCGAACCCGCGCTACCCTGAACGGCCCAATCGCATCCAGCGTGCCATGGCATGTTTGAGGCGCGACACCGCGACGATGTCCTGCGTGACTGCCATACCGGCCGATTTGGGAACGACGTCATCCTTTAGAGACATCGAAGCGTCGTGGGACGACATCGCCCCGACCCACGACGCCACGGCGGGGTACGCCCCGCTACTGCGACGGGAAAGTCGTTCGCTGCCTGTGGTCCCGACGGACGTCTGGCTCAGCGACGCGGATGACACGACGGCAGACGCGGTGCTCACCGCGGCTGGCATCACGGTCCGCGCCGTGCTCGCCACGTTCGACGAGGGCGCCCTGCGGAAACGTCGTTCGGCTGGACCCGCGGCAGCGGTGGGTGCCCTCTGCCTGGTACGGCCGCCTGGGCATCATTGCTGTGGGCAGAAGCCCAACGGCTTTTGCGTCGTCAACAATGTGATCGTCGCCCTTGACACCCTACTCCATCGGCGCACGGTGGACGGCCGCGCCCCGCGGGTCGCCATTGTTGATTTGGACGTGCACCATGGGGATGGAACGCAGGCGGCGTTGCAGCGGCTCGCGCGCCGCGGGGCGTTTCCCTCCTCGAAGGCTTCGGGAGCAGGTGCTCATATGATGCTACCCGCGGTGTCCTTCATGTCGATGCACCGATGGGACGGCGGCTCGTTCTACCCCAAAACGGGCGGTCCGACCGACCTGGAGGACGAGGATACAAGCGACCGGCTCTTCGTCTTGAATGTCCCGTTTGACACCGATCGACCGCGAAACGTGGTCATCTCGGACTGGGCGATGTCGCGCGTCGTCGACGAGCTGTTCGCCCCGCTCCTTCGCGAGCTCGAACCGGACTACATCCTCGTCAGCTGCGGGTTCGACGCGGCCGAGGGGGATCCGCTCGGCGGCATGGCCGTATGGGGCGCGTATGGCTACGCCGTGGCGCGTCTGGTGACGGCGGTGCCCACCGCGCTGGGCTGCTGCGGGGTGCTGGAAGGCGGATACGACGTAGACGCGGTCGCGATGCAATCACTGGCAGTGCTCAATGCGCTCGCGTTTCCGGACGAGACACGGTTGGCGTCGTCCTGGACGATGACATCGCCGACGAAATGGGCCACTGCCGGGGCGGCTTCGCACGGTACGATGGAGAACCATCAAGCATGGATTTCACAGACGATTCAGCGAGCGGCTCACGCCAGAATGGCACGCTTCGCGAACACAGCAACGCACGGTGCAATGGAGCGAATTCGCCGCATTATAGAACCCCTCTCAAGCGGTCGAGGCGACGTGACAGCTGAGACAACATGACCGCCCTGGCGTCCTTTGCCATTCCGCGAACAACGCCTGTACGCTGGCAGCCACCTGTGATTCACGAGTCCCCCTCGATTGCCACTTGTCTTCTCTGGGCCCAACAGTCTCGCTTTTTCAACCCTCTCGTTTCGTTTTCGGCGACCACCCCTC
>ERZ1292633.3334-Hain-H41-02um-R1-3334-length-15725-cov-4_pt1 | contig 11969 bp, 12 predicted proteins | sample MGYA00564406_ERZ1292633 | MGnify/ENA primary metagenome ERZ1292633 (study PRJEB36523, sample SAMEA6512639) | groundwater metagenome | collected 2019-01-08 | study: AquaDiva: Metagenomics assemblies of 32 groundwater samples
AAAGATATGCCCGCTTTTACAACTTAGAACAAAGTCCAAAGAAAAGCTTCAGATTATCGGGGCTAGAGCGCATAATTTAAAAAAGATAAAGGTGGAGATACCATTAAGAAGATTGGTTTGTGTTACCGGAGTTTCAGGAAGCGGCAAATCATCTTTAATGCATGACGTTTTATATAAGAATCTAGCTAAAATTTTAAATAATTCTCATGAGGAGTTAAAAGATGTTAATGAAATTTTAGGAAGTGAGCATTTAGATAAAGTCATTATGATGGATCAGGCGCCTATCGGCCGAACGCCTCGTTCCAATCCCGCGACTTATACCGGTATCTTTTCTCCGATTAGAGAATTTTACGCCACCCTTGAAGAAGCGCGGGGAAGAGGTTATACTGCTTACCGATTTTCTTTTAATGTTTCCGGCGGCAGGTGTGAGGCCTGCGGAGGTAGCGGCTATAATTTAATCGAAATGCATTTTTTAGCTCCGGTCTTAGTGGAGTGTGAAGTCTGCCGGGGCAAAAGATTTAACCGGGAGACTCTCCAGGTTAAATATAACGGGAAAAATATCAGTGAAGTTTTAGAGATGACGGTTGATGAGGCAGTAAAATTCTTTGATGGTATTTATACCATTACTGATAAATTGAAAGTACTGGAAAAGGTCGGTTTAGGATATATTGAATTAGGTCAGAGCGCGACCACACTTTCCGGCGGCGAAGCGCAGCGGATAAAATTAGCCAGAGAATTAACTTATCATTTGGGTAAGAGAGTACTCTATCTTTTAGATGAACCAACCGTGGGCCTCCATTATCATGACCTGGAAATGCTCTTAGTAGTATTGAATAAATTAGTCGAAAAAGGAAATTCGGTAGTATTAATCGAGCATAATATGCATATCATTAAATCCGCGGATTATGTTATTGATTTAGGGCCTGAAGGAGGAGATCGGGGCGGCAGAGTAATAGCTAAAGGGACTCCGGAAGAGATCGCTTTGTCGGATGAATCCTACACCGGTAAATACCTAAAGAAATATTTTAAAGAGAGTTAGTCTGGTTGTTGGGTTTTAACTTACAAAAATGAGTAAATTACTTGAACAAGCAAAAAAAAAATCCTCCCGGCCAGGAGTTTATCTTTTTTGTGATAAAAAAGATAAAGTTTTATATGTCGGAAGGGCGGTATCTTTAAAGAGAAGGGTTTTAAATTATTTCCAGAAGTATTTAGATCCACGGTTAAAGGAGATGATGGATAGAGCGGCGATCTTAAAACATTTTGAGACCGCTAATCTTTTGGAAGCAATTATTCTCGAAGCTAATTTAATCAAAAAATATTGGCCGAAGTATAATATTAGAGAAAGAGATGACCGGTCTTTTATTTATATTGTTATTCCTAAAACTGCATTTTCTCATCCTATAATTATCCGCGGGCACGAGCTAAAAAGATTTGTTCCTAAAAATGTTTATCTTTTCGGGCCCTATAGGAGTCAATCATTAATTGAGGCTGCTTTAAAGATTATTCGAGGGATTTTTCCTTATTGCTCATGTTTATCGCATGAAGTCTTATCTAAAAAGAAGGGGAAGATTAATTGGGGCAGGCCTTGTTTGAATTATCAGATTGGATTATGTCCCGGGCCTTGCCTCGGACTTATTTCTCAAGAAGATTACCAGAAAAATATGGATAATCTTATTCTTTTGCTTAAGGGGGAGCGAATCAAATTATTAAAAAGACTGGAAAAAGAAAACCCGGAGAAAGCGGAAGCATTAAAACATATTCAGGATGTGGCTTTACTTAAAAAAGAAGATTATTTTTCTTCGAAAATGAATCGTATTGAGGGTTATGATATTTCTCATTTTAGCGGAAAAGAAACTTATGGCGCGATGGTAGTTTTCGAAGGAAACGGGGCTAAGAAGGATAGCTATCGCTTATTTAAAATAAAAAGCGCACCGCAAAGTGATGATTTAAGGGCTTTGGAAGAAGTTCTCACTAGAAGGCTTCGTCATTTAGAATGGCGTTTCCCCGATTTAATTTTAATTGATGGCGGAAGGCCCCAAATTGAGCAGGTTTCGAGATTATTTCGAACCAACAGAATAACTATTCCTTTTGTCGGTATTTCTAAATATCAGAACGATGAACTAACCTTTCCCAAAAATACGAAAACTTCCTTAAGAGAGATGATAGCCTCGATGAAAGAAATATTGCTGCGAGTCCGGGAAGAATCCCACCGTTTTGCTATTTCCGCCAGCCGAAGAAAACGAAGTAAGACTTTTAAGTTGGATTCTTCTCCGAGATAAAATAAAAAAGGCTGTCTCTAAAAAGAGACAGCCTTTTTTATTACGTTACTTTAGTTTATAGTTTGGTAACGTTAGTTGCCTGGTCGCCTTTTGGGCCCTGGGTTACTTCATATTCCACTGCTTGACCTTCTTCTAAGGTTTTATAGCCTTCTCCCTGAAGAGCACTGAAATGAACGAATACGTCCTTTCCATCTTCTCCGGTAATAAAACCATAACCTTTTTGGTTTGAGAACCACTTTATTTTACCTTTTGCCATTTTCTACTTTTCACCTCCTCAATTTCCCCGCTATTGCTACTCAGGAAATTGATCCCGAGCGGAGCGAGGGATCTCTCCTGTGTAATAAAAAATCCGTAAAGCCCATTTTTCATGGTTATAAGCTTTGCGGATTGTACGTTGCCTTTAAAAAAATCTTAACTTCTCCTTGAAACGTTGTATTTCCAATACTTTAGCATATTTCTTTCATTTGTCAATACTTGATTTCACAACTTGATTTCACAACTATTGTTCAATCAAGTATTTCGCTGAATCAAATTTTAAGGTGCTCAATATTATTCTTGGACAATTCTTCAAATATTGGTATAATTATTCCTTAATTGATGCCGATGTAGCTCAGTTGGTAGAGCAGGACTTTCGTAAAGTCAAGGTCGGTGGTTCGATTCCACTCATCGGCTCCAGTAATAAAAATGTCCAGGTTTCATGAAGTATTAAAAAACCGTAATTTTTTCCTCCTCTGGCTGGGACAGATTATTTCGCAGTTAGGGGATAGGCTCGGTCAGATGGCTCTGATTGCTTTTGTCTATATGCGCTCTCCGGGATCAACCATGGATATGGCCAAAATACTCTCCTTTACCATAATCCCGGTATTTCTAATCGGCCCGGTTGCGGGTGTCTATGTGGATCGATGGGACAGGCGCCGAACTCTGTATATTTGCGATTTTCTTCGGGCAGTTATGGTTTTTACCATACCTTTCTTTCTTTTTTATGCCAAGAGTATTGTTCCGATTTATGCCATTATCTTTTTAATATTTTCTATCGGAAGATTCTTTGTTCCGGCCAAACTGGCAATAGTCCCGGATTTAGTTGAAAAGAAGGATTTGTTAATCGGTAATTCGCTGGTAAATATTACCGGAATGATTGCTGCGGTATTAGGCTTTGGGATAAGCGGGGTATTGGTTGAAAAAGTTGGGGCAAAAAGTGGTTTCTATCTTAACGCTTTGACTTTTCTTACTTCCGGTTCGCTGATATTCTTTATTGCCAAGCAATTTAACTCTAAATCTTTAGATTTAAAAGAGTTTAGCCGTGAGATAGTTGACGTCATCAGGAAGTCGGTTTTCCAGGAGATAAGAGATGGAGTTTTGTATTTTATACGCAAGAAAGATATAAGGCTTACCGCCAGCATTATGTTTATTCTCTGGTCAGCGCTAGGGGCAGTATATGTGGTTATGATTGTTTTTGTTCAGAAAGTCCTAAATTCAGCAACTAAAGATCTGGGATTATTGGTAATGTTTCTCGGGATAGGATTATTTACCGGGTCGTTAATTTACGGCCGTTTTGGCCAGCGTATCTCTCATTATAAAACAATCTTTGTTTCCTTGGTTCTAAGTGGTATAATGCTTATCATTTTCGCTTTAACCATAACTCGCTATCCTTATTTCTTGAATGCGGCGTTTTTAGCTTTTGCTTTAGGCAATACCATTTCCCCGATTATGATTGCTTCCAACACCATAATACACAAAGCCAGTGATAATGAGATGATGGGCAAGGTTTTTAGTTCGATGGAAATTGTAATGCATTTAGGGTTTCTATTATTTATGTTTATAAGCAGTTTATTAGCCGAAAGGTTTTCACACCTTTCTATTTTGATTGCAGTAGGATGTATATTTAGTATTCTGGGTACGGTAAACCTCATAACTAATCGTAAAATTCCATGGTTAGACTAGAAGATAATAAGTTTTATACAGAAAATAAGGCAATTGAAGTTCTACCTTTGCCGCGCAAAGTTTACATTCCATTATCTCAGCATTTGGGCCAGCCCTGTAAACCTATTGTGGAGATAGGGGATATTGTAGCTTTGGGCCAGAAGATTGGTTCTATTGATGCTCATCTTTATGCTCCGGTTCACGCTTCTATTTCGGGAAAGGTGGTATCCATTGAAGACTATCCGCATCCTATTTTAGGTAAATCTAAAACAATTGTAATCGAAAGGGATGGTAGTTCGGCTTCCCCAAATTATAAAATCAGGCCACAAGATGAAGTTGATAAATTAACTTCTCAAGAAATTCGTAATATTATTTTTGAATCTGGGATTGTCGGGATGGGGGGCGCGAGTTTTCCTACGCATATAAAATTAAATCCGCCCAAGTCAGTTGATACTTTAATTATAAATGGCGCAGAGTGCGAACCGTATCTGACCGCTGATTACCGTTTAATGATTGAAAAGACCGATGAGATCGTAAAGGGGGTTGAATTAGTCGCGCGTTGCCTCGGCGTTAAAAAAGTATATATAGCTATCGAAGATAATAAACCTGAAGCAATCAAAAGATTCGAAATTCGAAATTCCTGCCTTACCGGCAGGCAGGCTAAATTCGAAATTAAAATATTAAAATCAGCTTACCCACAGGGTGGGGAGAAGCAGCTGATTAAGAGTGTTCTGGGTAAGGAGGTTCCTCGCGGCAAGTTACCTTTTGACGCCGGAGTGATGGTGCATAATATCGGGACAGTTTTTGCCATCTATGAGGCGGTATATTTAAGTAAGCCTCTTTATGAGCGCGTAGTAACGGTTACCGGAAGATGCTTAGAGAATCCTAAGAATTTATTGGTACGTATTGGAACTCCTATAAAAGAACTAATTGATTTTTGTGGCCCGCTTAAAGAGGATCCGGCGAAAATTATTATTGGTGGCCCGATGATGGGCATCGCCCAATATACCGATCAGGTGCCGGTGATAAAATCTACTAATGGCGTCTTATTATTTGATAAGAAAGAAGCAAAGAATTTAGATGAAGAGTATTGTATAAGATGCGGAGCTTGTGTCAGGGAGTGTCCGGCTGGGCTAATGCCTTGCCTGATAAATCTGGCTTCTGAAAAAGCACTCTGGCAGGATGCAATAAATTACGGGGCTTTGGATTGTATGGAGTGTGGTATATGCAATTATGTTTGTCCGGCGAATCGCATATTAGTGCAGTCGATTAAAAGGGCAAAACTTGAGGCGGTAAGATGAAAGATATAATTAGATTTGGATTTATATTGGGGACTATCTGCATTATTGCCGCGGGCCTTTTAGCTGGAGTGAATTCTTTGACCAAGCCAAGAATACTTGCTCAAGCGTTCTCAGAGGAGAATTCAGGTTTAAAAGAAGTCTTACCTGAAGCGGATAAGTTTGAAGTAGTAAAAGAAAAAGAAGAGATAGTTTATTATAAAGGGTATGATAAGGGCGGTAAGTTTGTTGGCGTTGCCTTTAAGGCAACTGGCAAGGGTTATTCTAGTGTTATAGAGACCTTGGTAGGTATGCTTAAAGACGGCAAAATTATGGCGATAAAGATATTATCGCAGAATGAAACTCCCGGATTAGGCTCACGTATTACCGATTCAAGTTTTATTGATCAATTCCGGGGAGTCGATGATTTATCAACTGTCCAGGCTATTACCGGAGCTACGATTTCTTCTCGGGGAGTAATTGCTTCGGTAGAGAAAAAAGCTTTAGAGATAAGGGGCTTAATAAAAAATGAGAAATAACTTTTTAGTTAATACCTCTCCGCATCTGCACAAAAAAGAATCCGTAACCAGGATTATGTGGATGGTGGTTTTAAGCCTTATTCCAACGGGTATTGCCGGCGTATATATCTTTGGTTTAGGCGCTCTTCAGGCAATAATTCTGGGTGTGGTTGCAGCGGTAATCACCGAGATGGCTCTGCAGTTGATGACAAAAAAGAAAGTCACTATCTTTGATGGGAGTGCGGTTCTTACCGGTTTATTATTAGCGTATAATCTACCGCCTAACGTTCCTTTCTGGCTGCCGATAGTTGGTTCGGTATTTGCCATTGCTATCGGTAAGCAGATTTTCGGAGGCTTAGGCCAGAATATTTTTAATCCCGCGTTGGTGGGGCGAGTATTTCTTATGGCTTCCTGGCCTAAATATATGACTACTTTTACCAAACCGCTAAATTATGATGCTATAACTTCCGCAACACCACTTGCAATATTAAAGGAAGGTAAAATATTGGAAAAGATATCAAATTTAGATTTATTTTTAGGTAACCGAGGCGGATGCATAGGGGAGGTTTGTATTCTAGCTTTAATAATCGGCGCGGCCTTTCTTTTATTAAGAGGTTATATCTCCTGGCATATTCCCGCTTCCTACATAATTACTACCGGTTTATTTATTTATATTTTTGGGGCTAAAGTATTTTTTACCGGAGATTGGTTGTTTCATATTCTTTCCGGCGGGTTAATACTAGGCGCGTTCTTTATGGCTACGGATTATGTTACTTCGCCATTAACGGCTAAAGGCCAGATTGTATTCGGTATTGGGTGCGGTTTGCTTACCGTAGTTATAAGGCTTTGGGGCGGATATCCGGAAGGTGTATCTTACGCGATACTTATGATGAATGCGGCCGCGCCGATTATTGACCGTTATACCAGGAAGAGGATTTACGGAACGAAATGACCCCATTGCAAACTATTTTGTAATGGGTAAAAGATAAGTGAGGTTTGCAACGGGGTTTACCCCCTTGCAAACTATTTTGTAATGGGTAAAAGATAAGTGAGGTTTGCAACGGGGTGAAAAAACTCATAGGTGAATTTTTAAAAGGGTTGATTAAGGAAAACCCTACTTTTGTCCTTGCTCTCGGTCTATGTCCGACGTTAGCTGTCTCTGTATCCGTATCCAATGGTATAGGAATGGGGATAGCTGCTACTTTCGTGCTTATTGGTTCGAATATGATCATATCTCTGGTTAAAAATATTATTCCGGATAAAATTCGTATTCCTTGTTTTATTGTGATTATCGCGACCTTTGTTACGATTACAGAATTGTTTATGAAAGCCTATAGCCCGGCATTAGACCGCGCTTTGGGGATATATGTTCCTTTAATTGTAGTAAATTGTATTGTTTTGGGCCGTGCTGAAGCGTTTGCCCAGAAACAGAGTGTTTTAAGTTCAATATTTGATGCTTTAGGTATGGGGCTAGGTTTTACCTTAGCCTTAATATTAATATCCAGTATCAGGGAATTTATCGGTGCGGGTAAAATATTAGGGTTTACTCTTATTAAAGGATTTGAGCCGGTATTCGTTTTAGGTATGCCTTCAGGCGCGCTTTTGGTAATCGGGCTATTACTCGCGTTTTTTAATTTACTAAAGATGAGAAAAACATGCAAATAAGCATTGCTCAATTACTCACTATTTTTATCTCTGCGGTATTTGTTTACAATGTCATTCTATCCAGATTTTTAGGGCTCTGTTCCTTTATTGCTATCTCTAAAGAGACTAAACCTGCCTTAGCCATGAGCTTTGCGGTTATGTTTGTAATTGTTATGTCTTCGATTCTTACCTGGTTTATTTATCGATACTTGCTTATTCCTTTTAACCTAACCTACTTGCGTACAATATCCTTTATTTTAGTTATTGCTACTTTTGTCCAATTAGTGGAGATGGCGATACGCAAGTTCGCGCCTGCGCTTTATCGCTTCTTCGGAATTTATCTTCCTTTGATTACCGTGAATTGCGCGGTTTTGGGGGTAGCGGTTTTAAATGTGGATATGTTTTTCCTAAATGGTAAAGCTCTGCCGGGGAGTTTTGTTTATTCTTTATTCCAGGGGATTTGCGTTGGCCTGGGGTATACTTTGGCGATGTTGCTTATGTCCGGGATAAGGGAGAGGCTGGATCTTTGCAATGTGCCGAAACCGGTAAAAGATTTTCCGTTGGCTTTTGTGATTGCTTCAATTATGAGTTTGGCTTTTATGGGTTTTAACGGGTTTAAGTTTTGATGGAAGCACTAGTACTTATATTAACTATCAACAGTAGGGGAGGTTTAAACCTCCCCTACTGTTGGACTAAACTTTAAATGGATATAATAATACCAATAATAACTTTAGGGATTCTGGGTTTAATTTTTGGCGTAGGTTTGGCGATTGCCTCGAAAAGATTGGCAGTTGTAATTGATCATAAATTGGAGCAGGTGCATGGCCTTCTTCCTGGGTCCAACTGCGGCGCTTGCGGTGGAGCGGGATGCTTTGGATTTGCCGAGATGCTTTTAAGCGGCAAAGCTGATGTTTCTGCTTGCCGGGTTAGTGAAGAAAAAATCAGGGAGCAGATTGCTAAGCTTCTGGGTAAGAGCCTTGAGAAAAAGGTGAAGAAAGTTGCTACTTTACATTGCAATGGTGGGATAAAGGTAATGAATAGATTTTTATACCATGGGATAAAAGACTGTGTGGCAGCGAATTTAGTTTTAAAAGGGCAGAAGAGTTGTATATACGGATGTTTAGGTTTTGGCAATTGCGTTAAGGTTTGTCCGTTTGACGCCATCAAAATGTCGAATGACGGAGGCTTACCTATTGTTGATAAAGATAAATGCCGGGCCTGTAATAAATGTGTCCTAAGTTGTCCTAAGAAATTATTCTCTCTTATCCCGATTATGCACAATGTTTATGTTGCTTGTAGCTCTCATGACACAGGGAAAGAGACTAAAGCAGTTTGTCCTGTGGGATGCATTGCTTGTAGGCTTTGTGAAAAGGCCTGCAAATTCGACGCAATACATGTAATAGACAATCTGGCAGTGATAGATTATAATAAATGCACTTCTTGCGGTGCGTGTGTTAAAGTTTGTCCGATGAAGACAATAAGGATAAGAGAGGGCAACGAATCTTGCCGATTTTCAACAGTAGGGGAGGTTTAAACCTCCCCTACTGTAATTGGTAATAAATAAAAGTCAGCAGAGTTTATTATAATATCGAGATATGGAGGTTTGTAGCGGGGTGAAAACAAATATAGCGGTATTTGCTTCAGGAAGAGGGAGTAATTTTCTAGCCATTGCTAAGGCGATAAAGAGCGGGAAGCTGAAGAAAGTTAATCTTGCGCTTTTAGTCTGCGATAATCCTAACGCGCCGGTTATTTTCAAAGCTAAAAAGTTAAAAATCAAGGTTGTTTTGGTAAGGCCGGATATATTTTCTACCAAGAAGGATTTCGAAGCTAGGATAATCCAACATTTAAAAGAAAATAAAATAGGGCTCATCGTTTTGGCTGGATTTATGCGTATGCTAAGCAGCGATTTTGTGCGTGCTTACAAGAATAAAATTATGAACATTCATCCTTCGCTCTTACCTGCTTTTAAGGGTAAAGAGGGAATAAAAGATGCCTATGAATATGGGGTTAAAGTTACGGGCGTTACGGTGCATTTTGTCGATGAAAAGGTGGACCATGGTTCGATAATTTTGCAAAAGGAAGTTAGGATTGAAGAGAGAGAAACGCTTGAATCTTTAGAGGAAAAGATACATAAGATAGAACATAAGCTTTATCCTGAAGCGATAAAGTTAGTTATTAATAGTAAATTAAAAGTAGAAGGAAGAAGAGTTTTGGCTAGAAATTGGTAGGCCTACTTAAAATCTCCGTTTTAGTGAAATTAAGTTTTTCGTCAGTTAGCAGATCCCTAATCGATATTCCTAAGAAATCATTAAATTCATAAGTTTTAAGGCAATAAGCGATTATATTTAAAATTTCGTTTCTTATTTTAATTTTGGTCTTTGGTTCGGCGATTTTAGTAATTGAGTATTCAAATGAAAAGATCCCATCTTGAAATGCTCCTTCGGATTTGTCAATCTTAAAATAATTTTTTAATTCTTCGCTCTGAAACCGCCCCGATATTCTTTGGGTGATTTGTTCTTTTAGGAATTCACCCATAGTTATATTGTAAGGCGTAAAGTGTAGGCCGCTGGTATCTCCTATCGCCTCCGGAGCAAGCTCGAATTTGGCTACATATCTGCGATTGGCTTCTTCTTCGGGTATAAATCCGGCGTAACTTTTCTTTATATCCAGTGTATTTCCTGTAATCCTATAATCTATACCTAATATAGTATCCGAAACCAACAAAGTGAAGATTTGCGGAGGAGTATCCGAGCTAATTAATACCCTACCCACGGTGATGAGGATGTTTCTTAGTTTATCTAGCATTTTTTCGTCGAATATTTTACTCTGGTCGGTAGAGTAGTCTTTGTGTAGTATCTGCTCGACCGGGGCATAAATCCATAAAGTGTCACCTACCCTTTGGGTGGTGACATTAAGCCCGTATTCCTCTTTGCAAATCTTTTTTATTTTGTTAGGGATCTCTTTTTCTTTATAGGTTGGCTCGCTAGGGTAAGAACAGCCAGATATAAGAAGTGAAGATAAGCTAACGAACAGCAGGGCGGATTTTATTAAATTCTTTAAATATAGCTTCAATCTCATCATAATTAAGTTCGTCTTTGGCAAGCAGCTCTTGGGCAAAACGATCAAGGAGAGCAGTCTCATTTTTTAAAAGTTCTTCTACTTCTTTCAGGCAGCTATTTAGGATTTGTTGCACATCGTTACTTAGTTGTTCCTTTAATTTTTCCGAAACAAAAGAGGCCTTCTCGCCTCTAAACCCGCCATAATTCTCGCGCATAGATTCGAGTAAGCTAAAGTCACCGACTAATCCTGAATTACCCATACCCCATTTCCAGACCATATTGTAGGCGTTTTGCATGGCATGGTTAAAGTCCTGTCCTACTCCGGAAGTAGTGGTGTTGAATTTTAGTTTCTCCGCGGCGTAAGAACCGAGGCTGACTTTAATATTCCCCAGAAATTGTTCTCTAGTTCCTATATGCAACTCTTCACGTGGTTGCGGCATAACAAATCCCAAAGCTCCGCCCCGGGCGAGAATAGTGGCTTTAAAAACATCAGAATGAGGAGCGAAGAAATACATAGCTATAGCATGTCCGGCTTCATGATAAGCAATCTTCTTTCGTTCATCTTCATTGAATACGACCTTATGTTTTATTCCTAACTCTACCCGGTCATAGGCCTCGGTAATTTCTTTCATCGAAATTTGTTCTTTATGGTTTCTCACGGTAATTAAGGTCGCCTCTTGCACCAGATGCGCGATATCTGCGGGGCTATTACCTACAGTAAGGCGAGCGAGCCTGTCCACATCAATAGAAGAGTCGTATTTTACTCTTTTTAAATAATACTGCATTAATTTTACGCGTTCATCTAAATTAGGGAGTTGAACATAAATTTTGCGATCAAATCTTCCTGGTCTCAAAAGAGCTGGGTCGAGAAAATTCTCGGGGGCATTGGTAGCGCCTATAATTATAATGTTATGGTCTTCATTTTTTAAGCCGTCCATCTCAACTAGGAGCTGGTTTACGGTGGTGTTGGCTTCTGTTTGACCTCCTGTACCACGGTCAACCGCGCGCTGCGCTCCTACAGCATCAATCTCATCGATAAAAATGATGCATCCGCCTTCGATATAAGCTAACTGTTGTGCTTGTTTAAAAAGTTTGCGTACCCGGCTCGCGCCTACGCCTACAAACATCTCAATAAACTCCGAACCGGACATAGCGATAAAAGGGAGATTGGCTTCGGTGGCGATAGCTTTGGCAAGATAAGTTTTCCCGCATCCCGGAGGGCCCAGCATCAGGATGCCTTTTAAAATTTTACCTCCCATGCTTTTTAGATGC
>ERZ1292633.2308-Hain-H41-02um-R1-2308-length-19578-cov-5_pt2 | contig 11966 bp, 5 predicted proteins | sample MGYA00564406_ERZ1292633 | MGnify/ENA primary metagenome ERZ1292633 (study PRJEB36523, sample SAMEA6512639) | groundwater metagenome | collected 2019-01-08 | study: AquaDiva: Metagenomics assemblies of 32 groundwater samples
CCCCAGCGAAAGAGGCAAGAGACCTGGGGCGTGGTCTACACGAATATTGTGCCCTCTGCAGCAAGGTGATGGAACGTGAAGTAATCTTGTCCAATAGAATTTCTAATTACGTTTACGAGGCCGTTTAACTACCTGCGGCTTAGGAGAGCAGCCCAACATTCCGAGAATGCGATGCAGCGCAGCGGCCACTCGTTCGATCGCGTGCCAAATACCACACACAGCACCGGCGGGGAGGACGAAACATGGCTCTACTGTATCACGTGGCCCGGGCACGCTTTCGATGGCCAACACTGTTGGTCGTCGCACCGGGGCTCCCTGACGTCGCCACCGCAGTCTGGGATGCCGCTATCTGGTCGGCAGGGGCCACGTCGCACTCATCATCGGTGCTGCTTGCTCCTTGTCGGTCCAACTGCGGGAAAGTTACGGGTAGAACGTCGGGGAGCGATTGATGGGAGCCCAGGGACGTAGTGTTCCACTGTTGCACGAAACAATGCGGCGTGGCGGGCCTTGGCAGCTTGCAGTCCGCTGCAACGTCCAACGGTGGAATGGTGGTCATGATTTCGAACACTACGACGACGTTGTCGGCGTACGCAGCCGAGCTCGTCGTTTCTGGTGGCGCCGCGATAGCGATCAGCTGTGAGAGGGACATGACGTCTGGACCGTTCAAGGGTGCGGCGGCGCGCGGTGTTTCTCGCCTCGTCGTTTTTCCCTTTCGCGCCACCTCCTCGTCGTTTCGTTGGCAAGACCACCCCATTGCTTGCAGTGCTTCAGCGAAGTTCTCGACCGTCCAGCGACGAGCACCGTAATACTTGCACGTCGTAAGAACAACTAGGCCCTTGGTCACGACGACGACGTCGGCGAGGCAAGAGGGCTGGTGCGGCCCATTCACGATCACGACCGCGTCGCCCTGCGCGATTAGCTCTGCCGCGCGGTCAAGCTCCGCGGTGATGAGGCTGTGATTGCCCAGCCGGAGGATTCTGACTCCCGTGTACGCCGTCGACGCGGAAGCGAGTGCGCTGGCGACGTGCGCCGTGGGGTGGAACAGGCTCACAAGTGCCCCCAGAGACGCGCCCCCCTTCATCGCCCGAAGGCGCATCTCGCAAAACAGAGCCGCCGCATCCACAGCACCGCGCACGGAGGCCACGACGGGCGCACCGCCGTATCCGAGCGAGCACAGCGCGACCTGGGCCGCGGTCATCCGATATCGCGAGCGCCCCTTCGCCACGGTGAGCGCTGCCCCTTCGCCGATGCGCGTGATCACATGGTACGGTGGTCGCTCCTCGGCGTATTCGACATGGCCATGTTCGAAATGGCTTTGCACCACTGAGTAATCGGTGATCAACCCTGCCAAGCCGAGGCACGCCGGTATCTCGGCAGTGGCACACAGATCCGGGTGCGCGCAGTAGCGCAACGCTTCCGACATGCATTCGTCCATCTCCTCCGCGGTGAACCCTGAACAGCCACTGACGGCTTTGAAACTAGCGGCTGCCATCGCGAGCACGGCGGGGACCATGCCCTTCACCGAGCGGGGTATGGGCTGCGACACAGAGGCGGCACCGGGGAGCATGAGCCGCTTCGCGACAAGGGCGACCATCTCGGCACATCGTGGATTCGTCACGAAGGGTGCGCCGATGATTTCGTCTTTCACCACCGCGTCGAAGATGCGCTGAGGTACGCCCTGTAGATCTCGGTGAAGGGCGTCGACGAGGTTCGCGGGCGGGGCCAGACGAATGATCCGGTAGTCGGGCGGCATGCTGCCTGGCGACTGGATCATCGGAGTGGCGCCCCCCGCCACCACGAATCTCACTGCGTGAACCGCTAGCGAGGTTCGCACCGCCTGTGCGATGTCCAGTCTCGAGCGACACAGGTTGAGCACCACTTTGGGCAGCGCCCACGCCTCGTCGAGCGCGATGACGACCCGAAGCCGGAAATTTGCCGTGGTGTAACGAGCGGTGGAGAGTTCGCTGCCGATACCACCCATCTTCTCCGCAGCGACTGCGGCGAAAACAGCGGCATAAGTCCGCTGGATGGTGTACGAGAAAGTGTCGGCGAGCGCCTCTAGCTGTGGGATGTCGGTGGGATACACCATCACCACCACGGTGCCCTCCGCCAGCTGGCGGTGCCCGATTTCCTGGAAGTTCGTGGCGCAGCCGATCATGAGGCTGGTTTTCCCACTTCCGCTCTCTCCTTGCAGCACAGGAAGTGCCCAGTGGTCGGAGGCCAACGCGTTGCTGAGTATTTCCGCCGCGCGCGTCCGTTGGTACGCCGTGGCGGCTTCGACGCGGTGGTTTTCGGCGAGGCCCAAGCAACACCGGCCCCACGGACGTTGGCCGGACGTCTTCATCGACGATGGGGGGTGATTGGGGTGATGGAGGCTTCTGTCGGGAGCTTCCTTTCGGTTCCACGTGGTAAACACGATGCCTCCTTCCCCGCATCCCCCTGTTTTCGAAAGAAAAAAAGAGATTTGAAACCGCGTGAGTGCCCTTGACGCTATGCTCTATGGCTCGGCAGCAACGTTATGGGGTATCATCGATATCTATCTATTCTTGTTGCAGAGTGCCAGAGGAAGGCGACCGAGGTAGACGGTGCAGAATGCGTTGACGGCGGGATACAGCGGAGGCCGTTAGTCATCATCCTCATCGGTGACATCGCACAGCTTCTTCGTGATTTCGTACAACTGTGAAAACATGACCCCCTCGACGACAGCCATCCACGCGTTGACTTGGACGCCTTTGAAGAAACCGCGCCAACCCTCGTTTTTTAGCAGGTCTTTGCAGATCCAAGCCACCCTCGAATTCCCTCGAGGGATCTCCAAGGCGCCATTGGCAACTTGCAGTCGCGTCTTGATGACGAGCACCGGGCAGTACACGGTGGTCGCCACGACGCTCGCCACCACCCCGGCGGTTGCGTTGAGAACGGCATTGTCGCCGTCGTCGAACAGTGTCCGGGGGAGCCAGCCCGCCACCCACGACTCGCGGTACTCGAGGAGCGGCGGGTGCGCGACCGCGTAGAGGACGCGCTTCGACCACTCGTACAGCGGCCACCAGAGCGCGGAGGATGGGGAGTAGGCGAGGTTGCCCGCCATGCCGGCGCACAGTCCGCGAACGCCGCCCTCGCGGTACATCCCCTGTCCCATCCGATATGCGTTGCAGTACGGAATGCGGCTCGACATGCCGCTGCCCGCCGTGATCTGACGCGCGGCGATCGCGTCGAACGGCGCTGCCATGACGACGTTGGTGACATCGGCGATGAAACCTGCCCAGGCGTCGCGAGTCACCTTGTGGGCGAAGGGAAGGTGCCGCCTGAGGTACTCGAAGACACCGACGTAGGCCGTCTCGCCAAAAGCGTTGCCGCCCGCGCTAGCGCCCACACCGCGAAAGATGGTTCGCGGGCCCGACGATTGGTAGGCTTCGCGAAGGATCGAAACCGTGTTACTGTGCTCACGGTGGGTACGCTCGCGGGTCATGACGAAGTTAAATGGGTGAACCGCGACGTACCGGATGAATGCCGATGCCCCGATCAACACCATCCATTTGTTCATGTTCACGTGCGTCATATCTCGATTGACCGCCGTCGTTTTCCCCGACGCGGCGGCCGCTTCGCTCCCACTCGACGAGGACACCGAGTCGCTGCCGGCAGCGGCAGGGGGTCTCGACATAGATAGCTAAGAGGGAATCCAAAGGGGAGAGGCACCACAACCGTTAGCAAAAGGCCATATGGCGACACACATCACAGAGCGGCCCATCACAGAGCGGCAACGAAATGACAAAGCCGACGGCCGCCACACTGTCCATTCTTTGCGCCTGGGAACGGACGAGGGGAGGAATTGCCAGGGGAGGCGGAAGGCGCAGCACTTTTGCGAAAAACGTCTTTCAGCCCATCAGTGAGGCGCCGTGGCCTGATGAGTGTGGTAGTATCTGGCATCCAGCGACTGCTGCACGGTCCGCACGCCTCGCTCCGAGATCTGCCAGGAGGCGCCATGGCCGCCTCCTCCTCCTCCTGCAGAGTCACCGTTGGCCGGTAAAAAATCTCGCTGAGAGTTCATGCCGTCCAAGTCCGGAGTCATGAAGTTCACCGTTCTGGGGCGCGACTCAGTGGTGACCGACGGATCCACGAAATGACGCGATGTTTCCTCCGTTCCCGAATACGCAGGGCCTGACCTCAGGGCGGTGTCACGTTGGCCTAATCCACCACCTCCTGGAATCCACGTGCTCTCATCGAAAGATTCGTAACCGCTGGTCGCCGCGGTGGACGACGCCGCGCTGGCCGGCGCCATAAAGAGGTACCCGATGAGCATGAGCAACAGACACTCGACGCCAAGCACGATGGGGCCGGACACTCGGGCCTTGTACGCCGAGCCCAGCTGCTTCGTTCCATCCAAGAAGAACGACGTCAGCAGCAGCCCCCTGACGACGCACAGCGCGCCGAATAGTCCCGCGATGAGAAGCACTCGGCGGGCCGCCCGCTGCGACTCGACCCTAGTTGGCCGCCACATGCGGCTCAGCAGCAGCCCGAGCGCGGCGAACGCGAGGCCGTTGTACACGAAGGACGCGCCGGTCGTCGCCGACAGCGCGTGGTTCCAAGCATTTTCGTCCATGGGGGCGAAGTGCTGATACAAATCCGCTGCCGCGATGATCGTGACCAGTGATGTGGCGACACTGAGCACGACGCTCGTCCAGATCAAAATTGCTCCTACACGGAAGGGCGCGTTGCGCACCTGCAATGTCAGTGTGCGAACATGACGCTCCCACTTGACCATCAGCACCGTTTGGAGCACCAGGAATAGGGCGGCCGGGATGAAGGTGAAGCAGTGCGCGGAGAGGTCGTCCCCGTCGCTCACGACGCCGAGGGCGTTGAGGCATAGCTCGACAACCCTCGCGGCCGCGTAGACACACACAAGCAGAAGCATGGCCACCGTGATGAGTCGGTCCCTTGACCCGGAGCAGTTGCAGCCGCCGGCCGCGGAGACACAGCAGCAGCAGTACTTTTGAAACAAGCGTCCAAGGCTCATCAGAAACAGAGAGAAAAACATTGCCGCCACCGTCAGCATGATGGCCTGCGTCGTGTTGCTCAAAGGTGGGAACGGCTTGGCGCCAGGGGCTGCGGTGGTCGTCGAAGTGTTCCCCGATAGCAGTAGCGCGCGGAACGCAACGACGTGCGTCGGATCGGGCGGGAACTCCACCCGGACATTGGACGCCACCGCCATGAAACCACGTGACAAGCAAAGCCCTTTCACCAATAAACGAATCTGTTCGCGCGGGCCAACGCAAGAAAGAAGGAGGGAGGGAAGGAAGAGGCGGCTTTACACAGACAGACATCATGGACGGAACACTAGAGTGTGAGGAGGAAAGCCCCTTCCCACTTTGCGAGATTTCAGTTTAGCAACGCTCGCTGCCGAGCATCGACGACTTCGCGACGCAACACCAAGAAGACGGCACTGACGACCGCACCGGCAATCAACCCCACGGCGCCCGACACGACACCGAGGGTCACGGCGCTTTGGGACGCCGCATCGCCGGCGCGGCCGCTGACACAGGCGAACGTCGTCGGGTCGAGCAACCTATCGGACGCACGGCGTGCCGCCGACGGTCCGACACCGGTCTGACATGCTCGAAGTGGGCAAGCTTGCCGCCACTGCCGGCAGACGGAACCCGAAGGAGGGGGACCCTCCTCTGCGGTACAGTTCATCTTTGCGAGGACGGACGTCGACAGAAAACAAGCCGGGTCATCGACGCGTCCGAATCGGCCCTTCGTCAGTGTAGACACCCAGTCATCCCACCCGCACGTCGTGGTCCTTGCCACTCCCCCGCCCCCGTCGCGAGGAGCATCGCAGAGAACGGCCAGAGGAACGAAGCTGTATTCGTAGTCGACAGGGAGCGGTGGGCGCCCCGCGTTGTTCGAGGGTAGCTGAGGGGGCTCGCCGTAGAACGCCTTCATGGTCCAGTTGACCCCTACGGACGCGTTGCCGTCGTCGAGTCGCCACCAAGCGGTAGCATCGCGTGGGAGGTGTTGCCACACCTCGACGATCAGCGCGGCGCCATACTTTGGTCGAATGAGTTCCGTGGCACCGAGCGCCTCAGCGACCGGCATGATCGTGACGTCATGCCCGCTGTACTCGTGCAAGACGGTGACGGGGCTTCCCCCAGCGTCGATCACGGGCAGCGCCTCCACGCGCTCGACCATGTCCCGGAGCAAATATTGCCCTTTGGCGCCAACGTCATCGAGAAATGCCGATACCGGCGGAAAACTAACCGCCAAGAAACCGTCCTGGCGACGCGAGGCCATCGCAATGGATTCCTCGGGGTATCCCCAGAAGGAGTAGACGTTGTAGAGCACCACGAGGCGATTGAGGGAGTCGCCGAGCGCGGAAAGCGATGGATACATCGGCAAGTTGCCCGCCGCCATGCGGCTCTCCCACAGGTCCTGAAGGTCCAAGGCGCACTGAAACCACAACGCCGGTCGCGCCAGGGAACACTCCTCGCCGAGTCCCATCTCTTCGCCAACGGCCAAGAGGAGCCCCACGGGCGGCGCGACGTCCATCGCCGCCGCCTGCGCGAAGGAAGCCGGGTCCACGACGTACGGAAGGTCAATGGCGCACCGCTGTTGCACGTCGTCGGGCAACACGAACACGGCGCCCACGGCCACGCAGAGCATCCACGTTTGGAACTCGTCCCACGTCGCGTTGCCCCATGCGACGAGCGAGGGCCACCCCGTCCACACGAGCAGCTGCCGGTCGATTCCAATCGGCACGGTGTGGACCACCGGGGCCACCACCGTATGGTTGGACACAATTCCCGCGGCAAATCGTCCCCAGATGAAGTTGTCCGCGGATTGCAGAGTCCGGTCCACGTCGCTGCTAGAGCTCGTTGTCGCGTGACGCGGGTCATATTCTATCGAGAGGTTACGACCGTAGCGGGCGGTAACCGCTTCTCCAAGAGACTGTAGCATCGCGGCACCAAACGCGTTGAGCTGCCCGCAGCGGCGGCCGCAAATGCTGCTGCGATTGACAGATGGCATCGGTTCCCTCGCGCCATGCCGATGAATCACAAAGACCGCGCGCAGCCGATTGCGGCCCGACGTAGACGACAGCCCCCCCTCGGCTTTGACGATGTTCGTCGTGGGTCTTCCCTGCCACTCCCACGCACCTACCGCCCACGCCAAGGGGACGAGGAGGAGAATACCGCCCGGTAACATTAGGGCAACGCACGAACGGAAGCCTGTCACCGAGCGAAAGAAGTTGGTTTGCCGGGTGAGTTGTCAAGGGAACAAAACAAAACGCCTCCATTTTTAACATTGAACATCCAGTTGCGCCGCCAGTTTGGTTGGTTGACGTGTGTGCCGCAACAGAAGGGGAAGGAAGGAATTGGGGAGGGAAGGCGAGAGAGCTGGCACTCCGTCACCACGGGGCAACACTCAAGGCGACTAGCGAAAGTCGCCCGCCGCCACATCGGGATCCGAGCGAGGTGGTCCGTCACACCTCCAGGACGCTCCCAAAAGTCCTTCGCGACTGATCCCACTCCTCCCGCATCGGCTGCGGCAGTTGGTTTGCGGATTGGTTCAGTCCGGCTATAGTATTTTCCGAGAGTGGCTTCAGCTTGAGTTGGGTCGATGGGGCCAGCTCGGCGGTGGCCGAGACGCTCGCGTTAGGGTCCGCGTGCAATGGGTCCGCGATGGAAGCGGTGCCAGGCGGGCGCTGCGGTGGGTAGTGAGCTTCGATGATTTCCCGATACCGCAAGTAGATCAGCGGCCCCACCTCCTTCACGCACAGCGAGGCCCGCGCGATGCAGATCAAACGGCAGACTTCCGTGATGGAGACTGGCGGCGCGAGTCTGCGGACGGCTATCTCGTCGCGAAGCTCCGCTGCGCATTTCAGACAGTGGACGGCCTTCCGCTGCACGGACACGGCCATGGCCTGTTGGATGAAATCGGCGCTTAAAGAGGTGACGGGCTGGAGGACGGCACGAAGCAGGCGAGGGTCGTCTTTGGCGCAAGCGCAGTCGATAAGATCGTTCGCCGCGAGACGCTGGCGAGGAGTGGCCAGAGCGGGGAGATGTTCCTTTCCTCCCGCGGCGTTACCTTGGACGGCAGATGCCTCCTCCTGCGACGCGGCATGGGGGTCGTGTCCTGCGGCCGCATGCGATGCCGGAGCAGGAGGATTCTCTCCCGCGCCGTTGCTCGGCGGATGCCACGACAGGTCAAAGGGGTCGAAGTCACGGAGGTACAGTTCCCTAATGATATTCTGATCCGACGGTCTCGCGCCAATGGTCCGCTCGATGAACGCGTCACCAGCGAACGTGGCGCCTACTGCAAGGAACGAGCGGTCGGACGTGGATTCTCGGCAAAACACGACATCCTTGAAGATGTCCCGACCCAGTTGAATTTTCACCTCTGCTTTGAGACGCGCTAGAGGGTCGACGGCAATGGCCGCTGCCTTTTCAGCAGCGTCGTGGGGGGCAAGCGACGACGACGCCAGCGATACAATGTGCTGCGCGGTGCGGCTGTACGGAGTGGCGGCGGTGGCTGGCGCCATGGTCGGCATCCGGGCCACGGTGAGGGGTAGTTGGTCGGAAGCCGCGAGTAGCCGATCTGTCCTTCCTTGGTCGACCTCCTCCAGTCTGCTCTTTCGCATGTCGGATGGCTCGATCGTATGCTTGGTGATCTCAACGACGGTCTCGACGGGAAAGGCGATGATGCGTAGTATCAATTCGAGCGCCTGGGTTTGACACAGAGCGCTCACGAGATGCAACACCGTGTTACCCTCGCCCCGGAGATAGTCCCCTCTCCCTTTTTCGCCACCACTCTGGATGGCATCGGAGCCAGTCCCCGCCGCTTTCGACCCCACCCCACTCGGAAGATGCAATAGCGCGACGAATTTTCGTACCCCGTCGACGACGGCCTTGGCGATAACCTCCACGGGCTGCCGGTCAAGCATGTGGATCGCCAGTTCGCGTGACAGGTCGACGCACTTCGCCGCGATGAGCATGATACACTCAAGGTCGCCATCGCTGGCGGCGATCGGCAGCGCCTCGGAGAGGCCGCGTCGCTTGTACTCTTCGTACCGCGAGATGGCGCCCAGACGGTCGCCGATGCCGTCTTTGACACTAATTTTCAGTACGTTGGTGAGCGCGACGGGGCTCGCCGCGGTGGCCGCGACGGCGTGCAGCGTGGTGCAACGCAGCTTGAACTCCATCGGCTTGACAGGATAGTGCCCGGCCGTGCGGACGCACACGGTGATGCTGTGGAAGGTGCCTTCACCCCCTTTGGCCAGCTTGTCGCGAACGGTGTCGTAGTCTACCGTGGCACAGTTGCCGTGTAGAAGGGGTTTCAGCTCGGCGCATTCGAGCAGGTGCCGGGCGAGCTGAACGGTGACGGAAGTGACGGGCGCGACAAACGTGGAAGAGTGGTCGTCGTCGCTCGATCCGCGGACCGCGGCACCTCCAAGGCCGAGTAGTTTCAGAGCCAGTTCCGGACGAAATGGGAAGCGGAGGGGCGACGCGGTCGTTGCACCGCTAGGCGTCGCAGTTACGTACATTGCCATGGTCCGCTCCAGCAGTATATCCTCGAAGGGAAAGCGCGGCGTCGCGAAAAAAATTTCGGGCGCGGTCAGCACTTTTGCGTTCACGTTGCGGGCCGTCTTCGACGGTTCCTCGACCACCCGCCATTCGCGGTCGGCGACGCCCGCGGACGTCCTCGGGCCTGCGGCTACCGTGGACGGCGCCCCGGCCGTCGCAGACATATGCAGCCGGGAGGGAGCTCCGGTTAGTGACACCACTTTTCCTTGGCAGTAGCACCACCAAAAAATATGTTGATTCACACAAAAAAGGAAGTACGTATGACGCAAGTGAAGGCGGATGGGAGTCGTAGTTTTAAACGAGTGGGAAGGCGCGCCGCATTCCACGGCTGTGTATCGCGTTCGGGAGTGCCGGTTGGTGTTGCGAGCTCCGCAAAAGCAGCCATCCACCACGGCAATATCGTCGGTGTCTAGCCACCGCGGCAACCCAGTCCGCGCCGTGCAGACGCTCTGCACCGCGGCACGGGCAAACCCCATCCACAGTCCGGGTCCTGCGAACGATATCTATCGCCGCATGGCACCGCCGCGCAGCACTCCGCGTATGAACAGCCATGCGGCACCGAGAGCCAGAGTGCAGCAGACCATCAGGGCGACTAGCGTCCACGCGAAACAAGCTACGCCGCGGCACTGATCGGCTCGAGCGACCCCCTGTTGGTGACTTGCGTGCTTGAAATTCCAATTGAACAGACCGATGTTAAAAACAAACGGTGACAAGACGCCGGCTGTGTACAGGACATTGTAGTGCGCGCCCGAGCGCTCGTACAGCCTCTTGACGACAAGGACGGTCGAGCCCCACGTCACCCCGGTGGCGATACCGCACATCAGGAAAGGCACCGCGAGGCCCTGAACGGGACAGACGAGCATCAAACCGCAACCCACGACGCCAAGCACGGGCGGGACGTAGAGGAAGTGCCACACCTCGCCCCCGCGGGACAGCAACCACGGCAAACTGAATCCGACGAGGAGGCGACCTGCCGCGTTGCCACCCGCGTAGATGGAAACGAACGCGGCGTTGACAACCGATGAGTACTGCGGCCCGGCGACGGCTTGGTAGATGAGTTGACTGTTGGATGAGACGACCGTCCCGACGCTCCAAACCGAAAAGCTGATAAACCACAGAAGGTACAAATCGCGACTCGCTTGTAAGTTAGTCCACAACGTTGACGAGTTGATGGGTACCGCCGCGGTGGTCTGCAGTTCGGTTCGCCCGTCCCCAGCTCCTTTGCCGGCGGCATGGCTGCTGGCTTCGGTTTGCACACCCGCCGTGGCGTCCACGACGAGGTGAGATGCCTCGTTGATGGAAGACAGAGAAGAGTCATCAGGGACGCTTCGTGCGGCTGTCCCGCAGTCCGCAACCTTGTCGGGCAGGAAAAACACCATACCGGGTAGGAGCAACAGGAGCAGGAGGACCAAGGCGGCGAATAGTGACCGCCACAAGTGGGAGAACGGAACGACGACTTGGAGGAACGTGCCGGCGAGGACCACCAACACCAAGGCGATGAGCAGCCCCTCGCCGAAAAGGAACGCCGATTTGTACGCCGCGGCGGCGAGGGCCGGCGGCGCGGCGTGCGACGCGGAGGTGGGGCTGCTTTCCGGGGGCGGCACGGGAGCCCGCGAATCGGTCGCGTCGCGTCCCTTGTTGATGCCGATGACAAGGTCACTGACGGTCGGCCGCCGGACCACGAGAGCCCCAGCGACACCAACGCCAGTATTAAAAATCCACAAAAAGATGCAGAAAACGTAAAAGGGGTGTTGCGGTGGCGCCATGAAGGCCGCATAAAATATCGCCATGATGGCCGACCCGAGGCCCATAAACGTCTTCTGGATCACGATGACGCTGCCTCGATGCAGCGAGAAGCACTCCAGGTTGGTGAGCACGGTCCCGGACTCGTAGAACGACGCGGCCCACTGAGTGGTAGCGACGCCAAGGGCCACGGTGCCCAAGGTGACTTCAATGTGGCCCCCAAAGAGCAACGCCATGTAGCCCCAGCCCGCCGCGTTGATCATGGCCCCTGCGGCAATGGTCAGCTTCGGCCCGTAAGCGTCGTACAGCAATCCCGTGGGCAAGCTAAAATAGCTGGCAACCACACCGAGCGTGCCCAGGAAGGTGATGTCCGTCGAACCGAAGTTGTAGCCTCCATGGGTCAGGGCGTCGCTCATCAGGGAAAAGCAAAATATGGAGCCGTTGCCAATCGACACCGCGATGCTGACAAGGAGCTGGAAGAAGAGACGTTGATCGGCCCGCAGCGCAGGTGCCGATGGAAATGGGGATGATGTGTGATGGGCGGGGGAAGGATGGCCCCCGTCAATCCTGGCGGTCGCCGCCATATGGTGGTGAGAGAGATTCAGACCTGTAGAGAGAGAGAGAGGGAGACCACTCACGTGAGACTGGTCC
>ERZ1292633.5107-Hain-H41-02um-R1-5107-length-11966-cov-7_pt1 | contig 11966 bp, 7 predicted proteins | sample MGYA00564406_ERZ1292633 | MGnify/ENA primary metagenome ERZ1292633 (study PRJEB36523, sample SAMEA6512639) | groundwater metagenome | collected 2019-01-08 | study: AquaDiva: Metagenomics assemblies of 32 groundwater samples
TACGGACACTTGGCTTCGGCATCGCGGAGCGCAGCGCCACGATGGCCGTCAGAGATATCGGAAACACACCCGAAGGAACGGCTGCGATGGCGACAGGGTCAAGCAACGACACGACGATGCCCCCCATCAGGTAAATGACGACAACCATGCCGGTCATGAAGTCCGCAAGCGCCACGACGGCTTCAGGGAAGTCACAGAACACGAGGACAAGCGACATGGCGCAGTGAAGGATGGCGGCCGAAGCGATGAAGTTGTTGAATCCAGTGGCGTCGCCGATGTCGCCCGATTTCGCCGTCTCTTTGTTCACGACGATGAGCACGACAGCTCCGATGCATTGAAGGGCGATGAGGCACAGGGAGAGCCACTTGACATGTCGGTGGTACCAATGGTAGCCAGGCGGGAACGTCGCGGGAGACGGCGGTGATGCGTCATTGGTGGCCGCCGTGTCCGTTGGCGCGGCCGAAAAGGAATACAACGATGCGTCTTGCATGAGGACGGTCTTGGAGATGGACCCGCGGGGGATGGCGGAAGGGACGTGGCTGCTCATCCGAGGCCATGCGGCCTGGGCCCAGCGTTGTAGCAGCGCGGTGTGAGGTTGGTGCTGATCCGGAGGGATCGTCAATGGCCCGACAATGGACATGTACAGTACTGTAGGGGAAGTGCGGCGGTTTGCGGTCAACAGTAATAAAATTCCTTCGGTAAAGGGGGCCCCCTTTATATGGCTTCTGCCCCCGATTTCGCTTTTTGGTTTTTCGTTGCGATCTCAAGATCGGGGAAGGCGTGGAGGCGTGTACCGAGTTGAGGTCGCGCACCAATACACGTGAACAATGTGTGCGCCGTACGTCACGCGAGGAGTGACCCTACCCCACACTGAGAGTTGTAAATAGGATTGAGACTTGAACCATCGTGCGATCGATGAAGGGGCACCCACGAATTTTAAACAAGCGGGGCCGGTCGAGTGATGCCGAGGTAGATGCGAGGGATGATGCGAACCTCTCGATTGGAGTTGCGTCGATTACGGCGCCATCGAGGCGGATGTCCAGCGCTTCCGAGATCAGCGCAACACCCGTTACCCGGTCGCCTAGCGCCAATAGGGATGCGCCGACGTTGTTGAGCGAGGAGGCCAGGTCCGGCTGGTCCACGCCGGCGTACAGCCGCCGCCTCATCTCAAGGGCTTCGCGCTGCAAGGCCACGCCCGCCGCGCGGTCCTCGAGCCGAGTTGCCGACGTTGTTCAGCGAGGAGGTCAGGTCCGGGCGGTCCACGCCGGCGCGTTTCCGTAGCTCAAGCGCCCCATTTTCTGCTCGAAAAGAATCGATCGGCCGTCGCTTCTGAGGCCCCTGGCACCAAAGGTGGCCGCGCGTCTGCAAGGGCGTCCCTCTGCTGGTCCGACTTCACGACGTCGATGAGGCGCAAGGCAAACTTCGCCAAGGCCACGCAAGCTGGCGCGGCCGATGCCCCCAAGTCGTCTGCGTGCGAAAGAATCGCTGCCGCGTCGCTCCGCAGAGGGAGCGCTTCCATACCGTCCGACGGAGGTGGAACATTGTCGCGGCCACTCAACTCGCTTCGCTTCGAGCAATCATTTGGCTGCCACAGCGATGTCAGTTCGACCAACGCGGGGACCACAAGGCGATGCGACCCCGTCAGCTGCATCCAGGGAACGAGTGTGGCGAACATGGGTCGCAGCGGATCGGTTCTTTGCTTCCCAAATCAGTGACCTACCGATCCTTTCGAGCGGAGCACGACGAGTTCGCCCCGAGAAGCACCAGGGAGAGAGAGCAGCGATGCAAAACCGGCGCGCCAATGGATCAAAAAATATATATTGTGACTGAACTCTGAAAAAACACAACGCCCATCGCAATTGATAACCTTTCGTCCGTCTCTGGAAAACACGTCATATTTCAGCGATGCCAATGCACTTTGTTGTTTCAACAAATTTTCAATGAAAAAAAGAGCAACACACACACATCCCATCCGATCCATGACCCGTGGAGGGAAGCGGGGTCACAAGTTGCTGCCCTTCAGCAGTTTGCCCATCACCCCGACGATGACGGTAGCCGCTCGTTCAGCATCTGCGAGCGAGTTGCCAAAGTGCGGAATGGCACGGCAGAGCCCCGGCCCCATCGAAATGATCAATATTCCCTGCGCCTTGCAAGCGGTCGCCACCGCATCCGCTTGGGATCCAGGAACACGCCAAATGACAATGTTGCTCTCCACTTTGAGCACCGCGACGCCCCCACGAGACAGGATGGTGCCCATCGTGCTCGCCATCACGTGATCCTCCTTCAGGCGTGGGTACATCGTGTTCACCGCGTAGAGCCCCGCGGCCGCCACGATGCCCACTTGGCGCATCCCGCCGCCGAGCATCTTCCGCAGGTGGCGGCATGTTCGAATGAACTTCGCGGGGCCGACGACGATCGACCCTAACGGCGCCCCGAGGCCTTTGCTCAGACAAAGGCTAATGGTATCGAACGGTTTGGCGACGTCCTTCAACGATGCCCCTTGAGCCACGGCCGCATTCCACAGGCGCGCACCGTCACAGTGCAGGGCGAGGCCACGGGAGTGACACAGCTGACGCACCTGCTCGCAGTAGGCGACCGGCAACACGCGCCCGCCGCACAAGTTGTGTGTGTTTTCGAGCAACACAGCTCGTGTGTGGGGCACATGGCTATCGGGTCGCCGGATGGCGGCTTCAATCAGCGCCAGCGGCAGCGTCCCGTCCTCCTGGGTCGGAATTTGCCGCGTGTGAATGCCACCGACGCCACTCAAGTTGCCGACTTCGTACAAGATTTGGTGGGCCTTATCCCCGGCGATGACCTCGCTCATCCTGTGATCGCAGTGCGCCAACACCGCGAGTAGGTTGCCCATCGTGCCAGACGGGACGAAGAGACCCATTTCCTTCCCAGACAAGGATGCGACGTGCGCTTCAACCTGCTGAACGGTAGGATCTTCACCAAAGACATCGTCGCCCACAACGGCGCTGGCCATGGCACGCCGCATGTCGTCGTTCGGTTTCGTCAATGTGTCGGAACGAAAGTCGAGCGCATCCATCCGCAGTGTTTTGTTTTCTCGGAGGTGTTTTAAGGAACTACGAAGTGGTGGGAGGAAGGAAAGTGAATCATCTGAACGCCTTTCATTCATAACAACCGGGATTGAGGGATACTTTTTCGACTTTGGGGATTTACAATCCCCCCCCACCAGGGAAACTAGTACTGCACGTACAGAACTGTGATGATGACTGTTTTTGCTTTTGACATCGAAACCAGCGAGATGGATCCAGAAAGGAGGAGGGACACGAATCACAGGGAACGACCCCCCAAAAAGCGATCGAAGGCCGATGGAAACGTCTTGTCGACAAGGGATATCCATCTCAAAAAAGCAAAAGTCTCCGACGAACACGGTTACTTCCTCACCTTGGGGGCCGCCAGTCGCCGTTTTGCTTCTTCGGCCTCCTCAAATGCTTGTGCCGTGAACCGCAGCACCGACCGGCCGAAAAAGTCGCCGAACACCTTCAGCTGCTCCTTGTCCGCCTTCGTTACCCGCACATCGTCCAAGCACTCCAAGAACGGCATGCAATACAGCACCGTGGGCTTTAACCGTCGCCCCATCTTGGCTTGCAATGGGTTCTCGTTGATCGAAAACTTCTTCAACGTGGTCGACAGTAAGTGCAGGTTGCGCAACCCCATCATGTCTTCCACCTTGTTGCAATGAAACAGCAAGCTCTTCAGCGGCAAGGTACTCGCTAATGCGTGTGGAACCTCGGTCAGCTTGTTGAAGCTTAGGTCCACGTGAACAATGTTTCTCGCGGGTTGGTAGAACCGTTTTGCTAAAACGATGCGAAAGGCGTCTTCGAACGATTTTGACAGGATGGCGTTGTGATCGAGCTTGAGGCTCGTGCACAAGTACTGCTGATCAACATAGTCCTGGGACATTTCTTCCAGGGTTAAGGTACGTTCCACGAGGTTCCCATATTCGTCGAGGTAGAACCGCTTCGCCTCTCGAGGGTCGCCTTTGTCTTGGATGCCGAGCGAACTGGTTTCGCGAAATGAGTAGGTTTCGTCTTTCGCCCGCATGACGACCACGCCGTCGTTCGTGACGCGGGTGCGACCGTTGTTCCCTCGGATGTGCTCTTCCCAGTCCTGATTCACGACCTGCCCGCTTGCGTTGAACAAGGCTCCGCTGCCGCCTTTCGTGGGCAATGTCCCGGCGGCGGCAGCGGAGGCGTGAATGCCAGCGGCAATGGACGCGGCTGTAGGCTTCATCCAGAGCTGCCCTCGCCGCGGTACCATTTCGGCAATCTCCGCGATGTCCGTGAGGTCCAGAAACGAGTAATCAACCACGTCCGCCAGTCGCGCGAGCGTGGCGTAGGGATTGGGCGTCGCATTGTTGCTGCCACTCCTTGCTGCGGCGGAACTATCTGCACCGACGTCGTGCGCTGGCGGCGGAGTGGGTGCCATCGCAAGGGGCTGCAGTCGGTGAGGGGGGTGCCGGCTACCCATCGGCGAGGGTTGCGCGGCGACAGCCTTGACCGCGGCGTTCGGTGGGCTTAGGCGGCCGTTGTAGTCCGGGGCGGGACTTGGTGAGGAGGCGTTGTGGTGCAACACGTCGCCGAGGGTGACATGGCGCTTGCCGAGTGGGGAGGGCGACGCCATGATAATTCGTAGCAAACGGTTCGACCACTCTGTTTTTTTGGCCGTAAAACACAACGAGCTTGGACAATATGGTGTAAGGCAACCATCGCCCCTCATCGCTCAACTCGCTTGCTGTTCTTTGTGTGCCAGTAATTCTTCGCGCGTTCTTCGGATGTAAAAATGACAAACTGTCGTCCTTTTGGATTGAAGGAGCGATGTGATTGGAGGGAAGGCTTGGTACTTGTCGACATAATGATGGTGATGATGAGAGGATGGAATTTCAGCGGCGAGAGAGAGACAACAACCCACAAAAGGGAAGGGTTTCACGACGCCTCTTTGCGCTTCCTCGAGGGCAGGGGCCCTTTGCCTGGCTTGGTGGGATCCGTCGACGTGCCGCCCACCGCGGCAGTGGCTGGCGCGTTGCTTCCTGCTGCGGCGGAGGAGGAGTTGCTGTTGCCCCCTCCAGCGGCCGCCGCGGATGAGCTACTGGGAAGCGACAGCTTTTCTTCGATGACGGCGCGAGTATTTGGGTTGGCGACGAGGTGAAGAAAACGCGCCACCTCTGGCCCTTTCGCAGCATCGAGGCCCGCGACCACGGCGACCGCGAGGTCACGGACCTCGTTGCCGCTGGAGTTCAAGCACGGCAGGACGAGCTTCGTCATAAGCGCGTCGACGGCGAGGCGCCCGCCAATCCGGTGATTGTGAATTAAATGGTGCATCACGGTGAGCCGCGCGGCACTGACGCGATGATTCGTCGCCGGGATGCGCCGTTTATTGTGATCGACGGGGTCGGCTAGGACGGCCAAAGCGACCTTCTCCGGCCCAATCGTGGAGCTAGCTAGAAGGAACAGTAGCGAAAGCGATTCGTCACGTGTTTTGGGCGTGCTATCCGACGCCCTGAGTAATATCCGGGGCAGTAGCGCGACCACGTGAATCTGCACGCTGGACAACGGCACGTCATCTACGCGACCTTCGACGAGCCTCACGAGAATGTCACACGTGGCGAAGTAGACCTGTGAGATGGGATCCAAGAGGCCGAAGCCTTTGACGTCGAAGTACTTCAGCAGCGCCGTCATCGACGCCGTGGGCTGCCCGTGCCGGTTGAAGTAGAGCGTGAAAAATGACGCCACGACCTTGAGCGCCGCCTCGCGAAGTTTCCATCGGCGGCTGAAGAGGCACGCGGTGCAGTAATAACCGAAGTGATGATTGAGTTCGGTGATCCCCTCGAGGTGGTCGACGGACTCCGCTGGGGTGGATTGGCTCTCCTGCCCTAGTTCGTCGTGAATGGCGTAGTAGACGTCGCGTTCCCAGTCGGGCAGCCGATCGACATCGAACGTGCCGACAACGATACTGGACCCGTCCTGGCCTTCGGCGGCGTCCTCATCGGCGTCGTTCGCGTGATCGGCCGCGGGCGGGTCGGCATCGTCGGGATGATGTTGGGATGGTGACGTTGAGTTGGCCACAGGACGCGATGGGTGCGGCGGTTGTTGACCTCTAGCCTTTGGCGCCGCCGCGGTGCTTGGTTGCTTCTTATTGCCCTGCTGCTGCTGTGGATGAGTGGATGGGGCGCCTCGTGGCTGTTGCTTCGACGGCTTCTTATTCTTTGGTGTGTCGTCGACGTCCTCGGACTCCGCCTCCTCCTCCGCGCCGGCGTCGTCTTCGTCGCCTTCCTCTTCGTCCTCTGGGGCCTCCTCCTCTTCGTCTTCCGGCTCGTCCTCGTCGTCGTCGTCATCACCCGGCTGCGGCCGTCGTCGTGGTGGCTGGCTCGCCTTTTGCGCCTTCGATGCAGCGGTAGGAGCGTTATTTTTTCCCCGGCGTTGGGGACTGGCATCATGCGGCGCCGGCTTGCCTTTGACACCGGTCGCAGCCCCAAGTCCGTGCTGTGGAGATGGTTGCGCGGATGAAGATGGGGTTGGGGCGTCCACAGACGAGCGGTCCGCGCCGTCTTCTGCCTCGCCTTCCTGCGGAGGGCTTCCATGTGCATCGTCGTCACCGTCGTCCGGGCCACCACTTCCGGAGGCGTGTTGCTGCTGCTTTGACTGCTCAGCCATCATTTGGGCGTACTTGCTAGTGACCGGCTGATCGTCGAAGGCATGCTTCCTTGGAGTAGGGTCGACGGGGTGGACGGTGTTAGGAGGCCGTGTCTGGTACGGCGGATATCCGCCCCCTCCACCTTCGCCTCCGTCGCCATCTTCGTCTCCATCGGGGGGAAGGTGCGCGGATCGGCTGTTGCGACCGCCCACTCGGCGCTTCACGGCTCCTCCTGGCTGATTGGCAGATCCGTCGGCGCCATATTGATGACTGCCGGGTGACACGACAGCGTGAATGGCTGCATCGGCGGCCACGCTACTACGCCGCGATGGGACGTCGGAGGGGCCGTTGTTCACGACGCTGCCTGTGGCTTCCAGGATCAAGTGATCCATGCGGTCCTTGACGGCGCGGCAGGAGTCAAAGTCCTCTTGCAAAATGCACTGCAGCTTGGAGCCCTCCAATTCGTAGATAATTTCGGCGTAACGCTGAAGCGTTTCTAATGCGGCTTTGCACTTTTGGGCGCTCTCAAAATCTTCCACGGACACGTCATGGGCTTTGCGAAGCGTGAGCTCCTTACTGCGAGACACGTAGAACTGTTCAAACTGCAAAATCGCATTTGATCGGTACGACATGAGCGCCGAATTGGACGCGGCTGCAGCGGCTGGATCGGATCCGGCAGCGGGGGACAATAAATTAGCCTGGCTCCCTCCGCGGTGAAGAGCGGGTAGTTGAGGGGGCGCCGACGAGCCGTCGTACGTCGGCACGAAACGCGAAGGCCGATGTTCCAGCGCTTCCTGAGCTGGCCCTCGTGCCCCGCGGCCGCCAATGGGAGGTAGAGCGGGGTTGGCGCTCTTACCGCCCCCACCGCCACTTCCACCGATTGCTTGTTGATTCGACGGTATGGGTTGCTGTGGTTGATAGGCGCCAGGCGTTGGCGCGGTCGCCCACGGCGGGTCATCGCCGAGCGGCGGCGCCGTCGTCGACGACGACCGGTAGGCACCACCACCGCCGCCCCCGCCACCTTGCGGTCCCCTCGGAGGCCGCACCGGCGGCAAGAACGTGGTCGCGGCGTCATAAGGTTGCTGATACGTCGTCGGCACCACCACGGGCGCACTCGTGAGTTCCCCGAACGCGGACACCGACACGATGCCCACCTGATTGTACAAGTTGACGCTATTTGCCCAGCACTTCTGAATGACGAGTTTGAGATAATAGGCCTTCGTCGTCAAGTGGACGTTCTTCCGTTCGCGCGATCGGTATTTCGCCTTCTCGTTGTTGCTAAAATTGAGATAGCCAAGGCGCGTGAAGCGGGCCTCGTGATACGGCAAAGGAGTGCCGTCCGCGTAGTGGTTTGCCTGCAGCGTGCTGACATAGACATCCACCCGCGTGGGCGTTTTGGACTGATGCGCGACGATTTGCAACTGCGTCACGTTGGCTTCGCTATCGAAGCGGAAGCCGATTTCTTGTGGATACTCGGACAGTCGGCTCGACTGCCAGCCGCGTAAGTTGTTGTTTTTGTTGAGCTCGGACGCGGGGTATCTCTCATCCTCGCTCGACGCGTAGGCGATCGTGCACGCCAAGGGCTTCAGCTTCGCGTTGTTCTCCGCCGCCATGGCGTTGGAGTTGGGATCGACGGCGGCGGCCACGGACATTGGGTGTGTGGATGTAGGTTCGAAGACGCCGACGAAATGAAAGACGCGCCGATTGTAATTGAGGGGGGAGGTTGCGTCAAATTCAGAGATGGTGACTGTTCTTCACAAATCTACAGTTTACAGTGTGTGTGTGGTACGTCGAGAGTCTTCTGCCATCGATAACCATTTCGGAGAGACCATTTCAGGTGAGGCGTGAGAGACAGGGAGGAGAGGGAGAAGCGGAACAACGTTTGCTGCCGCACCACTACTAAGTCCGCGCGGGGTCGGGACGGCCTGACTGCCCCCCCTCAACGCTGCCGTCGTCGTCGTTTTCCGCCGCTGCGTCTGCAACGCCAAGTTGACCATGTCGAATCGGATTCCTCGGCAGCCGCACGATATTTTGAGAGTAGCTATGCTGTGCCAGCTTCAGAAAGTGCAGATTCAACGGCCCCAGCGTCTCGTCGTACCACGCCGACGGCCGCTCACATTTCATCGCGGTGCGTTGCCGGTTCATCGCCACGTCGGCCTTCCTCTGCAACTCCTGGCGCCGCAAGAGCACCATCTCATTCACGCGATGAACCCCAACCGTCGTTGGTAAAGGATATTTATCGACGGAAATACCTTTGCGGACGAGTTCGCGCTCGAAGGGACCGTCGCCATCGCGCGACAAGCCGTTGTGATGATTGAGCGACTCCGTTTCGGCGAGGGTGTTGACGAGCTTCTCCGCCGTGAGCACCTCGTGGCGGGCGTACCACTTCCGAACCTCGCGGTGATGCTTGTACGTGTGGTAGTCGTAGTCGACGTCGGAGCGATTTTCTTCCGTGTAATAGCGATAACGCGGAATGAGATGTGCCGGCTTGAGCAGTCGATGAGACCCGCGACGCAGCATTTTACGTTGCCCACCGGTTAGCGAAACGTTCCTACCGACCACACACTCGTTCCTCACACACAGATGAAACGGCAAAGAATGAAAGAATGAAGTGAATCACACACACACACGGGCAGTGATGAATGACGTTGACGTTCAAATGAAACGGATTCCGAAGATCACAAAGCAATTGCGGGGTTGAAAAGCAGCAGCAAGCGGCTTTTGCTAAAAGAAAACGTTATCACAATCAATTAGGCCTCGGTCGGTGGAACTCACCCTCCAGCGAGTCGCTCAAGATCGTTGCACAGGCCAACGCGGCCTCTTCATCCTGCCGGCGTGCGATGATCTGCACGCCCACAGGAAGACCTGGGATCATTCCTTCATACAAACTATGCGCCATCGTCAGCAACGTGACGGACGCGAGGTCGCGGCCGATGTGAAGGGACTCCTCATGCTTCCACGACAATTCATCCCCGCGCACCGACGTGACCGGGACCGCCACCGCGGCGCTGTCGAGCACGTTGAACACGCAAGTGTGACTGACGCTGGCGAAGCATTTCACGGATTGGTGGTGCCGGCAGGCGGGGGTGACGAAACCCCATGTCAGGACCGCATCGACGCGGCTTTCGTTGAGAAAGGCCGCGAATTCATGCCGCAGTTTGTTGCGCTGCGCGAGAAGGGAATAATATTCCGCCACCGACACCTTTTGCGACGCTTTGAGCAGGGCCGCGAAGAATGGATCTCGTAAACTGATCACATTCGCCACGAGCGGCATCACCGTGCGGAAGGGCAGCTTGGTGGAGGCGACGGCACGGTCCACGTGCGCAGTCGGAGTGTCCAGAGGGTTGCGAAACAGCGATAGAAGCGTCTCACATCCATCTGAGGCCAAGAAACGGTAAAACAGCACGAAGGAACGAAGCATCAGGTCAGAGTACCGCGCGGTGTCCAACGCGACGATCTCGACATTGGCGTGTTTTTCCAGCGCCGCTTTGGCTTCCAGGAACGCCCGTTGACACGGCGGCGATGCTGGACAAATGCTGTCTGAAGCTGGAAGCCCGATGCGCAGTTTTCGTGTGTGTGTGCCATCGGAGGCCAATCCGGGCGTTGTCGCGAGGGACACGATGGACTCATATCGATCCGCGTCGAAGGGGTGCGTCATCACGCAGCCGTCGCTTGGGTTCGTCACCATGCGGCTCAGGGGCGCGGGCGGTTCCTGCCCAGGGGCGGCAGGAACCGCGTCAGGCGTCGCCGCGACGTCGGAAATAGCCGGGGTTGAGAAGATCACGCGACACACTAAGGCGAGGTCGCTGGGGTGGCGAGCGATTGGCCCAAGCACGGCGGCAACCGCTTCTTGTCCCGGAAGGGCGGCTGTCACACCGGCGTTTGGCACACGCCACTGTGAGCACTTGATACCAGCGACACCGCAGAATAGCGCCGGAATGCGAATCGATCCGCCGATATCCGTTCCGATGGCGAAGCTGGCGGCCCGGAGCGCGACAACAGCAGCATCCCCACCGGAGCTTCCTCCAGCCGTGAAATTCCGATCGACTGGGTTCGAGCCGTTTCCGTGCAGCGGGTTGATGCACTCAAAGGACATGAGCGTCTGCGGCACGTTCCCCTTGTACGCGACGACCGCCCCGGCTTGCCGCAGCATTGTGACGACAGGTGCGTCGCCTTTCGCGGGCTTCAACGCCCGTGAGATGAATCCGAGGGTCGAATCGGCATCTTTCACGTCAATTGAATCTTTAATCGAGCAAACAATGCCGTGAAGCGGGCGGCGCATGAGTACCTGATCGACGCCAGCTTGACCTTGTGAATCGCGCGCGATTTTTAGCAATCCATCCGCTAATACCGCATCGCGAATGGCCGTTTCGATCCGGAGATCGACGACGCAGTTGGTCTTTTCTTGAGCGACGAACAACCGACTGAGGAATACTTTCAGTATTTTCACAGCCGTTACCTTTCCGGAGCGCTGGGCCGCACTCAAGTTCGCGATGGACATTGCGCTGAACAATTCAATCTCTTCCGTAGTGGGCCGCTGACTTTCCTCCTCCACGAACCGCCGAGCGAGATGCAGGCGATGCTGCAGCTCGTTTGATTTTTTCGCAATGATTGTGTTAGCCACGCGTTGCAACTTGCGCCGGAAGAGGATCCGTGACGCAACGTACACCGCGGCCGCCGTGCAAACGGCCGCCCCTAACGCAACCGCCCATCTCGACACTTTACTGTGCGACATCCGAAGGTTGGTGGAGGGTTTAGTGCTGTTGTTTGACCCGTTGTGCCAATTGGGAAATGAATTGAAACACCGGAGCTCATGGTCATGACCCTCACTCACTGTGAAAGCGGCAGCGGAATGTCGAGGCAACAAAAATGTCTTCAGGATAAAATTTGTAAAAGGTCCCCTTTCAACGAGGAGGAAGATATAGTCAGGTGCTACCAGCCGATGCACCGACGATGTAGCCTGCCGTCACGACGTCGATTTCTCGTCTTGAGCCGCATCAGAGTGATTTTCGAAATGACGCCGCAGCTTTGGACGGTTGTCAACGTGTTTGTGTGTGTGTGCTGATCGTGGTGTTCAAACGGGAATGTCGTCTTGTTCGTTCGCCCGTAGCTGCTGATCAGTGGGGAACGCCGCTATCTGCGGCCACGCCCGCCCGGAACGGCCCCAAAACCCCTCCTCGGATAGAGTGTCAACTTTTCACACCCTACTGTTAAGTTTCCGCCCGTGACGCGCACTACTGTATAATTCTTTTACTAAAGGCGAGTTCACCCTCGGTAGGTACAGCCTCTTGTCCCACATTGGTCAA
>ERZ1292633.5108-Hain-H41-02um-R1-5108-length-11965-cov-25_pt1 | contig 11965 bp, 12 predicted proteins | sample MGYA00564406_ERZ1292633 | MGnify/ENA primary metagenome ERZ1292633 (study PRJEB36523, sample SAMEA6512639) | groundwater metagenome | collected 2019-01-08 | study: AquaDiva: Metagenomics assemblies of 32 groundwater samples
TGGAACGAATTTTCCCGCTCCACTCGCCGATCGTTACGCGCGTCGAGGTCATGCGGCAAGGTAAGGTGCGCCGGGCCAAGCTGTATTATCTCCGTGGGAAGAAGGGCAAGTTTGCCAAGGTCGAAGATCGGGAGTTTGTCGCGAGCGTGAAGGGGCAGGCCGGGGTCACCCGTAAGGCCGAAGAGCCAGCTGGCACCACCGCAGCTTCGAAGGCCTAGTTCCGTCAACCACGACTGTTTGGTGCCCTTTCAACGGAAGTATCGCGGGGCCACACCGTGGGACCTACCGACGAATTCGAATTGGAAGCCAGGCGGCGCGGCTATCGCCGTATCGCCGGTCTGGATGAAGCCGGACGGGGCCCTCTGGCCGGCCCTGTCGTTGCGGCGGCGGTGATCCTGCCTACTCGTTGCCGCCTGGTCGGTATCGACGATTCCAAACAAGTCTCTGAATCTGAACGCGCGCGGCTCTACGAGGTGATTGTCCGGCGGGCGCGCGCGGTTGCTGTCGGTGTCGCTACGGAGCAGGAGATCGACCGCTTCAATATTTTAGAAGCAACTCGCCTGGCCATGCGTCGTGCGCTGGCATCATTGACTCCCCCGGCGGACTGCCTGTTAATCGATGCGGTCACGTTGTCGCATCTTGCCATTCCCTCACGCTCTATCATTAAGGGTGATATGCTATCGATCTCGATTGCTGCCGCGTCGATTGTGGCCAAAGTCACGCGCGATCGCATGATGGTGCGGTACCATCATGCCTATCCAGACTATAATTTTCTTTCCCATAAAGGATATGGGACGGAAGAACATTTGCAGCGGCTCGCGCAACATGGCCCCTGCGCGATTCATCGGCGCACATTCGCTCCAGTCGCACAACTCTTGAGCGGTAATAACGGGAGCGCGCGGTCCCTCACGCATACCGGCTTGGGCGAATCTTCACGGATGAGCCGGTGAGCATCCTCGATCCCCGGAGACGGCTAGGTCAAGAAGGGGAATCGGCTGCAGAGCAGTATCTGCGGCACAGAGGGTATCGGATTGTGGCCCGCAATCTGCGTTCGTCGGTAGGGGAGCTGGACCTGGTGGCTGAAGACGGCCAGGTGCTGGTGTTTGTCGAGGTAAAGGCGCGTCGAACCGACGCATTCGGCGGAGCCATCCATGCGGTCCATCAACGGAAGCAGGAGAAGTTGATCCGCCTGGCGGCGCAGTATTTGGCTCGTCACCACATCAAAGATCGGCTATGCAGATTCGATGTCGTCTTGTTGCAAGGTACGGATACTGTCGGTTCGCAGATCGAGCATATTCAGAACGCCTTCGAAGTGTCCGGAGACGATCTCCGCTGGTAGGGCGGGAGCCTGTCCGAGTAATCCTTCGTGGCGAGGCGAAGGAGATGCGGGCAGATGAGCGGCGCGGGCTCGAAAAAACCGGAGGCGTATTCGCTGGAATACGTTGAGAATTTTTTCGTGCCGAGAACGACGCAGATGTCGGTAGATCGTTCGCCGCAGTAGAATGGCATTACTCGGACAGGCTCCTAAGATGATTCGATTAAGCCACGTTTCGAAACAGTACGATCAGCGCCCGGCGCTCTCGGACGTCACCCTCGAGATCGGCAAGGGAGAGTTTGTCCTTCTCATGGGGCCCAGTGGAGCGGGTAAGTCGACGCTATTACGCATGCTCATCGGGGCCGAACGGCCCGATGAGGGAGAGATCTTTGTCCATCAGAAAAACGTGACGATGCTCAAGAGGTCCGAGGTTCCGTATCTGCGCCGCAAGGTGGGAACGGTGTTTCAAGACTTTCGGCTGTTGCCGAAGAAGTCTGTTTTCGACAATGTGGCACTGCCCTTGCTGGTGCAAGGAGCGTCTTCTGCCGACATTCGCCGGAAAGTCACGGAGGCATTACGGGCGGTCGGTGTCGAACACAAGCGGGATCAGCTTCCTGCGGGCCTCTCGACAGGGGAGCAGCAGCGGGTGTGCATCGCGCGTGCGATTGTGAATGGTCCGGTCGTCCTGTTGGCGGATGAACCGACCGGAAATTTAGACCCTGCCCTGACGTCCGAGATCATTGAACTCTTTAAACTCATTAACGCGCGTGGCACTACAGTCGTGGTGGCGACGCATGATCCTCAGGTCATGGCGCTAGTGAATCGGCGGGTGCTCACCTTGTCTCAGGGACGGTTGCTGCCGGAAGAGCGGGTGCTGGGATGAGGACGTTTTCGTATCTCCTCAGAGAATCCTGGGTCAATATGTGGACCAACCGGACAACGACGATGGTCGCTATCTTGACCACGACCTTTACGTTGGCCTGTGTCGGCGTCTTCTTGCTCGTCTACGTCAATCTGCGGGCGGCGGCGGGATGGCTTCAAGACGATATCAAAATCATGGTGTATCTCGATGAACGGCTCGCCTCCGATTCGGTCGCTGAGGTAGAGCGGCAGTTGCGGGGCGATCGTGCTGTTGCCTCATTGCTGTTCATCTCGAAAGAGCAGGCGTTGGGAGAGTTCAAGGCGCAATTCCCTTCAGAGTCGCATCTGCTTGAGGGGTTGGGCCAGAATCCCTTGCCCGCCTCCTTCGTCGTGGCACTCAGTCCGTCGTTCCGTTCGCCGGACGCAGTCAAGCGATGGGCGGAACGGGTCAGGCAGGTCTCCGGCGTTTCCAAGGTCGACTATAATCAGGACTGGATCGACGCCCTCGCGACGGTGATTCGATCGATTGAGTTGGTCGCCATCGGCATCGGTGTCATTCTCTCCGCAGCGGCGGTCACCATTATCGCCAATACGATTCGTCTCACACTGTTCGCCCGGCGGGATGAGATTGCCATTTTACGTCTCATCGGGGCGACGACCAGCTTTATCCGCATCCCCTATCTTCTAGAGGGCGCCGTGCTTGGCGCCCTGGGCAGCACGCTTTCGCTTGTCATGCTCAAGGTCATGTACGAATTGTTTCGGCAGCAAATGCGAACGACGGGACGGTTTGCCGGGATTGAGAACTTCATGGCATTCTTCCCCCCGTCCGTCTGTCTCACCCTGGTTGCAGTGGGGATGGGGCTTGGGTTTGCCGGCAGTTTTGTGTCGATACGGCGTTTCGGCGAGGCCAAGGCGTGAGGTGTTGGAGGGGGCTCAGGATCGGAGTCATGATCTTGGGGCTGCTGGGCGTTCTCTGGCCTACCGTTGCGGGCGCCGATCCAATCACCGACAAGATTGAAAAAGAGCGCAAGGCCCTTGAGCAACTCAAAGGTCAGATTGAGGAGACACGTAAGCAGGCCGATGAAGCGGGGAAAAAGCGAGAGTCTCTCTTGCAGGGGATTCAGACACTCGACGAACGCGTGGTGCACTACCGGCAAACGCATCAGGAGATTAGCCGAAAGTTGAGGAAGAAGGACCAAGAGATAGAGGAAATCAATACACAACTCGCCGGTTTGCGTGCTAGTGTGCGGGAACGTCAGGACGCCATTCTGGCTCGGCTGCGGGTGCAGTACATGGAGGGCCGTTTTGGATATTGGAAAACCTTGCTTGCCTCGGACTCCTATGGCGATTTCCAACGCCGTCTCCAGTATCTCTCGTCCGTATCTGAACGGGATTATGCCCTCATGGGCACCTTCCGAGCCGATATGACTCATATGGAGCAGGCGGAGCGGCAGCGGGAAGAGGCGCGCATCGGGATGTTGTCGTACAAGCAAAGCACCGAGAAGCAGCTGGCCGAGATGAAAGCGGTCAAGAGAGAAAAGAAGGTGTATCTCGCCAAGATCACTCAGGCAAAAGAGTCCTACGAACATGCCATCCAAGAGTTAGAACGGTCTGCATCGCGCATCGACAGTCTGTTGCGGGAAATGGAGCAGCGCCGCCGCGCGGTAGCGGTTCGGCCTCCGACCGGTGCAATCGCCCCTCGCGGGGTGAAGGGTGGACTGCCCTGGCCGGCTGAAGGGAACATCGTTTCTCTCTTTGGTCGTCAGAAACATCCGACCTTCAACACCTATGTGCAGCGTAGAGGGATCGAAATAAAGACAGTCGAGGGGAGCGCCATCCACGCGGTGATGCCGGGGTCCGTTGTCTACGCAGACTGGTTGAAAGGCTATGGACTCGTTATAATCCTTGATCACGCGAACGGATTCTTTTCGTTGTATGCTCATGCGTCGAGGATACTGGCAACAGTGGGGACGCAGGTGGATGCCGGGCAAGCGATCGGTGAAACAGGCGACACAGGCATGACAGGTGAAAATACTCTATACTTTGAGCTGCGCCATGGGGCAGAACCAGTTGATCCTCTCCAATGGTTGGTGAGGCGGTAGGGAACGGGAAGAGGAAAGGACAGTACATTATGGATCAGAATCCCCAACGACGACTCTGGATGTTAGGCCCGATGGTCGTGGTGGCATTGGTTGTGGGCGTGCTCCTCGGTAAGGGGTGGGAGCGGACCGGGCATGCCACGGAAACCTACGAAGAACTGAAGACGTTCTCCGAGGTGTTGACCCAGGTTCAGAAGAGTTACGTCGATGAAACGAAAGTGAAGGATCTCGTCCAGGGTGCCATTCGTGGCATGCTGTCGACCCTCGATCCGCATTCGGCCTACATGACGCCGGAGATGTTCAAGGAAATGCAGGTTGAAACGAAGGGTGAGTTTGGGGGTGTCGGCATCCAGATTGGGGTAAAGGAGAACCGCTTGGCGGTGATCGCGCCCATCGAGGGTACGCCGGCCTATCGAGCGGGCATCAAGCCAGGCGATTTCATTATCAAGGTGAACGACGAGCCGACCAAAGACCTCACGTTGATGGATGCGGTTCAGAAGATGCGTGGCCCCAAGGGATCGAAGATCAATTTGACGATTCAGCGGGAAGGAACTCCCGATCCGCTCCAATTTACGCTGGTCCGCGATACCATTAAGATTGAAAGCGTGAAGTCGAAGGTGTTGGACAATATCGGATACGTTCGGCTGACGCAATTCCAAGAATCGACGGGGCGAGATTTGAGTAAAGTGCTCAAGCAGTTCAAAGAGCAGAAGCTCCAATCGACGATCCTCGACCTCCGCAACAATCCCGGCGGACTGCTGACCGCGTCCGTTGAGGTTTCCGAGCAGTTTCTCCCAGGCGGCAAGCTAGTGGTCTATACCAAAGGGCGTGAAAGTAAGAAGGACGAGTGGATCGCCAAGGGGAAAGATCAGATGGACGATTCGCCCATGATTATTCTGATCAATGAAGGATCGGCCAGTGCGTCTGAGATCGTGGCCGGCGCATTGCAAGATTACGGGCGAGCAGTGATTGTCGGCACGACCTCATTCGGCAAGGGATCGGTGCAAACGATTCTTCCGCTGGGGGATGGGTCCGGCCTTCGCCTCACGACGGCGAAGTACTACACCCCGAAGGGGCGCTCGATCCAGACGACCGGTATTACGCCTGATATTGTGGTAAAGGCCCAGGCGCCGACCATTGTCGCCAAGGCAGGCGAGACGAAAGCCGGTGAAAAGGAAGGGGATCCGAAGCAGCCCAAGCCTGCGGCTGTGCCGGGGAAAGATCAACCGGCTCAAAATGGCAAAGGACCGGAAGAGGGCACTCCGAAGAACGGCACGACGCCTCCCCCTCCTCTCCCTGAGATCTCCGCCGATCCCTCGCTTGAGCAGGATGTGCAGCTTCAAAAGGCGGTGGAGATGCTGAAGACCTGGAAGATCTTTAAGGAGCTTCCTCGGCCTTCCTAATGGTAATGGACTGCTGTTCCACCCGCATTACTCATGAAGGTTCTGCTGCAAGCGCGGATACGCGGCTGCGACGGGCAGTCTCGCCGTTCAGCCATTCGACATACTGCATGAGTATGCCTCATGGCTTCACGACTCCGAGTGCCCGTCTCGCTTCGCGTCTGCGCGCTTTCGCGACGAATCTTCATGAGTAATGCGGGCTAAGCCGGCGATCGCCTCCAGCAGCTTTTCTTCCGAACCAGAGAATCCCGGTACCGTGCGCAGCATGTGTGACCGCACCAGCCGTTCCAGATCGGTCAATGTGGTGATGGAGAGGCGGGTGTAGAGATAGGCCACGAGCGACTCGGAGAGTCCGGGGAGCTGAGTCCAGGCCTTTACCGCGTCTGGAAGTGGTGTTCTCAAGGCTTCATAGGTTTGAATAGTTCCAGTTTTGAGAAACTCTTCAATCTTCTCAGCGAGATCCTTGCCGATTCCTTCAAGATCTTCCAGCGCCTGCCGTGAAGCGATGTCTGCAATGTCTTCCTCCAAAGCCTCGATGGTATCCGCAGCCTTCCGATAGGCTCTGACCCGATAGGGGTTCGCCCGTTGGGCGGCCAATCGTTCCGCCATCGACCGAAAGATAGTGGCGACTTGCTGGTTATGTTGCGGGGTAGATATCATATGCCGTGCTGGCGGTATTCTGACGTGATCGGGGATACGGGGGCAAGGGGATGCACAGGGCTTGTTGACAACCAGATTTCTGCTCCCCTAGGATGAGTGACGATGGCGGAGGCGATTCAGATCCAGGTGAACGGTGAAGAACGGGGCTGTCGGGCTGATGCTACCGTGGGGGATTTGCTGCGTGAGCTTGCCATCAAGACGGAGCGTGTGGCGGTGGAGCTGAATTTGGAAATCCTCGATCGTAAGGAGTTCGATCACCGAAGTTTGAAACCTGGGGATCGAGTGGAGATATTGAGCTTCATCGGCGGCGGATCATCGGAATTGTGCCGTTGACGAGTGCATCATTGGATCCATTCTAAGGGGATATTTATGGCGGGCGATCGACTAATTATCGGGGGACATGAGTTCAAATCCCGGCTCTTTGTGGGGACCGGGAAGTACAAGGACTTTGCCGAAACCAAGAAGGCTATCGAAGCGTCGGGCGCCGATGTGGTGACGGTGGCAGTACGGCGGGTCAATATTACCGATCGCTCCAAAGAGAACCTGCTCGATTATCTTGATCCGAAGAAGTACACCATTCTTCCCAACACTGCCGGCTGTTACAACGTGGAAGATGCTCTGCGTTATGCCCGCTTGGCCAGGGCTGCCGGCGTATCGGATTTGATCAAGCTGGAAGTGCTCGGCGATGAGAGAACTCTCTTCCCCGATACGGTCGGATTACTCGAAGCGGCGAAGATTCTCGTGAAAGAAGGCTTTATCGTGCTGCCCTATACGAATGACGATCCCATCGTGGCCCAAAAGCTCGTCGACATTGGGTGTCCTGCCGTTATGCCGTTGGCTGCGCCGATTGGGTCGGGACTCGGCATCCGCAATCCGTATAACTTAAAAATCATTATGGAAATGGTGAAGGTGCCGATCATCGTCGATGCCGGAGTCGGGACCGCATCCGATGCTGCCCTGGCGATGGAATTGGGGGCGGACGCGGTACTGATGAACACAGCCATCGCCGGGGCGCAAGATCCCATTGCCATGGCTGAGGCGATGAAATATGCGGTGCTTGCAGGACGGTTGGCCTACAAGGCCGGACGAATCCCGCGAAAACTGTATGCGACGGCGAGTAGCCCCATCGAGGGGATGCTCTAATTGGGCGTAAGGCGTTAGGCGTGAGACGTCAGGCGAAAAAGCGAATCGATGATCTTTCCTTCCGAAGGAGTGTTGTTACCCCTCACGCCTCACGTTTCACGCCTTACGAATGATGCCCGGCGTTGATTTCCGTCTTCTTGTCGTCACAGATCGCCATCAGACCAACGGGCGTCCGTTGGTTCCTCTTCTGCAGCGTGTGCTCGCAGTTGCGGCGCCCGCGATTCAACTTCGTGAACGCGATTTCTCAAGCGGAGAACTCGTGGCGCTTGCGCGGGAGGTGCAATCCGTCACGGCCTCTCCCGGATCCCAACTCCTCATCAACGACCGGATCGATGTCGCATTGGCGCTGGAAGGAGTCGGCGTCCATCTGCGCAGTAACAGTCTATCGGTTCCCGTCGCACGACGGTTGTTGGGAACAGGACGTCTGCTGGGCGTTTCTGTGCATGGAGTAGAAGAGGCGATGCAGGCGGAGTCGCAGGGCGCAGACTACATCGTCCTTGGTCCGATCTACGAGACGCCGTCCAAACAGATGTTCGGCCCACCGCTCGGCATTCATACTCTTGAGAAGGCATGCAGCCTGGTCCGCATCCCGATTATCGGGATCGGCGGTGTGACAGCGGCGCGCGCGCGTGAGATGCGGCGTGCCGGAGCGTTCGGTGCGGCGGTGATCACGGCGATTCTCGGCGCGAATGATATAGAATCGGCGACGCGCGAGTTACTCGATGCCGTGACGCCTGTACCATAATGTGCAAAACGCGCGACCATCACGCTGCAGAATGCCGTCGTCCGGTTGACCACCCTGGGAACGGATGATAGAATCCGCGCAGACAAGGACTCCTCGATTCAGCAAGGTGTTTCGCATTCTTCTGGTAGCGCCATGGACGGCAAGAAAGAAAGTCCGAGTCGATTCCGGTCTCTCCGAGATTCCGTCACGCACATCACGAAGCGATTGACTGAAGGAGAAGCGGACGTGGCCCAACGTAACGATGAACATGTTCGCGAAGTTGAAAAGCTTCGTGTGCAGATTCAGTCGATGGAAGAAGAAGTCCGCCGGCTGTACCAATCCCGCTACCAGCTCGACCAAGCGACCAAACAGAACGAAAAGCTCGTCTCCACGCTCCAGGAAGCGAAGGCGCAGATTGAAGCCTTGCGCGCCGAAGTTGAGAAACTGACCGCACCTCCCTCAGCCTATGCCATTTTTTCCAGCCTCAATGATGATGGAACCGGAAATGTCTACGTGTCAGGACGGAAAATGAAAGTCAGTGTGCATCCGTCCATCGATTCGAAGGCGATGCGTAAGGGGCAGGAAGTGGTTCTAAACGAAGCTTTGAACGTCATTGAGGTCAAGGGCTTCGATATTCAGGGCGAAGTCGTGCGGCTTAAAGATGTGCTGGAAGGCAATCGCGCTCTGGTGACGCTGCATTTCGACGAAGAAAAGGTTGCAGAACTCGGCGACCCGCTGCTGGCTGAACGATTGAGTGTCGGAGACCATCTGCTCTACGATCCTCGCTCCGGCTATGTCGTCGAAAAATTACCGAGGTCCGAGGCGGAAGAGTTGGTCTTGGAAGAAGTGCCCGATGTGGATTATGAGCACATTGGCGGGCTGCAGCATGAGTTGGAGCAAGTCCGCGATGCGGTGGAGTTGCCGTTTCTTCATCCGACTCTGTTTTTAGAATACAAGTTGAGCGCGCCCAAGGGGGTCTTGCTCTATGGACCGCCTGGCTGCGGAAAAACCTTGATTGCCAAGGCCGTTGCGAATTCGATTGCGAAGAAGCTCGGACATCTTACCGGCAAAGAAGTGCGGAGTTACTTCTTGCATGTGAAGGGTCCGGAGTTGCTCAATAAGTATGTCGGTGAGTCCGAGCGCCAAGTCCGCGAAGTCTTCAAGAAAGCGAAAGAGCGGGCGGCGGACGGGAATCCTGTCATCGTATTTTTCGATGAGATGGATGCGCTTTTCAGAACGCGCGGCACCGGGATCTCCTCCGACATTGAGTCGACGATCGTCCCGCAGTTTCTTTCCGAAATCGACGGTATGGAGCGGCTCCGCAATGTGATCGTGATTGGAGCCAGCAATCGCCAGGATCTCATCGACCCGGCTGTGCTTCGCGCGGGACGGTTGGATGTGAAGGTTAAAGTAGGTCGCCCCGATATGGTGGCGGCCAAGGATATTTTCTCGAAGTATCTGAGCATCGACCTGCCGTTTGCCGAGGAAGATTTGCAGCGCCATGGTGGAGACGCCAAGGCCTTAGTCGCGCAGATGACCGACCTCACGGTCGAGGCAATGTATGCCTCCTCGGAGGAGAATAAGTTCATCGAGGTCACCTATGCGAACGGTGAAAAAGAAGTGCTCTACTTCAAGGATTTTGCGAGCGGCGCCCTGATCGAAGGCATCGTCTCGCGCGCAAAGAAGTTCGCCGTCAAGCGGGCGATCGCGAAGGAAGGCCGTGGCCTTCGGTCCGAGGATTTGATCCGCGCCATTCGGGAGGAGTTCAAAGAGCACGAAGACCTCCCCAATACGACGAATCCTGACGACTGGGCAAAGATCTCCGGAAAGAAAGGCGAGAAGATCGTGCATCTTCGGACGATCAGCGGAGCCCCGGGCGACTCACGTCAGATCGAAACGGTTACGACCGGGCATTATCTCTAAGACGTCGCACCCATGCAGGAACCTACCTCGCCTACGAATCCCCGCGTATTGGGAACAGAAACAGAATTCGGCATCGCGTCGCGCGATCCTGCCGCCTCCGACCCCGTCTCCAACTCCATTGCCGTCATCGGACACTATCCTGGCTTGCCGGCTCCCTTGGCCATTTGGGACTATGAAAACGAGAACCCGCTGCTCGATGCGCGTGGCTTTGAAGTCGAGGGAGAGCGGGAGAGGCCCAATCCCGAGTACAATCGCCAGCTGAATAAGGTGCTCGCCAATGGAGGGCGTCTCTACGTCGACGGCGCCCATCCGGAATATTCCACGCCCGAGTGCACTAACCCGCGTGAAATAGTAGCCTTCGAACGGGCCGGCGAGCGAATCCTTGCCCAGTGCCTTGAGCAGATGGCGCGTGCCACCGGGCGGGATCATTGCCTGCTGTACAAGAACAATTCCGATGGCAAGGGGAACAGCTACGGCTATCACGAAAGCTATCTCATGTCGCGCGCGGTTCCCTTCGAACGCATCGTGAAGGTCTTGGCGCCGTTCTTTGTGACGAGGCCGATTTTTGCAGGGGCAGGCAAGGTCGGCGCAGAAAATCAGACCAGCCCAACGGAGTATCAGATCTCGCAGCGCGCGGATTTCTTCGAGTGCCTCGTCGATCTCAATACGATGGTCAGGCGTCCTATCGTCAATTCACGCGATGAGCCGCATGCGGAGTATGGCAAGTATCGGCGGTTGCACGTGATTGTCGGAGATGCCAACATGGCGGAATTATCGACCTACCTCAAGGTCGGCACATTGGCCATTGTTCTGGACCTGCTCGACGCAGGAGCAGATCTGCCACAGTTCGAATTGGACGATCCGGTCCGAGGCATCAAGCAGGTGTCCCGCGATCTGGGCATGAAAGAGACGCTCAAATTGACGGGCGGGCGTTCGACGACGGCGGTGGCGATTCAGCGAGCCTATTTGAAAGCTGCCATGGGATACTATGCCTGCCACGAAATTTCCCAAGTGACGAAAGATATTCTCGTTCGCTGGGAAGACGTACTGGATAAGTTAGAGCAAGACCCTCGGCTTTTGGCGCGTGAATTAGATTGGGTGGCGAAGCGTCAGATGATGGAATCCTATATGGAGCGAAAGGGCTGCGGGTGGGACGACTCTCGCGTACGGCTCATGGACCTGCAGTATCACGACGTCCGCCAGGATAAGGGCCTCTACTTTACCCTCGAACGCAGCCACCTGATCGAGCGAGTCGTGCAGGACGTGGAGATCGAGCGGGCGGAGTTTACTCCGCCTCCTGGGACACGCGCCTATTTCCGAGGACGATGTGTCAGCAAGTTTGCGAAATCGCTCTATGGGGTCAGCTGGACTTCGGTCCTCTTCGACGTCGGCAACAATCAGGTCAAACGAGTGCCCTTGATGGACCCGCTTCGAGGAACGGCTTCGCTGACGAGCGATCTCCTCGATCAGGTCGAGACTGTCGATGCATTGTTAGTGAAGCTCAAAGCCTGACGTACAACCTCCCGCACGATTGATATTATGAAATTGCCATTTCTCCCCAACCATGACGACTCGAGTTTCTTCGACTTTTTGACGCAGCACCATCCCGCGCTGACCCCGACCGGGCGCAGTGGATTTCTGCAGGCTCAGGCTTCGACCGAGCCGATGCGAGGGGTAGGAGCGATGAGTATCCCACAGGCCACGACGGTGCTGGCGATCAAGTATCAACAGGGCGTGGTGATTGCCGGAGATCGTCGAGCAACGGAAGGGTTTCAAATCGCCGAACGCCGGATCGAGAAAGTCTTCAAGATCGACGAGTATTCCGCGATGGCGATCGCCG
>ERZ1292633.5109-Hain-H41-02um-R1-5109-length-11963-cov-6_pt1 | contig 11963 bp, 8 predicted proteins | sample MGYA00564406_ERZ1292633 | MGnify/ENA primary metagenome ERZ1292633 (study PRJEB36523, sample SAMEA6512639) | groundwater metagenome | collected 2019-01-08 | study: AquaDiva: Metagenomics assemblies of 32 groundwater samples
CAAATGAGTCGGAGCGTCGATAATTTTTGTTTGCAAGTGACTCTCTTGATCGAGTGATGCGAACACTGTACGGGGTGGCCATGTCAGGTAAATGCGTGGTGGTCATCTTGTCGGCAGCGCGCTGGAAACGTGAGAACGAGAGGCAGCAGCTCTCCCTCCCTCGTGGCAAGTACGGAACACCAGTCGTCTCGTTTTCGCAACGCATTTACTCATCCACCTGAGGGGTCTGTGGAGGTGTGGGTGGCTGCCGCGGTCGGTGGGGGCACACGTTTTACCAATCGACCAAGGAGGGAGGAAGGAAGGAAGCAGGAGGTGTGGGTATCGAAAGACGAATGCATGGGTCGTGGTGTGATCTATGTGGCCGATGGCCCCCCCAAAAAAGGTGCGGCGTCGAAGCTCTCTCTTGTCCGTGCCGAGAAGTATTTTTTAAAAATGACCCCGCTCTCAGTTGTGTGGCGGAGCGGAGCCGTCGCCCACTGCAGCACTGCTCGTCGTGCGTCCTCCCTCCTCGATTGGGACGGTGGTCGTCGCCCGTTCCTCAAAAGGGCAGTGATACCCCGCAAGCGCCTGATAGACCACCGGATCGGAACGCGCTTCGTACTCTTGCTGTGATTGAGTATGCCTTCGACTTAGCGTGACGCCTTGCAAATCGGCCATATCCACGACGACGGCGTGGTGGGTGGTGGCGATGCCGGCCAGTGATCGCCGGTGCTGGTCCAATAGGGCGGCATCGGGGGCGCCGTCTGCGCGGCGCTGCCACTTGTGACTTCCAGCCGGCGAGAGAAGCTCGGGGGTGGCGGTCGGAGGGGGCGGGGTGACCCGTCTCAGCCCTTCACTGCTGCTGCTATGCGGCCCAAGAGGCGCCGCCGCGGCGGTCGGGGAGGTGAGACCAAGCCGCTGAGACGTGTCCAAAAAATCGGTCGGGGTTTCGTCGACGACCAGAGGTGCGCTTGCCCAGCTCATCCCTCTTGCCGCCAACTGAGCAAACTAAACCAATCACACTTAACACACTAACTTGAAAAGGGAAAAAGGGAGGACAAATCTGTCGGATCCCGCAGGACCAGGGCGACAACAAGGGCGGGAAACCCACAAATTCAAATTTTTGTCGACGACCATCGCAGGGGATCAAATAACCCCCTCTGCGTTGATTCTTCATTTTCCGCTCGCGACGTGAGGAAAGTGCCGCTCACCAATAATCGCGCAACACACGCACACACACAAAACAGGGAAAACAATCCACAGACCACACAACAACACGCCACGGAGAGCCGGGGGTGGGGCGAGAGAGAGGTTTGCCCATGCGCTCCGGATGGGGGTCGCGCCGTCCGTTCCGGCAGCTCAGGAGATCGATTGTATGCTGTCTTGTATGCGCCAACACAACATCTCTTGTGGATGTTCCGCCGCATTCCGAAATTCGACGGGTTGTTGCTTTGGGGGTCAAACACCAGAGGAGGATTCGCTCCATCATGTTTCCTCCCCCCTTGTTCTCACTTCCCCCTTCGTTTTTCACGCTCGCTCCAGCTTCAAGGCCGTGAACAGATCGAACGGCAGGAACGCCGTGCCATCCGCCGCGAAGAACTTGCTCTGAAACTCAACCCAGTGCAACCGGAGCGCGTGCAGGAAGGCGCTCAGCGACTCCATCATTAACAGCACGCCAATGGTGGCCGCGAGCCACACCGACACGCCCAGGAAGAGCACGATGCCATAGCCCGAATCGGCGTCGATGGCCTTGACGAGGCAGAAGTTGAGGAACACGTCGGAGAGCTGGGCGTGGGCGAGCGACAGGGCCCACAAGCGAAGGTACGACGCCGTGTTGCTGACGCAGCCCAGGACGAACTCGATCGTGTGGATGATGTAGTGGATGGCGACCTCGCCCATGTCGAACGACTTCCCGCCGCCGCTCCCGTGGCCGTGAGCGCCGCTGCCGTGGCCTCCCGCGTCATCATCATGGCTATGTCCATGCTCTTCGTGGTGACTGTGGCCGTTGTCGTCGTCGTCTGCCGCTCGAAGCAACGCCTGACGCTCTGACAATTCCGCTTGACTCACGGCGTCATCGGACAACATCGACTTGCGTGCGACGGCGCCGCCGCTAGCGGGACCGGCGCTCTTCGATGAGGCGGATGACGACGCTTGACTGGCACGCTTGCTATCCTGCCACTCCAGGAACGGAATGGCTAAGAGCAACAGCGGGACTTGCATAAACGCGACAATGAGCAAAAACGTTTGGACCCCCGCCTGCCCGGCGTACAGCGGCGCCGTGACCGTTCCCGGCTTCAAGAAGAAGTTCGTCATGGTCTCCAATAAAGAAGGGGCGAAGTACGTATTCGGCCACGGCGTGAGCCATTTGACGATGATGAGGGTCGCCATGTAGCCAAAGGTGCAACTAAGGAAGAGGAACTCCGGGATGAAGCCGAACCAAATATGGCGCCAGTCCTTGCGGCGCAGATGGTTCAGCAGCGACAGGACGAGCCCGACGAGCATCTGCAGGACACCTACGATGATCGCGCACTTCATCTTGACACTGTTGTAGAATTCGAGCTTGTTCTCCGTCTCGCTCCAGGCGGCGTCGATGCCGATGGCGACCACAGAGGCCGGGCGCACGGATGGGACGCCGTTGGGGCGCATGGGGTGCACGATGCCCCGCGCCGCGGGCAGTGCCCTTTTCCCTTGGGCTGCGGGCATGGGCTCAAGGGCTGGCCATTCATACGCCGATTTGAAAATGTCGAGCGACATGCCGAAAAAGTCGTTGTAGAGAAGACCGAGATACGTGGCGAAAAGTCCCATCAAGAAGATAAGGTATCGGCCGCCGAACACCATGCCAAACATCTCATTGTTGATCTTGGAAAGTCGACGTTCGAAAATGATGAGGAACGCACCGAAGATAGCGAGCATGACGCCGTGTCCCATATCGCCGAACATGATGCCAAACAGGTAGGGAAACGTCACCATGGTGAACACGGCCGGATTGACCTCCTTGTAGCGAGCCACGCCGTAGGAGTCAACCAGACCTTGAAAAATGCCCGTGATTTTATTGGTCCGAAAGTATGTCGGCGGTCCGTCTTGATTCGCGCTACGCTGGACGACGGGCGCCACGCTGCTGCCGGAACGTCGACAGCCCAAGGCAAGGGCCTGCTGCAGCGTGTTGATGTCTTGCTCCGGTACCCACACAAGAGCCTTGGCGGTTGAGCCAGTGCACTTTACTAGATTCAGATTCGCGTACACGCCCTTCTCGATCGTGGAAACGGCCATCCAAGTTGGCAAAATCATGGCGACGCGCCGCAGTGTGGTGACGAGCGCGGCGTCGCTGTGCGCCATCGTGGACTCCAGCGTCTGCAAGCGCATCACGACCGTCGACAGCGGTTCCTTCGCGAGGAGGTCACTCGCGATCGTTCGCGCGCCCAAAGAATCCGCGATCTTCCTAATTTTCTCCTGTAGTCGGTGGGAACTTACGTAAATCAGGAACACCGATTTTTCGACGGGTTGCGTCGACATGCCGGAGCCACTCGCACTGGGCACGACTTCATCAAGCGGCTCTTTGATGGGGTCCGTGTGGAGCAAGGCGTTGCCACGAGAGACGCGAAACACGAGGCGGTGTAGCGTCGCCACGTTCCGATTTGGAATCACTCCCGCGACTTGGACGAGGCCTTGGGTGGACGCGTTGACGTTGTCGTAACCCCCACGGCCCGCACGCTGCAGGACCTCGAGCAGCTCTCGGTTGGCAGTGAAGTCGGCTTGCAGCGAGGAAAGAGCGAAGACTGCCTCCTGGGTGCTCGTCTCCAACGCTTCCATGTCGCGCTCAATCTTGTCGATGGCATTGGCGGGCAAATCGGGCTCAAACTCCAATTCCAATAGCTCGATCTTGTGGGCGCGGATGTGTTCCAAGAAGAACCGCGACCGTCGTTCGAGATCGTCACAGCGACGCAGTTCGGACGCGAACGTCCTCGCGAATGCGGTGTCACTTTTGTTCTGGTCCAAGAACTGCGCGACGCCGGTGCGGCCGATGTGGTAGACCACGTCGTGAACGGCGTCGCGCGGGACGATGACGTCCAACTTGACCATGTCCTCGGAGCGGAACAGGCCGCTGGCAGCTTCGATCGGCATTTTTATTAATGCGGTGTGGCCTCTGAAGCAGGGGGAAGAGGGGATGTGAGGGGTAAGAGGAAAGAGAAAGGACGACAATATAGACGGCAGGTGACTGTCGGTGCGATGGAGTCGCCGAACGCGTCAAAAAACAAAGCCCACCTTATTCATGTTGCTTGTTTGCTGTCGCTGTTTGTTTCAAAAAAGCGTGCGCGACAAATACTGTCGTCGGTGACCAGTTACCATTTTCCCCAGCCAAATGGAAATCCACCAGAATCCACGTGTCCAAGAAGCTACCCACGCGTCAACTGGGGTGTTGCGAGAGGGGGTCACGACTGCTCAAAACTAGTCCTGGGTGAATCATCATCCGCGGCGAATCTCACCACTCAGGGTGGAAACGTCAAAGCAAAATTTCAAAAACAACGTTTGTGGTTTTGTGGGCGTCGCGAAAGAGATCTGGCTAATTGAGGGAATTTAGCCAAACAGACGACCAAGCGTAGTGCGATAGCACCACGCCAGGACCTGCAAACAAGCGGCAAAGCCGATCGCGACTCCGTACAGTTCGACGGTTGGCCGCACTTTGAAGGGCACATCGACGTCGAAGTCGAGCGCCACGTCCAATGCTGAGGTGACGGCTTGCTCGAGCAACGTAACGCCGGGCGCGGCGTAGCTTCCCGCGAGCCACACCCGGCGGCGGCCTTGGCAACGCGGCGCGGCTGCGATAAACTGGTCTCGACCTTCGACGGTCCAAACGGCCCGTGACATGACAACCTGCTTGATGACCGTGCCTTCGGCGGGAAGCGTGTACGGATTCCAAGACTCAAAAACGTCTTTCGGCGACGATGGGGTCGTGACGGCGTCGGCGGCGCCCTCCTGGAGGGAGCAGCGCTTGCCCTCGGTCGCCTTAACATCACCTGCCGATCGGCAAGCGCCGCTCCCCCTTGACAGACTATTTCGTGGTGAGAATCGGTTGAGGTGCGCCGTCGTCATCGACGCGTTGGGCCGTGGGGGCGACGTCGTCTGAGACCCTGCGCTCGACTTGTTGATCGCACTGACGTCGTTGACCGCGCTTCGCTGGTGCACCAGTGACGTCGACACGTCGTTGCCGACGTCGGCGGCCGGGACGACACGTCGATGCCGCAGTGTAGATGACGCAACATCATCGCCCGCGTGCGGCGCAGCAGAAGCAGCGACGTCATCGACGCGGCTGTAATAATTGAGACCCGACCAATCGTGCCGAGACACCGGCATGAGCGACGCGTCCGTGTGCGCGACAATGTTGGCCGTGAAGCTCGACACACTCGTCGTGGCGAGTCGCTCGTCCTCCGACGCGTCTTTGAGAATCAACGGCACGATGTTGCTTTCGGTGGCGACGACCACATGATCGAACCGTTCATCCACAACGGTCACGACCTCCTCCTCCTCCTCCTCTGCTTCTGCACTCCCCACCCGCTTTCGTCGCGTTTGAACGTAGGACAATAGGACACATTGGTTGTCTTCGGACCGACGCAGCGACGTGACCCGGCAGCGGTAGCGACACTCCACTCCCGTCAGCAGCTTCGCCGATACTTCGCGCACGCCGGTGCCGACGCGTTGCCAGCCGGTAAAGAATGTAGTGAGCCGCGAGCAAAAAAATCCGCAAATAAATTCGGCAGGGTACTGCGCGACTTGATCGTAGGAGCAAGAAAGCAGCGAGCTCATCACGGGCAATAGAAACCGCTCCTCGAACGCCTTGCTGAAACGTCGGTGCGCTAAGTACTCGTGGATCGTCATGGCGTAGCAGCCGCCCAGGAGTTGTGGTGCCGAGGAGGAGGAGCCGAGGTGGGCGGGCAGGTGTGTGTTTTCATTGAATGCCTTTCCTTTCCCCACGACACCATCGGCGCCACCGCCATCGGCAGCGTTCACGGAAGGAGCGGCCGTCGACCGCGGGCGGCTCCACCACAAATCCCAGGGCGTGGCAAACACGAGCCATAAATAGTCCGACACAATGACAATCATCAGCACCACGGCGGACAGCCACGGAATCCACCGCTCCCGGACGACTTCGGGAATAAGGGAGGACACGACGGAGGCGAGGTGCATCGGTGATACTCCCTTCGCGGCTGCCGACCGGCTGTTCTTAGTCGGCGGCGACGGACCGCAGGAAGGAGGTGGTGGCGGTGGTGCCGCCTGTTGAGCGGAGGAGACGGACGCCGCCGCCGCCGTGGAACTTTTCGGGATCGTGATCCATGGAATGGAGAGGGCGAAAGGGCCGACCATCAGATTCTTGTAGCGGAAGTAGGCCTCTCCGGTTTCGGCATCCACGCCTGTATTCTCATAGTTGACGTTGTGCATCGCCACTCCCAAGTGTTGATACAACTGGTAAAGGTTTGGGTAGTAATGCGGACTCACGGCCCGAAGCGGCATGTCGAAATTGTACTCCTGGGTGTGGACGCTGTGCACGTGCAGCCCCGCCTCAGGGGCACTTTCGATCCCGACGACGGTGTGCTTCTGGGATAGCAGGTGGCAGGCTGTGGCGCCCGCCACGCCCAAGCCGATGACGGCCACGCGTTGGCCGCTTGTTTGTACGCGACAGGAAGGGTCACATCGAACCATTTGGGACGGAGAAAAGAGCTTTCGCGAACAACAAACAACAACAACGAACCATTCGCAGTGGACTATGGCTGACTGGATACGCACGGCTTTTTGAATATCCCTTTCCGAGTCACCGGACTTGGCGACCCACCATGGTGCCGTTCAAGGCTCCAAAGACGACCCAGTCGTTGTGCGCCACCCCCGCGTTGACACAAGTGAATGGCAGCGACCATAATTCTTCTCCGAGCAAGACGTCGTACGCGACGAACTGCGTCACGGTGCCGCCGGCGAAGACAGCCCCTTCCCCGGCCATGAGATAGAAGAAGCCAATGGTCGTATTCCAAAGCGTGGCCCCGCTGCTTGGATCGACCGATACGAGATAGTTCGGATAGGCGTCATTCGCCGTCGATCCAGCGGCGAAGAGAAACGGCTGCTGCACGCCCCCTGGCGGACCCACCTGGGTGACGACAAAGTCGAACGTTGGGGCTAGCGAGTTAAACGACGCGTTCCAAAGGATTGAACCGGATTGGGGGTCGAGAGACACAATGCACTGCGTCGCTGCAAAATTGACGCGGACGAACAGCAGGCTACCGACCATTTCGAAGCCCCCCATGTCAGAAAACGACCATCGTGTTTTCCCCGAATACAAATCGATCGCGTGAAGGGACGCGTGCTGCGACGAGGCATTGGCCGCCAAACTGGCGACGTAAACGGTGTCGTAGAGAAAGTATGTGTGCCACACAGCGCGCGATGAGAGATGTCCGTATTGCCGGACGAAACGACCTTCGCGAACGTCAAGCGCAAATAATGGCTGCTTCCTCGTCGAAACGAACAGTTCCCCTTGATAGACGTTGAGCTCCGTATTGCCGGTCACGTTATACGACCAGCGGAGCCGTCCGCCACCGTTGGTGCCCAGCGCGAAGATGGCGCCGCTGGTCGCTACGAACGCCGTGAGCCCCTCCTCGTCGCACACCGCATAGGCATTGGACGTCGCGAGGGGATATCGAAACATCCACAGCGAATGGCCCGTGGTCAAGTTCACGGCGTAGAGGGCTGTCAGCGTCGGCATCACGATGAGGTGATTGCCGCACGCCGCGGGATTCTGCGGCTGCTCTGCGGCGCCGAGGGAAACTGACCACTCTCCTTCCCCGGCGAAGATCACGCGTGAACACATGACGACGGTCGCGACAAGCCAACAACACCACCACGCGCCCCGACGTAAACAGGTCGTCATTTGTTCCTACTTTTTGCCTCTCTTTCTGTTTGACAGTTTTGCTGCTTTTTTCTTTTCGTACTCCACTGGTTCATGTCACTTCAATCCGCGGAGGCGCTTCATCGGTTGCCCATCCCTATCCTTCAGGATCGCGCCACTCATGTCCCCGTCGGCTCGGAGTTGCTGGGTCAGCCCCCTTTTTACGGCCACGAATACAGAAAGGTGCGGGTGCGGGGGGAGATGCGGCCGGAAATCCTTTTGCGCGATGAAGTTGTTGTGCTACAGTGCCCCCACTCCCGCAGTTTTTTTTCCCATGCCGCTGCACGCAGAAGACGCGGGAGAGAGAAGAGAGACATTGCGAAAGGGACAGGGGAGGGTCCTCGAGGGAGCTGGGTTTTGCCGAGAGCGCTAAAAAATGCCGGTTGAATTCCATGCCGTGCACTGCATGTTCTGCAGGGCGGCTTGGCAGCCGAAGCCGTTGGTGTCGAGACCCTTCCCCGCCAGCAGCACCTTCGGGTCCAGCTGGTCGAGTTGGGACAAGCACCGGCACACGCACGTCGTGCACTGCAGTACAATCGAGGGCGGCGTGATCGCGTACGACACATTCAAAAACGCCGACCGGCAGACCGTGGCGCACGGCACGACGGTGTTGAGCCACGTTGCCTTCAGTTCACGGCCCTGGAGGAAGATGAAATACCCCACGGCCGCGCCGGACATGGCGAAAATGATGAACCAGACGGAGAAGTGATGGCACACCATGGTCGCCGTGGAATACTGCTTATTCTTCCACCAGAATAGGCGCATGTAGTCCGTGTAGCTCGGCTCTTGCGTCTCGGTGAGCGTGAGGCGTTCGACGAATAAGGCCGCGCGGTGCAGCGACGTCTCGTCAATGTTGCCGAGCGTCCCATTCCGGTCCGGAAAGGACTGAATGAAATCGGACAAGGAGATGAACTTACTCTCAATACTTTGCTGCCGGTACCACGCGAGCATCATGCCGACGATCAAGTTGTTCGAAAAGATAAAAATGGTACCCACGCCCGCCTCGAACTTGATCATGACGCCAATCCCGAACAAGAAGTAGACGAGCCAGAAGAGGACAAAAAGGATGCTGCGGATGTGCGTCATAATGTAGCCCACCCCGTAGCTCATCGGGAAGTCGATGATGGCGCAGCGGCGGAGGTACATGTAGAAGGTGCGTTCGGAGTAGAAGTTGTTGAAGAGCAAGATGACCACGAGTAGGAACCCGAGTGGCATGTAGGTCAGCAGGCCGAAGATGACGGCGAAGGAATCCTCTCCATATTGGTATCGTAGATCGGGCGACACGCTCCGTTTGAAGTTATCGACGACGAGCATGATGGTCGTCACGGTGTTGAAGAGAACGTACGCGTTGAGGACGGCGTCGCGCATGAAGGCGACGTCAGTTTTCATGGGCCCGAGGTCCGGGGTGTCCTGCAGCACGTCGATATCATATTTATCGTGATCAAAGACATCCCGTTTGATGAGCGGGGTTTGGTGAACGGCGGCACCCGAGTAAGGATCCGACATGGTCGTTTTGAAGGAGGACGTCGGGGGTGCCGGTTGATCAATGGCTGCCAATGGAGGAGCTGCCTGCTGATAGGATGGGACAGGGGAAACAGACGCCGGGACGTATGACTGCTGAAGCGGAAGCGGCTGCTGGTAGGCTGACTGGTAGGTGACCGGTGCGAAGGAAACCTGTGGAGGATACGACGGCTGAGGGGCCGACGTGAATCCGAGAAACGCCTGCTGCTGCTGGAAGGCCAGCTGCTCGTCGTATCTTCTTGGGGGACCGAGCAAGTCGTCAAAATCGCCGTTGAAAGCCAGTCTAGCGCGCGCCCTTTCGTTGAGTCTGGCGTGATTTGATTTCCACGCACGCAATCTATCTCACTGTCGTGCTGAACCTTTTTCTTGTTTGTGACCGAACTGGCTGCCACACATCCCAACCAAAGTGGGGGCATCCACGAACACCCACATCGCGCCGAGCGAGATCGAGAGAGAGAGGAAACGCCCCACACCACATTTATACATTTTCCATCTCGAGACGACATCACCCCCAGCTTCTAGACTGTGACGACGAGCGGCGAGGGGGCGATGACGCGAATCCTACGGGGCGGGGCGCTGCCGCACGATCCTGCTGCTGGCAAACGGCACGGTCGTCGGTCCGGCTTCCCCGCTGCTGCTTCCTCCTCCTCCGAGGGTACCGTCGCCGTAGAGGGATCCTGCCGGTACAAGGCGGCAAACACTCGCGGCTGAAACAGCGGCGGAAGGAGCTCACTGTCGCCGTCGGACGCCGTCCCTCGTGAGCCATCACGAGCCGGTGATGCCGGTGGTGCATTGCCCGCGGCCGGGTCTTGGCTTCCGCTCGATTCCAGCTGCTGAATGAGCGCCTTCAGCCGCGCGATGTCGCCCCGAAGCTGCTGAGCTCGCACGGCCGCGTCCTCCTTGGACGCGTGGCTACCCGACATTTCGTTTCTCGCGGAGGGGGTCACCGGGAGGGCATCGCCCACACGGCATGAGCTGGAGAATATGACATCGTCCGCGTCGACGCCGTCTTCCACCCCTTCGCCGTCACTGTTCTCGTCGTCGTCGTCATTGCTGTCGCCCTGGCCTTTGCCGCCGCCCCTATGCACCGCGGCAGGTGAACGGGTGGCCGCTTGCCGCTTGTTGTAACGCATACTACCGGCACGCTCGACGGACTCGTCGGGAGGCTCCATGTCGGTAGCCCTGAGCGGCACATTTTTCGTCATGTGCCACTTGTGGCGCCGCTGCGCGTCCGCCGCTCGAGCCTCGGCGTCCTGCCGGTCAAGCTCCGTCTGCTCCAGTTGCCAATCGAGCCACGTCCGCTCCCGACGGAGCAGTTCAGCGAACAAGTCGCAATCATTGGCGGCGGCGTGGACGATGCCATCCAGGAGGAGCGAGGAACTCTTGCCATCGTCGTCCAGGCGACCTCCCATTCCCTCCGACGCCACCGACTCGCCAGGGCCGGTAGTTACCTTGGCGAGGATGTTGAGATACGGACCCAGTGGAATCGGATCGAATGACACCACGCGACGCACCTGCGTGGGATGGTCCGCCTCTTCCGCGCCAAAGACATCGAGCAACACCTGAGCCCGCAGCGCGGCCCTCATGTCCTGGTACGCGGACTCCTCTTGCGACCGCTTGGCATCCTCGATCTCGCGCAGCATGGTCAATCGCGCCGCGGCCTCCCGCGCGTGGACCGTGCCGCCAACGAAACGAGCGCCCTCCCCTCGCTCGCTGCCGCGGTGCTGTGGCACGGCCTCGCCATCGGCGGCGGCGTCCCCCTCCCCCTCTCCGTCGCTAGCACGGCGCAGCGCCTTGCTACCTCCGTGCTGTCGTAGGCGCAAGGACCCGTGCATCGTCGCCGCGCGCCTCAGGAACGCCTCCCTGCGGTCGATGAGCTCCACGCCGTGTAAAAGGAGCCCGTCGCCTGACGCCGCGCCGCCGCTGCCGTGCGATGATGCCTTGAAGGCGTCCTCGAAGAGCAAGTCGTTCAGTTCTCGCTCGGCCGCCTGCAGCTCTTTCAGAAGATAATTTGCGCGCGGTACTCGCGGCACGTCGTAGTAGGAGTATCCGGCGGCGACGGCGCTCGAGCCGCCGATACCGCCGTTGGACAAGCGCCGCTCGAGCGTGGCTTTGGACGCGCCGAAGTGAGCGGACTTCTTCATTTTTGTCCCGGACAACGCTCGACGCAGCGACGAGTGGGTGAACGACGCCGCCTCGGTGGTGGCGGATACTTGACGCTGTGCATTGAGCCTGGCGTCGCTTTCTGCAGGCGACTCGGTCGCTTCCTTCAGAATACGGCGTTGCTCCCGGGCGATGGCGAGTTGCTCATCGACGTAAGCGCGGTCCTCTGCTTCTGCTCTTTCCTTCGCCTCAGTGGTTTCTTCTTCGGCGGCAAGCCACTGCGTCTGCCGTCGACGGCGCTGCGCAAACGTGTGCAGTCCCGCGGATCGCACGGCGCCGCCCAAAGGTGGCAACGGAGGAGCCGACGACGAGCTGCGCCGGGAGATGTCTTCTTCACCGACGGTGACGTCGCCGGCCACGCTCGTCGCCGCCA
>ERZ1292633.3410-Hain-H41-02um-R1-3410-length-15487-cov-6_pt1 | contig 11960 bp, 9 predicted proteins | sample MGYA00564406_ERZ1292633 | MGnify/ENA primary metagenome ERZ1292633 (study PRJEB36523, sample SAMEA6512639) | groundwater metagenome | collected 2019-01-08 | study: AquaDiva: Metagenomics assemblies of 32 groundwater samples
GACAATAGAGAGAGAGAGAGAGAGAGAGAGAGACAGGAAGGAAGAGCGACCGCAACAGGCTGTGAAGGGCGGGATGCCGGGATGCCAGCAAGCGCTGCCAGCTACCTACTTGAAAGGATCGTGCAATTCAGTCGGAGCGGGGAGTCGAAGCAAGGAGCGAAGAGGGAGACGGAGAGGAGAGGTGGTGAAGGGAAGTCGGCGACGCCACCGAGGTCATTCCATCGATACGCTACACCACACAGAAGGTCGAGTTAACAGCTCGGCGACGGTGGGTCGCCGGCGCGCGTCAAGAGTCAAGCATTCGACCGCGAAGTCGATAAATGCATTCAGATCAGTCGTAGAATGACTCGGTTGAGGGGGGAGAAGAGAAGGGGAGAGAGAGGAGGCAAGCGAGGGCATAAGTCCGTCCGCGAGTCGTTTGGGGCAACGCGCCAAAGCCGCTGAAATTTCCGACCGGCAGAAGGCTGGCCAGTCGTTTGCGACGTCGGGGAAGTCGGTGAGCATGGCTGTGTAGCACACCTTGATCGTGCTAGACGTATCCGGCAATGGTGACAAGTTCATGCGCGATAATGCTCCGTGCGCAAGGGTGACGCCGAACGGCTCAGTCAGTTCTGCCGCGATTTCGATCACTGCGAGACCGAGCGACCACACGTCGGCCCGTCCGTCGTACGGGAGACAGCGGCTTCGTTCCGGCGCCATGTACGCACCCGTCCCGATCACCGCATGGCCGCGAGGGGACATGACTGGTGACGACAGGGTGTTAGGGCTACCGCCCGGTGAAGGGGGGTCGTTTGCCGCGACGTTTCCGATCATTTCACAGGAGCCAAAATCGCAGACTTTGAAAACCAGTTTTCTCGTTAGGTCCGACGAGGGACAGCTGACCGTGTTCCATAAGATATTGGCGGGCTTCAAGTCGTTGTGGACGAGTCGACAGTCATGCAGTTCTCCCAGGCCATTCAGCACGGAGCGGGCGATCAGGTGCAACGTATCGTGTCGATGAGCGGGAAAGGGTCGCGACGCGGCATCTCGTGAGGACAGAGAGCCGGCCATCAGCTCCATGGCAATGGTCACTTCCGCATCGAGCTGCGTGCTGAATATTTGGATCACGTTGGGAAGCTGCACGAGACAGCCAGGACCGTTCGCTGTTGGTGCCGCAAGGGCGGTTCCGGCCTTTCGCTTGGTGTGGGCCGCGAGGCTGGAGATGGCCGATAGCTCACGTGAAATACACTCCATGCTGTTCACGCTGTTGGTCAAGGCCATCTGCTTCATCGCGATGGCAGGAGGAAACGCCTCAGATGCCTCCACGGTCTCGTCTGCAGAGGGAACGCAGCTACTGGACGCAGAGGTAATGTGTTTTAACTCCGCGATCCGCACGCTGCCGCTAGCACCACGGCCCAGCTTGGTGTGCTCCCGGATGGAATAGCATGAGATGAAGTGAATCGGGCTGTCTCGGTTGAGGGCGACAACGAGCTGGTCCAGCTGCGCGAGCGTGACCGAGTGACCAAAAGCCAGATTGCTCGTCGAACTTGGCTGCCCCAGGGACCGTTCGCAGATCGAGACAAAATCGAGTAACCGTGAGTCGTGATGGTCGACGTCCTCTTCGTCGGCCTCGCGCGCCGCCGCCGCCACCGCGCCATGTGTGAGGCGTTGTGTGGTTGCCATCCGCGGTGTGACAGCTGCACGAAATAATGTGAGAAGAAAATAGCGACAGAGTTCGTATTTTTATTCCTGTTTTTTTCCTCGCTGGGGTTGTAAATGTTGCAAAAGGCTAATTTATTGGGGTTAGATCGCTGATCGATCGTCGTTCCCACAAAACCATTTGTGTGGGTGAGGGAAGCCGGGTCCCCATGCATGGGCCGTCCTGTAGGCGCGGGCAGTAGGATCCCACGGCGAGAAGAAGTCAAAAAGAAGTGATGCTCGTATCGCAAGAGTCACCGACTCCGCTTGAGGGCGGGACAACTCGTCATTGCTGCGGGACGGCCCACGGTGTGGTCCGCCTGGTGGCAACGAGCCGTGGCCGTGGGAAGCGCCACGCGTCTCTGATCCGCAACCCGCAGCGCCCTCCCGTGAAGCGTCAGTTCCTGCGGCAGCGCGGTGCGCGCCAAATCAGCCGCGTGCTCATCCGCGAAGTCGACGAAACAGTTTCCCAGGTGCCGTGACTGGTCGCTTCGGAAAGCCATGTTGATTGCGTCGATACGACCGAACTTGGAAAGAACGCGATGGACGTCGGCCACTGTCGCGGCATACGCCACGTTGCCCACGAACACGCGACGTCGAAAATTGGCCGCGGCGGTAACCGCAACGACGACTGGGGCGCATTTTCGACTTTGCCCCCTGTCAGATGTTGACGAGCTCGAACTCGTCGTGGTAGGCGTCGCTGTGGCTGAGCCCGCTGTCGAAGACGAGCTGGATGCGCTGCTGTTGCTGCTGCTGGGTGAGGTCGATGCGTCGTCCCCTACGACAGCACAACTTCCTGAAGTCGACGACGGGCGACCTGAGCTGCAGGACGCTACGGCTGCCGCGTTCATCTGATGAGCGCGACGACGCGCGAAAAGCGACAGCAACAACAACTGTTTAAATACGAGCGGACAACATGAGAGGCTGTAACATTGAGAGAGAAACAAAACTCATCAACGTTTCGATTTTAACGAACGCTGACAATGTCGCGCAGCGGTCGGCACAAGGTGTGGACAGCTTCACCTGCGTCCGGTGTTTGTAAACCGGTGTTGAAGTCACTGGCTTTTTATTCCGCACCCCTTTCCCATTTGGTTGGGATCCCCACCAAAACAGTGATCGATTGGTGATTGTCACGGGGAGTGAATGCCGTCTCTTTCTGATCCCACGCGCGGTCACAGCACACCCGGGGGCGGCATCGACGAAAAGTACATCGTCGTGCCGCCGAGGAGCGCCCACTGCTGCAATCCGAGGACCGCCATCGCCACCGGCGCGTCGCGAAGGGACAATTCGACGATGAGCGCGTCAGGGGGCAAGCGGTGCCCCACGGGGTCCGCTGTGAGCGACTGAGCGAGCACCGGGAAGATCGCGGCGAGGCATTGAAGGACGGACTGCGGAGTGTGGAACGACGCGGTGAGTCCGCTGACGAAAATCCGTGTCGGGAATGTTCGCAGGGCTGGGTCCACTGCTGCTTGCGGAGAGGAGCAGCCGCCAGGGGACGCGCGGGCGGCACCCCCGGATGCCGTACGCTCGCTTTCCGGTGGCGCAGGATCGATGTAATGCCGCACGCCAAATTCGTCTTCCTGACGTGCCTGAGCTACGGGGCGTGAAAATGGCACCTCTGCGGTGCCGTCCGTGAACCAAAACGACGAAGGCAAACTGGATGGTGCCACGGCGACCGAAGCCGAAGGGGGGGTGGCCGCCGGGCGACGGACTACGGAGGAGGATGCTGGGATCGTCGCGGATACGGCGGACACAACCGGCGGCGCGGAGTCAGGTGGGGCTTTCGTGGGCGCCGGCCCTGCGATGGCTACGGCGGGGAGGAGCGTCTCGACGGCGGATGGAGGAAGTTGCCGAACGGAAATAGGGATCGAGGTCGGACCGAGCTGCGCGGCCGTCCACGGCATCTCTCGACTGATGCTGGGCGCGGTGAGGTCTCGACTGATGCTGGGCGCGGTGGGGTCCATCGCCGTGGTGGCGTCCCGTCTTTCGGTCGCCCCTTGTGAGCTGGTTTGACACACGGCGTCTCTGAAGAAATACTCGTTCGCTTTCCAGGCCCGCAGCCGCGCCGCTTGGTCGTCGGTGAGTCGCATGGACGGATGCACCTCGCCGCGATCGGCCACGGCGACCAGCGACCCATCCGGGGACACAATGAAGTCGTTCGCCGTGACGCGGATCGTGGCGGGCAGAGACTGAGGCCGTTGGGGGCCGGTGCCGTGGCTGCTGCTGCTCGAAACGGCCCCCGCAGCGCTCAGCCGCGAAGCGAGCCACGCCCCTGCTGTGGTGCTGTCGAGCACGGAGACGATGACATCCTTCCACGCTACCGCGGCCGCACTTGTCACGGCTGCCGCTTTGCTCGTTGATGGATGCATGGGGCCCTTCGTGGCCGCCCCTGCTCCGCCAAGTTGCACGACGTTACAAGCATGGAGAAGCTTGGACAGCGTTAACGAGGGGCACCATCGACGACAACGCGACGGCGGGCACACCAATCGGGCGATGAGGATCCCCGCGAGGAGCTGGGCGGCTGGATGCAAGCGGGCGGGATGCACCGCGCAAGTCAACGAGGGGGGGTCGCGACCGGCGCCCATCGACGACGATGGCGCACAGCGTACCACGACGGAACGCGGCGCAGTCGTCACGTCGCCACCGGCGGCTCCGGTCGTCGTCGTGGTGGCGGGCAGCAGAAAGACGTCCAGAGGAATGCCGGGCGTCGCGGTGCCCATCTCGTCGTCAATCACAAGAACGCGTCGATCCGCTGCTCGGCGTCGAGGATCATCTGGCGCCCCGTCGTTGTCGTCGTTGTCGTCCGAGTGACCATCACGCGAGTCGGAGGAGTTCGACGACGTACCGTCATCCTCAGATGACGACACGGCCAACAAATCAAGTCGGTCGACCTCCGTCCGTTCGCCCAGGCAGCGCCGCTTGCCAGCATCGAGCACGGCGCCGACTGACTTCGAGGCGGGGGCCTTGCCGGCGAGAGTAGGTAGATCACGGCCACGCTTTCTGTTGGCGGGTGGGGCAACGGCGGCGGCTTTGGTCCGAGACAGGAACGCCACCAGCCGGGACGCGGAATCGATGGTGGGTCCTCCGCCGCTCCGCCCCCCAGCAGTGAGAGCCGCTCCGCCTCTTTTCCATCCCGCCCCAAACAAGCCCATCGTCTGCCGGCACAATGCCACCATGCTGAACAGCGCACTAACCGCGGGCCGACGGGCGCACAAGAACGCGTCTACCTGGGGATGGGGGAAGAACAAGTGACCCGGCAGCAAGACGCCGCACTCCACGCTGGCAAACACCCACGCTGAGTCCACGAGCTGCGGTACGTCCGCACCTGCCCGAAAAAGCAAGTGCGAGAACGCCGGTCGTTGCTGCTCGTCGCACGAATGGTAAATGACGTGCGTCGGACCAATCGTCCCAACACCGTCGGTATGGATCGTTTTGCCACCGTGAGCCGCGACGACAGCGGCGATGAGGGCCGCGTCGGGCGCGTCGGGGGGCACTAGCACGCAGGCGTGTTGCAAGAAGGTGAGTCGTACCGACTGCGCGATCACACCAACTGACGAGCGGGACCCGCCGGGGAGCCTCGGTCGCTCGATGAGATCAGGTCAACTGATGGACCGCCTGGCGGCTGCTGGGCGTGGAAAACGTCTGCAATGCGCGTAACCCACGCGAGAGCGGGAAGACAACCCATCCAGCTCGTCTGATCCACTGTCACGACGTGATGTCGATGCAGCGGGTGCCACGCAGCAGCACCGCCGCGTTCAAAGACGCTTCGGCCACCACCTCCTCGGCGGCTCCGAGACGACGACCCTCCCGCTGCGCTGCGGTGAGCGGGCTCCAACACGAGAATGCGCCAGTGATGCTGAATGGAAGCCAACCCGAGCGTCGCGGCGAAGGTGCGGTAGAGAGTGTCCGCACCTCCTCCCCCCTCCGCTCCCCGCAATACGATTCGCATGCGGTCGCCCCACCCGAACGTGTCTAGCATTTCATCAAGCGTCGGTGCGTCCCAGTTTATTGAAAAAATGACGACCTCCATCCCGCGCAAGCAAGCGAAATCAAGGAGCAGGGACGCGAAGGGGACCGACCGAAAGGTGACGCGAGGACCTGACCGGCCCAGTTCCAGCCCAGAAGCGCCAGTCGCCAAGTCGCCCACGTCCGGGGGGCACATGCGGCCACCCATCACGGCCCGAGGGACGCGTACGGTTCGGCGCACTGGAGCCCCAACGAGGGATGTGAGGTCCACGAGGTGGGCCGAGAGCGAAGGTGATGTCGGTGCGGCGGCGTTCAGTCGCGGGGCTGGCGACGTACCCGCCGACAGTAGGGGCGCGTGTTGCGTCTCCCCCTCATAGATGACCAGTGCGTCGATGTTGACGTAAAGACGAACTACGGCTGCGGCGGCGGCAGGGGCAACTGTGGCCGCAGGGGCGTCGTCAGCGGGCGACATCGGTTCTCGTTTCATCTCTCGCCGGATCTCACACTCGATCGATATGGGGTGACTTGCGGTGTGTGCACCATTTGGGCAGCGCGTTCTACCACCAAAACCCGCACGCAATCACGTCTCAACGAAGGGCATACTTCAGTGTCTTTTGCCGCACGTCCCACATGAGGGAGCTCTCAGGAGTCAGGAGGAGTCAGGAGGGACGAGAGAGGGGGCAAAGAAGGTAGGAGGAGACTGAAATATGGATAGAAAAGCTGCGATGCGCTAAACCAGCGATGTTCGGACAGCTCCTGTCAGATCGGTAGTCGACGAGGACAGGAAAAAAAAGCCCCTCTATAAAAGTGCCGGAACGGGACGGACGATTCTAAAAAGCAATGTATGAAAATGGAAACCTTCGGGCGCAAAAAACTTCCCTTCCCGCTTCACCTTCCGGAGGCTGATGCATAATCGCATCATCGAAACTTGAGCCCCACGTGCGCCGCGTTTCGTGAGACGACGGTGAGCTTGACCGTAACGTCCCCACTACTAATGGTATACAGCTTGAAGCGCTGATCGTTCTGATGCACCAACGAGTCGTCCCGAAGCACTGGATTCCCACCCATGACGGCCTGGCGCAACTGCAGGTACATTCTCACCGGGAAAGACGGGTTCCAGTACGTGGGCTTCCAGGTGTTGACGGTGAGCCGCTGAGGGGAGTGGTCGGCGACAGGCATCGGGATAAAGCCGACGCCGTAACCCGCCAGGTCCTTCCGGCCATAGCTGTCCACCTCCCAGATATGAAGCGCTAGCCTCGGCCATCCCTGAGCGGACGAGAACGCGAAGTGGCAGTCCAGCGGCATGCTCCATACGATGCCGTCGTGAGAGTTTTGCATGATGTGGGTCGAACCGCTGGCGGACCCCTCGACGAGCGTCCACTGCGACCCGGCGAGCACTTCGAAGGTGCAAAAAAACGAATGCCCCTTGAAGCCTGTGGCGCCCTCGATGTCACCTAGAATGTGCAGTTCGGCCATATCGCAACCCTCCCCTGGACCAACAGACTGAGGCTACTTCTATGCACCTTGCGACAAAAGCTTTTCTGCTGCGAGGTGTGTGTTTGGGGCACGGTGGTGTCGAGCCTCTGATCCCCTCTGCCCGATCTCCGTTGCGTGCCCGGTCTCCGTGGCGTCACCATTGCCTCCGCTCGGGTGTGTTTCGGGGGGAAAGAGCGAAAAAGGGGGAAGAGACCCCATATCCACCTGGATGGGAGCGCCCTCAAAGCCAGGGGTATGAAGGAGAACCTGGAGGTACAACCGAAGAGAAGACAAAGTTTACGCTGAAAGAAGGAAGGAATCAACGCCGAGTCCGCGCTGGGGACACGCGGTCCGGAAGTCGCGCCGTCGGCGCTTGCAGCTGCGCCTTGCCGCCCATTTCACCAAACGAGATGACTGGGAAGAGAGGTTCGGGATCATCGACCGGTTCGAACTTGATCGCCGTCCCCATGAACACACCATCGACGTAAAACGAGAGCTCATAGTGAATCAAGTCCAAGTGCACAGTCACGACGCAGGAGGCTGGCAGCGCGTCACAGTACCGCACGCCGACCACGGCATCGCTCGAAGGAAGTACCGCGCCGTCGCTGCGGAGCATGTAGGCGGCACACTTTTTGCCGTCTGCCCCGCGGAAATATTTTGATCCGACGCCAACGGCGAAATAGTTCGACACTGAAAAGGGAGCGTCCGGCGCCACGTGCACCTGCACCTCAAAGGCAAACTCTCCACGAGAAATGCCGATCGTGCCGATCCCATAGAACAACGAGGAGGACAAGGCATTCGTCGACGGCGCCGTGGTGCCCTCTGCCCGCGGGGCCGCTAACGACGCAGACTGTAGCAGCGTTCGGTTGTGTGATGTCGCCACGCCCTGCCCGGAGCGCTTATCATCCCATTGCAGCAGCGCCACCGTGGCCTTCGCGGCAGAGGGTGGAGGTGGAGCCGGGCTGGTCAACGCAGGTGGCGCAGGACTCGAAGAAGCCGGTCCCACGAGGGGCGAGGCGATGTTCGATGCTGGCAAAACAGGTGGTGGCGTCATGCGAGCTGATCCTTCGGCACGCCTTGCCTGTTCCGCAGGCGGGGGAGTTTTGCGCTGGGGCGCGATGCCCACCGCGATGTCGGTCGACTCCGACGGCAGCGCGGGGGTCTTGACTCGTCGCCAGGGGGACCTAAAGTGGAGCATCGGGACGGCGTCGGCCGGCGGTAAAGGAACGGGCGTGGCACGGCCGAAGGCGATTCCATGTGAGACGGGTGACACGTCCGGGCCGACGACTTCCGCGGCGGTGCGTTGGGGTTGTGGGTTCTCAGTGTCCGTTGGCGCCTGCCGCGTCGCGTGGCCGATGGCGGGCGTGTTCGACGTGCGGGCATTGGGAGTGTTCCGCGGGTAGAGCCTCTCCGTTCTCGGCTCGTCGCTGGTTGAGGCCGGGAGTGTCACCGCGGTCGTCGACTCCACCGGCAGCGACGCTTGGGGGGCTGGGGCGAAGGCACGCAGGGTGGCTTCAATTCGGGCTAACAACGCGTCGCCGTCGAACGGGGGCGACGCCGGGGTCGGCGAAGGGGGTGCCTCTGGCTGCCGTGTCGCGGCCGCAGGTGCTGGTGGTTCGGGAAAGTGCGCCTCGACGCCGACATCGGATGTGGACGTACTGCGGTGGACGGGAGCCAGCGGCGGCGGGGGTGGCGGCTCTATGGCGGGAGCGATCGGCGGAAGCCGCCGTTCGGGCGAAGACGAGGCAAACTCCTGGTAGGTCTTGATCGAGGCCAAGCAGTACGCGGCGCTGTCCAGCAGCATGGTGTCCATCGCGGTGGTCAGCAGTCGCTGTGCGTCACGCTCCCGCAGCGCGTCGACCCAGTCTGGATGGGGGCGGGCGGCCATTTCGATCGCGTCGGCGGGAGCTGCACCGCCTCCTGCTGCCGCGAGCGCATCCAGTCTGCGACTGGGAGTGATGCCGCCGAGTCGCATGGCATCGTCAAATGCGTCGGCGATGACGAGCCTCGAAGGCGGCGCGGAAGTCGCAATCGCGAGGGCCATATAGTACTCATCGGCATTGACTTCCTCTCGGCGGGAGTGTTCTTCGTGCTCCAGCTGCTCTCGGCGCTGACCTTCGTCGACAAGCACGATGTCGAGCAAGGCCGTCGCGGTGGCGCGTTGTTCGGCGGCCAGGGCGGCGAATAAATCGTTGGCCCGTTGCTCGACTTGGTGCAGCTCGTCCATCGTGGGTAGGTGCGCCCGATATCGCTCGTCAAACCGGTCGTCGTACGGCGGCGGCGTTGGCACCCGTTGAACGAGGTGTCCCGGCGGCTCGGGCGGCGGTCGGAACGGCTCCAAGGCGTTCTCGACGGATGCAGAAGGGGCAACTGTCGGCGGAATTGCCGACGAAATAATGGCCGTGGCGAGGAGAGTGGCCGCAGGAGGAGAAGCAGAAGGAACGAGGAGCGACGCGCGGCGTCCGCTTGGGTCTGCCATGACGGGCTGCGTCGCCATCACAGCCATCGTCTCTGACTGGGACGGCGGGCGCGGGTCATCGTCTTGTAAGCCCACTTCCGGCAGCACGAGGGGATCTCGACGTGGGGCCGCGGCAGCTGGGGGAGGGGGGGTCGGAGCGGTTCGCGCGGAGGGTCCCTCTCCGGTCGCGGGGGGCGGCGTCCCCACAGCGGCCACCCCATCCTCGTCCTCGTTCGGAGGTGGGACGTCGTCGGCGGCATGAGACCTGAATGCCTCCAAGACAGCGGCGTCTCCAAGGGCGTGTCCACCCGCTTCTTCGTTGAGGTCCAACCGCCGCGTGTCGGAACCGGCGTTCAAGGTGCTGGTTGCGATGGGGGCGAGCCCCTGCCGGCGCCGGAACTCGTCGACGATGTCGGGATCCACCCCTTCCTGCAGAAGGCGTTCGAGTCCCCGCAGTGCCACGGGCGCCGGAGGACGGTGGTCCTCGTAGTCGTCATCGTCGCCGCGCAGGAAGGCGGCTTGGTCTGCTGGGTGTATCTCGCCGCTCCCCCCTGCGGCGCCGCCGCTCTTGGCCGACTCTGCGGGGCTGTGAAAATCAGTCGACGCTCCCGTTGGACGCGCCGCCTCGCCGAAAGGGCCGGTTGCCCTGGTGTCGGCCTCGACGGCTCCCCGAGGGCCGATGACGCTGGCTGGGTGCTCCTGCGGAGGGGAAGGGTCAGAGAGCAAGGCGTCGACCGGGCGGTCCTCTTCGTCACCGCTGGCAACGGCATCGAGTTCAGCGAGTTTAATCGCAAGAGAAACAGCGGCCACCGCATCCGCATCGGCGTGGGCCGTGGTGTCCTCGTCGCCATTGTCCGCCTGGGGTTCGGCGCCTCGCTTGGACTTTTTCTCCTTCTTCTCCTTCCTGTCCTTCTTGGCTGACGGGGACGTCCCGCTGCTGACAAGTCCGTCCGTCGCGTGCCGGCTGTACTCCTCCGGACAGTCGGCCGCGGCGGGCAGCTGCCAGACCCGAACTTTCCTGTCGCCTACGTTCGAGAAGTACAGCCGCTGTTTCGTGGGCTCCCAAGAGGCTTTCCACCGCCCACGGAGGTCATCGTCCGCAACGCAACCGGAGTTCACATAGTGGATGAGCTCGCCGTCCTTCTTCACTTCACGCCGGTATGACGCGCCCTTGTGCGTGATCGTTAGCGGGAACTGGTGATCGTCCACCAGCGCCGCGGGACTCGTGGCAGCTTCGCCGCCATCCTTCGCCTTCTTGTCCCGCTTTTCCTTCTTGTCGTTCGTCACGGAGGGTGAACCGACGAGTGGGTCGAGGCTCCCTGCCGAGGCCCCCGCCTCGGGCAGCAGACTGGCTCCCCCGCCGTGGTCTTTCCTGTCATGCTTTTTTTCCTTCTTGCGTGACTCCGATGGCGGCGAAGCGGCGAGCGACATAAGTGCGACAAAAAGGCGTGGGAAACGCGGTTCCGAAAAGAGCCTGACTTTCTGATCCAAAAGAAATAAAGCAAAGCTCCGTTGGTACGGCGCTCGCGCTCGAGGCAATCATTCACATATGACAGGGAGGAAACGGGGGAATGGTGTGGGTCAGTCGAAGAGCGTCGTCGTACAACAACGAGAAAGGTGGGTAGCATGTGGGTTCTGCTCCCTCCCACCCTCCTTGCACCACCCCTCTCCAGGGATGAGAGGGGGTGCTTGAAAATATTTGTGCCGAGGTCATCTTGGTGCACTTTAGAGCGCGGCCACCGGTGAATGATCGAGGAGATGCGTTGCGTCGCCATTACCTTCTTGGTTTGGGAAGGAGCGGCTTATCGCATCCGCCAAGTCGTCGACCGCCGCGATTCCGCCGGACTCGACGTCACCCGACGGGGGGTCCGTGAGACGGTCTTGCGTCACGTAGAAATCCAACGCGGCGGCCATGGAGGGCGGCCGGAATTCCACGGCCTCGCCCAGGGCACCGAAGAGCACCACCGGGAAGAGCGGCTCGGGGTCCTCCGTGGGCGTGAACCGGAAGGCGACGCCTTGCCACGCCCCGTTGATCGCGAAGGCCAACGACCAGTCGCTAAAGTCAAGGCGCACGGTTACCGTGCAGCCCTCGTGGAACGGCTTTCCGAACGTCCGCGCGGTGCCGCCATCGGCCTGGCATGTGATGCTGCCGTCGGCACGGTAGAGGTAGCCGGGGTAACTCGAGGAGGCTCCACGGAAGAACCGGCTCGCCATGCCGACACACAAGCAGGACGACGTGGATACGTCGCTGCCCTCCCCTGCTGGTGACGGGTGGTTGTGAGGCTGCTGCTCCTCTCGCAGCCACGCCGAGGAAGCGCGCGAGGCCACATGCCTGGCGTACCGCGCATGTTGTGGACCGGTACGCAGCGACCTCACACGTACT
>ERZ1292633.5110-Hain-H41-02um-R1-5110-length-11957-cov-42_pt1 | contig 11957 bp, 12 predicted proteins | sample MGYA00564406_ERZ1292633 | MGnify/ENA primary metagenome ERZ1292633 (study PRJEB36523, sample SAMEA6512639) | groundwater metagenome | collected 2019-01-08 | study: AquaDiva: Metagenomics assemblies of 32 groundwater samples
GGAACTCACTCCATCCCTCGGGCTCACGCCACGGGGTATTTATGTGGGAATAAACAAGGACAGCAATTCTCTGAATGTATCTTCTGGAAACGAGCCGCTCCGTCGAAGTCGCTTTAATGCTTTTCGTGCGCCTTGTGCATATGCGACGTCATACATAATAAATTACGAAACGGCTTTTAGCGCCTCTTCGACAGTACTGTACCGTTTGCCATACTTTTTGGCATATGCCATTTCGCGTAAAACGCGCGCTTCAAACTCCGGTGTGAATCCGTTTATCGTGCGTGGGGTGAAGGGCATCGCTTTATCTTGAGCCACTCTGGAGAGGTACATGTTTACGCCTGTCGAGAGATCGAGCCCCATACGCTTGAATACGCTTTGCGCCGCACGTTTCGTTGCCACGTCAGTTCGCACGTTTATTGTTGTTTTTGTTGCCATACGGCTAGTATACACATTGTATATACAAATACAATAAATCCATAAAAATATCACGGTAAGGACCGCGCCTAGGACCGTCTAAAATGAAATGAACCCCCGCCGATGCAGGGGTTCATGAGTCTAGAGTTGGTGTCTTTTTGCCGCGCGCAATTCCTCGGCTACAGACACCCTGGAACTGAGTGTCCTTATACCGAAGGCTTGCAGGCCCTCAAGAGCTTTTATTCGAATATCTTGTAGACGAATCGGGAAACACTCTGTTGGAATTTTTTCAACGATGTCATAGAACAATTTTTCGGCCACTTTATGGTTGTTGTACCTTTTAGCTAATTCAGCGAATCGGTACATTCCTTCATAGCCAAGCATGCCTCGCCTATCCGCGACTGCACTTGCATGATACCGGCCGTCCTGCGGAGGCTTATGGATGAGGAAGATATCGAATTCCTCGCGCACAATCGCCATAAAGAGGTCCAGTGCCTCGGCACCATTTCCCTCGTTATCAAGACATAAGGCAAATCTTTCTGCGTAGTGGCTGTTACCATTCAGAGTCCCATCTCTTCTGACCACGGTCGCCACGGTGATGAGGTACTCCCATGGATCGATTGGGGCACTGAACGTAGGTCTGCCACCAGCTCCCGGATAATATTCGTTACCGCCTACCATGCTCATCCAATGCTCGACAAATACAAATGGGTGAAGCGGGACTGAGAATTTACGAATGATAGCTTCCATTTCTATCCCCTTTCCGATATTAGTAGTGAATTTGTACTATCTCCTATTCTGGGTGGAAGATAGCACGACGACCTCTGCAGTGAAAGATTACCCCGCGAAAGATTCTGGTGGAAGTTCTGGTGTCGGCTCGGGCGTAGGAGTTGGTATTACCGTAGGTTCGGGTGTTGGTGTTGGTGTGATTGTCGGCTCAGGAATCGGCGTCGGCGTGACTGAAGGTTCAGGAATTGGAGTAGGAGATGGTTCGGGTGTCACCTCTAGTGTTGGTGTCGGAATGATAGTGGGTTCTGGCGTTGGTGTGGGTACCGGAGCGGACGCACTTTGCGGAGCGACTACTGGAGGATCAGCGATGAGATTCAAAATCACATGCTCAGTGTCATGGTATTCGGTGCCTATAACACCTCCCTCTTGATAGCCTTCAAACGTAAGATCGAGACTACAAATCTGACCGTCAACTACTCCGGTGGCTGGAAGAGGAAGCGAGAGTACGAGCGACCATGGCGTGAGACTGTCAGTATCGCTTGTCGTGAGAGATGCGGCTGGGCCCGAATACGCGAGCGGTGCAGCACCCACAGCAGTGATAGCTGCGCAAAACGCGGGGTTACCAGAAGCGACAGCAGAAACTTTGTATCGAAATGGCAGGCTGCCTGCGACAGGAGACACCGTGAGCGTAAAATTCTCTCCGGCTTGATTAAGAAAAAGTGTGGCGCCCGTGGGTACCGATGAAACGATGAAGTCGAGTGGGCCCGCTGCAAATGTATTTCCGGTCGACTGCTCATGGTCACTGAAATAAGCACCGGTCCCCCCTCCTGAAAGCAGGGCTGGTACCGCGATAATCATCAGGAGAGCTATTACAACAAACGGTAACCGATAAATTCTCTTATAGATTGGCAGTGAAACAGTCACTTGATGCGGCACAAACATGTCCGACAAAGGTCCAGGCCGCTCGTACACTGTTGCCTTAATCGAAATATTTTTCATATTATTTTAGTCGGCATCTCGATGTCGAACTTCAAGGCGCTAAAATGCTCCTGTCTTCCCGGTTCAATATCGAAACGTCTGGGGCGGATAGACTCAGAAGTCACTTCCGCAATAAACTCTCCGCCTTTACGCCTACGGCGCAGCATGAGCTTTACTTCGCGCACGATACTTATGGCCTCATAGACAATGATGAGCGCGGCGGGAATGAGCACGAGTAACGCGAACCCCAGCTGTGTTTTGCTAAACGCAAGCACATAGCCCGCGTAGGGAGCCGAGAAGATGACGCGCCCTATGACCTTACTGAGTGATGTTTCACCAGCATCTACGTCTTCATTAGCATCGCCTTTGGTCCCAAAGTAAGTGGTGGCGCCGTCAGTGCGTACCGTAACAATACGGTGCGTGGTCGGTATCGAGGTGCGAGTGTCGGCTCCAAACGTAATCACATCACCCACTTTGTAATCATTCGCCGGTTGTATGAGAACCACGCTCCCGGTCATTATTGCGGGTTCCATCGAGCCTGAGCGCACGATTTTTAGTTCGTAGGGATTCAATATTCCGAAGCGTGGTGCGAGCAGGAACGCCACGACGCCGAATATCACGAACGCGAGCAGCATATTCAGAATGAAATTAATGGCTTTCATGATCTATTGTTGCTCACCTGGTGCCAACTATCATCTCCTTTGCCGGTGTTGTTATTTTTGCCGTCATCTTTTTTCTTATCGTCACTCTTCTTGTCGTCCTCTCCCCCACTCTTCGGTGGCTTGTCGCCGCAGACGAATTTCGGATCGTCTTTGGTGCCCACGGCGCGGATAAGAACATCCACTGAGAATGAATCTGTCTGTGCCGAATTCCCAAGCGCACCTCCGTCACAGGTCATCTTCCCCGTTGAAGGATTCACGGTGAGATTCCCAGCGCAGTAGCACATCCCGACGTACTTCGTACTGTCCTGTTTGCAGGAACCGCCACCCTTCGAATCTCCGATGACATACGTCTTATTGTTCAACACGTGGAGCGCGTCTTGAGTCGTGGTGCCGAAGATTGCTTTCTCGCTCGGCGGTTCGAACTTCCCGTCACCATCATCGATCCATCCGTAGAATTCCGTACCGGCAGCAAGCTCGCCCGAAACATTTCCGTTTGAATCTACCGATGCTTCAGGTTCGTTCATGCCATTCTCATCATTTTTTAGATTCTTGAAATCAATGCACGCATACGCGTCTGATTTTTGTGCGTGAATGCTAATAACATTACAACCGAAGTCTCCCGGCTTCACATCAGTGAGGTTGAAGAATTTGTCAGTGCCTGGCGTTAGATCTTTCAATGCCCACGTTGCCGAGGGTATTGATACGCCGTTGTACCACGCTTTGCTATCTATCTTCAGATCAAGTTTCGTGGACGTGAATGACGAACCAGTTGCAAACGTATCTCCCGGTGCAAACAGCCCCACTATACCGGCAAACGCCGCCACCCCGAGAAGGGTAAGGATGCGTTTGCCGATGGTGCGTGTTGGGCTCATGACGTTATGTCATTCGCACTAGATAGCGTTTTTCGCGTTCGTTATCGTACAAGTAATTGCTTCACCTTCATCAAGAGTTGCGCTCCCGTTCAAGATCGCAGGACATTTTGGACTCCCTGTAATTGATACGAATTGGTACCCTACGCGACCGATTTCACTGATTGCGTGCGCAATGTTTGAGTTTACTGCTACTGATGTGTTGTTAGGGACCGGACTGCCATCAATGGTCAGCCCAAATGTCGAAGCGCCTGCAAGAGGCGGAGTGCCCGTAACATTTTTTACCAACGTAATATTCCCGGGAAGATCATTATTCGTAATCGTACAGTGCTTGTCGTCACCATTGTTCAAGACGACTTCCCCGAAAGCATTACAGTCTCCACCATACGTACCGACATAGCCTGAGACGCCGGTCTCAGAAACTGAGTACGTCCCTGAATTGACGAAGGTCGTCACAGCTGAAGTCACCGGTGTTGTGACTACACCATTATCGACGAACAACTGAAAGTCCGCGACAACATTGTTCCCGCCGTGAGTATTGTTGACGATCTTTGTGACCGTGATTTTTGCCTTGCGCGGATCAGTACCGATACAAGTGAAGTTCGGATTGTTGCGAGACTGGACGACGCGGAATGCGACATCGAGCGTTGCTCCATCGGTCTGCGTAAGATTATTGAGAGCCGTACCGTTGCAGGAGAATCCCGTGCCGCGCGCTTGAGGACCATTCGTGCCGAGGTGGCCGAAAGTGTCCTGTGCTACAGGAGTTGCCAACAGTGTGCCAAAACACCATGTTTTTGCAATGTACTTAGTCTCGCCGCCAGCCAAAGGTCCTGGGGTATTCGGCGTCCATACGTTGTGAGTGGAATCAGCAAGGGCAACTGAGAACGGTGAAGTGGTTGCGAGGTTGTAGAGAGTCTGCACACCTTGGGAAATACCATTTTCACCAGTTTCATACACGTTATCTCCGTCGTCCGCCCACCAGAACATTTGAATATTCTGCGCGAGTTCGCCGTCCCACGTGTTGTTAATGTCTTCTTGAACGTCTGGGACTACGAGCTCTGGCTCGGTAGACGACTTGTCGTCGTTACTCGTGAGCGAAACATCCATACATGCGTACGCATTGTTCGTATCGACGTGGAGCGAGATGGTGTCCTCGCCCTCGTCATCGGGCTTGATGTCAGTGAAATTGAAAAATAGTAAGCCGTTTCCGAGATCGCTCACGTTCCAACTTGTAGTACAAGGTGTCCCAGGCACTGGATACGCCGCAGTTCCCTGCCACTGCCATACAGGTGCCTCAAGTGTACCGACGTTAGTACACTTATTGAGATTGTAATAACTCTCGTTATCTACTTTGAGATCAATCGCGCCAGCGGCAAACGTGTTGCCAGTCGAGGTCTCAGAGTCAGAAAAGAATGCGCCCGTGCTCCCTACCGCGATGAGCGACATCGAGGCGAGAATTACGGCGAAACTAACGTACATGCGATGCATAAAATTGTATGTAATTGAATAATTGTCCTTGCTGGATTCCCCTCCAGCCCGCCAAGCCCCAGCGGTCGGGGCTCGGAACGGCTAGAGAGAACTATTACTACGACTTAACGCAGCGGAACGCAGCATTGTTTCGTGCCTGTTCTACCGTGAACGCGACATCAACCGTTGCAGAGTCAGTCTGCGACTTATTGTCCATAGCTGCACCGTTACAAGTCCAGGTTCCTGAAGGACCCGTGACGAGGGTGCCTGCACACCAACCAAGGCCGATGTAGCTCGTACTTCCTCCTGGGAGTGGTGTTCCTGATAGACCATCAGCAAGAACAAGAGTTGTAGTTGCATTTACGTCACTAAGAGCAACTACATTTTGGAGAATTGGTTCACCAGCCTGCCAGATATTGTCACCGGGAACAGCTTGAGATGTCGTAGCGTTATCTAGCCATGCAAATACATGAATGTTCTGCGCCAGTTCACCGGTCGTTGAGGACACATCGCCAGCCGTTATTTCAGGCTGTGTGTATGTGTTCTCATCATTTGCTGTCGTCTTGATATTGACGCAAGCCCATGCTGGATTGTTATCGATATGGAGAGAAACAGTGTTCTCGCCCTTGTCGCCCGGCTTCACGTCAGCGAAGTTGAAGAACTTTTGTGCACCGAGATCCGTTGCGGCCCATGTACCGTCGCATGGTGAACCGATGACAGGATACTGATCAGTCTGAGCGACCGCGTTTAGTTCAAGTTGCCAGTAGTATGTGCCCGGAGAATTAGGATTCGCTACACAAACTGCATTATTGTAATGCTGTGTGCTGTCGACAGTGAGATTAATCGCGCCGGCAGCAAACGTGTTGCCGGTCGAAGTCTCGGTATCGTTGAAGAACGCGCCCGTGCTCGCAATCGCGCCGCCGCCAAGTGCGACGATGACTGCAAGCGATAGAAGAAGTCTTTGCATATAGCTTATAGATGAGTTTGTAATAATTTTAAGAACCTGCGCTGTATTCTCTACAGCCCGCCGAGTCCCAATGCTTGGGGCTCGGAACGGCTAGAGAGAACTAGGGATTGAGAGCGAAGATGCTAGCCTCAGGGAAAGTGAAGTCGGTCACATTTGTTCCTGAATTGAATACATCCGTCAGAAGAACCGGTGCAGCTGTGCCCCACCAATTATTCTGTGCGTTCAAGATACCCTCGGTACCAAGTGCAATGTTTCCGCCGCCATGCACGCTGGTCTCGATGTTGTTCTGATGCACTCCGACACCAGTTGCATCAATCCCATTTTCGACCTGAACTGCGAATCGAGACGTGCCATTGCTAACGCTGGTCATGACTTGATTGCGCGTAATCGTGCTTCCAGAAACAGATGTGAGTGTCGTGTTCTTCGTGTCGACGGCAATACCAGCACCCCACGCACCAGTTGTGTTGCTGATGGTATTGTTTTGAATTGCGACATTACTCATAGCACCGACAGTTTGCACTCCATATCCACCTTTATTAACCGACGATATGTTACTGATAGTGTTATTCGCGAAGTTTGAATTACTCAATGAGAATCCGCTATTGGTATCCGTAAACCACTGAAGACCTTTCGAAGCAAATCCTGTTGCTGCCGAAATGTTCGTGATTATGTTGTACGTAACATTGACACCACTCAAGCTAGCAAGTATCGGCGATACACGAACGCCTGCTGCTTGGTCAGCTGTGACTATTCCATTACCATCGAACTTAAGCCCCGTGACAGTAACGTTGTTTGCTTCAATAAGTGCCAAATCAGTTGCTGATGAACTCGAGGGTACTACGACTACCGGAGTCCCCCCTTCTGGATCAGAGAGCCCGAGAATCGTAAGCGATTTGTCTACCGTGAACTCATTATACGTACCTGGTGCGACACAGATTGTCTGACCTATAGTTGCTTGAGTGATAGCGGTACTAATCGCATTAACACCATTGGTGAAACCTGCGCTTGCTGCACCATCATCATTGGCAGTGATGTTACAAGTCGGTGCGACAGGTGCTACATAATTGAGCGCCCCAACGAACGGACGTGCACTTCCTGCAAACGGTGGGAGTGATGCGCAGAGGAATTGCACATTATTACGAGACTGCACTGCTTGGAAGGACACATCTACCGATATACCGTCGGTTTGTGCAATGTTGTTATTTCCTGAGCCGTCGCAGGTGAAACCCGTTGTGCCGCGAGTAAGTGGCGTACCAGTATTTACACCATCCTGTAGAGTTCCATTTGATGCAAGCGTACCGAAGCACCACGCCTTGCCGATGTACTTAGTTGAATTACCCGCAATTGGTGATCCCGTTGAGGCATCTGCAAACGGTAACCATGTGCCGTTGAAGATTCCGCTTGCTGGTCCTGTCAGCTGTGTAACCTGAGTTTCCCCCGCTTCGTAAACATTGTCACCATCATCATTCCAGAACACAAAGTTGAGGAAGTTTTGGAGCTCGCCCCCAATTGCTCCGTCGGTGATATCACCTGCTTTGACTTCTGAATTATTAATCCCATTGTCTGGTGTTCCTGTGATCTTGGCGGCCATACATGCCCACGCATTGTTGCTACCCGCATGAACTGAAATGGTGTCCTCGCCAATATCTCCTGGCTTCACGTCATTGAAGCTGAAAAAGAGTTGATTAGTAAGATCCGCAAGTTGCCAAGAATTATTTGGACTTGCAACGAGCGTACCTGCATTGTTCGTTACATAACTTGTATTGTCTATCTTTAAATCAATCGCACCGGCAGTGAACGTATTACCCGTCGATGTTTCTGTATCATTGAAGAAGGCACCCGTGCTCGCAACAGCGCCGCCGCCAAGGGCGACGATGATTGCGAGAGAGAGAAGTAAGCGTGGCATAAATAATTTATTTTAAATTGGTTGATTTGATTAATATTGCTTTCGATGCGCCGTGCGATTGTTATTTTCGACCTAAAGTATCGCTTCGTATGTATCGCAGACCGACACACAAATGAAGCTTCCCTCTCCCTCGAAATCCTGGCAAGTGTGGATACTGGTGACATCATGTGCACAAAAAAGTGGATAACTTTTCTCAAAAATGTGGTGAAAAATAGTCAGAGTCTCTGGTATAGTTCTCGCATGAGAATCGTCTCGTGGAACGTAAATGGCCTACGGTCGCTCGCGAACAACGGCTATTGGGAATCATTCTTAAAGGGCGTAAAACCAGACATTTTCTGCCTGCAAGAGACCAAAGCGAGCCCCGAGCAAGTATCGGAAGCCATGCTCTCCCCTGCCGGATTCAGGTCGTTTTTCTCATCCTGCCAAGTGCGCAAAGGCTATAGCGGCGTCGCTATTTATTCCAAAATCGAGCCCCTTAAAGTCATTTACGGCATGGGAATAAAGGAATTCGACCAGGAAGGGCGCCTTGTCGGCGCCGAATATGAGGACTTCTGGCTTATAAACGCCTACTTCCCCAATGGTGGCCAAGGCCCCGAACGCCTCGATTATAAGATGCGATTCTATGACGCATTCCTCTCGTTCGTAGAGAAACTTCGCAAGCAGAAACCAGTCATATTCTGTGGTGACGTGAACACCGCCCACGAGGAAATCGATCTTGCGAGACCGAAAGAAAACGAGGATAACACTGGCTTCTTGCCCGATGAACGTGCGTGGATAGATGAAGTCGTCAGCGCTGGATATATAGACTCATTCCGCCATTTCTATCCTCACACCAAAGATGCGTACACTTACTGGGATATGAAGACCCGCGCACGCGACAGAAACGTCGGCTGGAGAATAGACTATTTTTTTATTGCAAATGAGTTTATAAAACGAATCAAAAAAGCCGAAATCCATAGCGACATATACGGCTCCGATCACTGCCCTCTCTCTATTACTCTGTCCTAAAAGACAAGTTATCCACATAGTGTCCTTTACATTGTCCTTTACTAGAATAGTATTGGCAAAGGAAGGGATGATCTTTACATAGTTCTTGTCAAATCTTGCTCGTCTATCTTGTCGGCGTCGGTGTGCTTCTCGAGGCGCCTGCCTACGTCGCGGCGATCCGCGTAAAAGTACTGCGCACGGTGTTCCACGTGAAAGCGCCAGCACGCGAAGTTCGAAAACTGCCCTCATTCTCGGGTTGGAGGCCCCATTACGCCAAACTCCTTTTTGTCTCCAACCGCCCAGGGCGGTTTTCTTGTTTTTATACACTTACCGACGATATGTTACACGTGAACCACTTTCTGACTTTAACAAACGTGATGTTTCTCCATTATATGCTTTATTTCCTCATCTTCTGCCGCTTCCCTTCTCTGCTTCCCTGCTTCCCCAAGCTTCTTTAGCTCATCTTCAGGCATTTTAAATAGCTCTCCAGACCTTTTATCTAGGTATTCCTCAGTATTTTTAGCAGAATCATCCAATATCTCCTCTAGAAGTGCATTGAGAGTCCATCCTATCTTAGGCCCAGGTTTCACCTGAAACTTATCCATGATGTGTTCCCCATCGGTCTTGAGCATAGCTACGGATATAGGATCGCGGAGCGCTTGGTCCACCATCGCCTTATACTTACGGAAACGAAATGGCTGCTCTTTCGGCCGACCTGTCCCTATACGGTCGCAAATACGCAGGTTGAGTAAATCAACTATATTCTCTTCCCCGACATTCTTTATCATACGACGTACTGCAGAGAGCGTAATCTGCTCAGGATCTGAGAAAAACATATGCCAACGAACCAGTTTAACGACCTTATCTATCGTTTCACGTGAAAAATGAAGGTCCTCAAGTGCCTTTTTTGTTACACGTGAACCAACAACCTCATGGCCATGGAAGCTCCAATCCTTCCTTTCCTCAATCCAGCGGCGAGTCTCAGGCTTGGATATATCGTGATAGAGCCCAGCGAGACGTATATCAAATCCCCATTCTTTGTCAGCTGCATGCTGCATGGTCCGGAGATTATGTCCAAAGACGTCATAAGAGTGAGCCTGATTCTGCTCCACACCTATGCCACGAATCAGATCCGGGACGATATACTCTAGGATACCGAGCTGCTTTGCGAGGACAAGCGCATTCATTGGCTGCTTTGAATTAAGTATCCTTACGAACTCATCCCGAACCCTTTCACGTGAAACATGGCTCAAATGCTTACTGTTTTCGCTTATAGCGGCCGCAGTGTTACTTTCAATCCCAAATTCAAGCTCAGCAACTAGCCGAACAGCCCTAAGCATGCGTAGAGCGTCCTCATTGAACCTGAGAGAGGCGTTACCTACTGCCCGCACCACTTTGTCCTTTATGTCCTTTTGACCGTCGTACGGGTCAACCAGGTGTCCTATAGAGTCATCTAGGGCGATGGAGTTGATGGTAAAGTCGCGTCGAGCAAGATCTTCGAGCAGGGAAGTGCCAAATTCTACTTTGTCTGGCCGTCGCTTGTCGGAATAGATGGATTCGGTGCGATACGGGGTAACCTCGACGATCGCAAGACGTAAGTCCTCCGAATTCGTCTTAATACCGACCGTGCCATAGTCGTTTTCATAAAAAGAGTCCGGGAATGCCGCCTGGATCTGCTCCGGCGTCGCATTTGTGGTGATATCCCAGTCCTTGGGTTCTCGACCTATAATAAGATCGCGGACGCAACCACCTACGAGATAGGATTCAAACCCGGCTTGTCGCAGACCATTTCCGACTACTGAAACCTCTTCTGGAACTCGATATACCATGGGCGAATCGTAGCACAGCATTCCTGGTTTTTTCGAATTTGTACCGTAAGCACGCAAGAGCCTAAGCTTGCTCCCTGCACTTGCCTCGCACGAGCGCATGAAGACATGCTCTCGTGTCTCGGCTCGCTTGGTAGTACTATGCAGGTACGCCCCGATGGTGAAACGGATATCACAACAGTCTTCGGAACTGTAGGTCCAAGTTCGATTCTTGGTCGGGGCACATACAGACAAATAGGCATTGAGACTGCACGTTTCGATAAGTGTACTCACTGTCTTGGTTGGGGAACAGACCGAGCAAAGTGAGGATGGGTCTAAAAATGTAATCTGAACCTCTAAATGGGGATTAAATCGTGTTTTTTCATTTCCGGACTTGCGTGTGATACGATAGCAGAATGCGAAAAGATAAGGAAACTGCTATAGAAATGCGCAAATTGGGAATGAGCTATAAAGAGATCAAATCGGCGCTCAATGTACCTCGAAGTACGCTTTCAGACTGGTTTAACAAGAGGGAATGGTCTGATGAAATCAAAAAACGACTCATCGCATCGGCACAAAAAGATCATGCGATTCGTCTTGTAGATTTGAACAAAGTGCGGGGTCAACATCTGGCCCGGACATACGAATCAGCGCGCGAAGAGGCCCGTAAAGAATTTGAATTTCTTAAATACGATCCGCTTTTCATATCAGGGATTATGCTCTATTGGAGCGGGGGAGTGGAGAGTCCGAAACAGGGAGTCAAATTGACCAGTAGTAATCCGGAAATGCTCCGACTCTACGTTGAGTTCCTTTCAGGATCCTGCCACATCCCAATTGAAAGAATTAGAGCATACGTACTGACTTACCCGGAAATCGAGGAGAAAACATCGCGAGCGTATTGGTCTCAAAAAACAGGTCTCCCTTGGGAACAATTCACTAAAAGCTCTGTAGCGGTCGGCAGACAGTCGAAACGCCGTCTCAGATGGGGCATTTGCACTGTTTCTGTCTCAAGTACGTACCTCAAACAGAAGATATTGGAGTGGATAAAGCTCCTGCCGAAAGAATTGCTCAGCAAAGAGTATTATGCGAATATGTAGGTGCGCGGGTATGGTTCAATGGTAGAACATCTGGTTGCCAATCAGATGATGGGAGTTCGATTCTCCCTACCCGCAC
>ERZ1292633.5111-Hain-H41-02um-R1-5111-length-11957-cov-6_pt1 | contig 11957 bp, 8 predicted proteins | sample MGYA00564406_ERZ1292633 | MGnify/ENA primary metagenome ERZ1292633 (study PRJEB36523, sample SAMEA6512639) | groundwater metagenome | collected 2019-01-08 | study: AquaDiva: Metagenomics assemblies of 32 groundwater samples
CGTCGGTCCCGCCGAGTTACTCGGAAAGCTACACCTTGTCATTTCGTGACTGTTTTCATCCCTTTGTTTAAGTCATCACTTCCCATCGGCCCCACCGAAATGGTACCGGGGACGCATTTGCTGACGAGTGAGATGCCAAATGCAACCATTCCGGATCAATATCCATCACTAGAAACGGTAGAACGATTGACCAATGTTGCGTCCGCGAAGCGCGACGGATATCGGTCATGTTTCTTGGATTTTTCGCCTGGAGATATCATTGTCATGGACGGTCGAATGCTGCACCGTGGTTTGGATAACAACCTGGCTCGACGCCATCTTATTTACATGAGTTTTTGCCGACCGTGGTATTACGAATGGCCGAGATCGCATTCAGACCACGCAAGTTTGTTCAAGAACTCGAAATTGTGAAAGATCGTTTGAACGAAGCAACTTTTTGCGTTGGTAATCTTGCTTGACGTGGAGGTTTTCCCCATGATAGGCGTTGATGTGACCGTCTTTCGTGGCGTTTCCGTGAAGATCCCTGCTCCATAGATCGAATCGTTCAACAGAATGCTTTACCGCCGTTTCAGTCGCGACAATGTCGAACAGCACATAACCAAAATTGCCTTCTTGGGGTCATACCTGCCTCGCAAATGCGGCATTGCAACATTCACCCACGATCTTCGAAACGCCGTCGCGGAGGAATATCCGGATGTCAAATGTGTCGTCATTGCTGTGAACGACACGAAAGCAGGGTACCCATATCCTGCTGAAGTCACTTTTGAAATTGAAGAACAAGATCGCTCGTCGTATCTACGAGCTGCCGACTACATCAACACGTCGGGAGTCAGTCTTGTTTGCGTTCAACATGAATACGGCATTTATGGCGGTCCTTGCGGTTCAATGTTAATCGCATTCATTCGCGCTCTCAAGGTTCCCGTGGTCTGCACACTTCACACAATTCTCCAGGAACCGAACGACGATCAAAGGAAGGTGATGCGTGCGATACTTGCCGCCTCTGCGGGGGTTGTGACGATGGCTGAAATTGGACAAGCTATGTTACGCGAAGTTTACTTCGCAGACGACCAAAAGGTCCACCTGATTCCACACGGAATTCCAGAAATGGAATTTGCCAACACTGCACAGTACAAGACGTTTTTGAAAATCCCAGTCGATCAACCGGTGATCCTCACATTCGGTCTGCTCTCTCCAAACAAAGGTATTGAGTACGGCATTCGAGCCATGAGCCGAATTCTTGCCAGAGTGCCGAAGGCAAAGTACGTCGTACTCGGTCAGACTCATCCGTCACTAATACGTGAAAATGGTGACGCCTACCGTCATTCATTGGAACATTTGGCACGCGAACTCGGCATCTCCGACTCCATCGTGTGGGTCAACGAGTTTGCTGATTTGCCCCTCTTGAAAAAGTACATTGCCGCCGCAGACGTTTATCTGACGCCGTACCTTCATGAACAACAAATCACCTCCGGAACTTTGTCTTACGCGTACGGAATGGGCTCTGCAGTGGTTTCAACGCCGTACTGGCATGCAAAAGAACTCTTGGCAGGAGGACGTGGCTTACTGGTTCCGTTTCGGGACAGTGACGCGATTGGAGACGCGATTACCGACCTGCTGTTGAATCATGAAAAACGGTTGGCGATGAAGGAAGCCGCATTCAGCCACGGTCGTACGATGACTTGGTCGAATACCGCGCAAAAGTACTTTGAAGCCCTCGTCCGTGGTTGCGAGATTTTTGCAGAGCAAGGGTTTGATCGCGACATTTCCGAACTTGGAAGCGGTGGCAGCAAAATTTCATTGCCGGAAATCAAACTTGATCATTTTCATCGCTTGATGGATCGCACAGGTATGTTTCAACATGCCAATTTTGTGGTCCCCGATTACGATCATGGATATTGCAGCGACGACGTGTCTCGAGGACTACATTTTTTGGCCCGGTACAAGGCGCAAAGTGACCGACCTTGGTCTCAAGATCTCGAGCTTCACGCTTCGACTCTTGGTGCGTTTCTTCGATATGCGTTTTCGTTCTCCACAAAGCGTTTCCGGAATTTCATGACGTTCGACCGCAAGTGGCGCGAAGATGACATTGGATCCGATGACTGCCAAGGTCGATGCTTGCAAAGCCTCGGAACGTGCGTTCGATTCGGTTTGATGCTGGAATTCACTGGAAACTTGTTTCGAGAAGCGCTCATGACCGCGTTGGAGCTACAATCGCCTCGTGCCTGGGCAATGGCACTACTTGGCGTCCAAGCCTACCTCACTCGCTATCAAGGCGATGACCGCTGCATTCAGGTACGAAAGGCGTTGCTTGGTGAGCTCACAAAGCGGTTCAAAGAGCATGCAACGATCGACTGGTATTGGCTGGAAGAAAAGTTGACCTACGACAACGCGTGTATTTCGGAGGCGCTAATCACTTGCGGTGCGGGCTGCGGTGACAACGAAGCTCTTCAATGCGGCATTCGCTCCTTGCGATTCCTGTGGAGCCTCGCCTACCGACAAGGTTTGATGGTCCCAGTCGGCAACGAGCGCTGGTGCGACAAACGAAACCCGGAAATGCGTAGCGACTACGATCAGCAGCCTATCGACGCCTGCGGATTCGTCCACGCTTGCCTCGCTGCACATCGAGTCACCGGCGATTTGGATTGGAAACGGTACGCGCGCGCATCGTTTGAATGGTTCATGGGCAGGAACACGATTGGGCTTCCGCTTTATGATGCTCAATCCGGTGGATGCTTCGATGGGCTGCACGACGGTCGAGCAAACTCCAACGAAGGCGCCGAGTCCCTCCTGGCATTTCTCTCCGCATTGCTGGAGATGAGGGTCGAATCGGAAAACGATCAAAATGCCTTCGGTTCGTCTTCGAACCAGAACACATTGGTCGTTCGTCGCTAGGGGAGCTTTTTGGTTCTGCCCAATATTCTTTGATTCACAATCGCTCGTCTCTAATCTTTAACAGATCGCGTGGGAAAATCGTGTTGTGTGTTTCGACGTCGAAATGGGGGGGTAGACACTTCCACGGGGTTGCCTCGCGAAAGCCCAAAAACGTCAATTTCAATGTTGACGTCTGTTCATTCACACAGTGGCCTCCAATCCATCCAATGGAGGACGATTTGGTGAAGATTGTAGAAAAAGCCGCTTCAGGGTGCAAAGCCCCGCGCACCGCTGCCACGAAATCGGCTTGCGCCGCCGCGTTGCAGTCGATTCAGTCGGGCACCAACCCCATCGAGAAGACGAGTACCATCGTTACCGCGTTTAAAGCTTTGCTCACGCAGGATGAAGGGTTGATGGGCTTGGGCCTCGACGGATTCGATTGGCTTTTCGCCCATTGCTCGTTTAAGAGTACGACAACGGACGAAGCCGACGCATTGAACAAACTTGCCACGGATTCCGCAGACGCAGTCGTGGCGACGCCATGCCTGTCTGATGACGTGCGCATCCGAGTTGTGAGAACGCTTTTAACTGCCTTATCGACATCGACAGCGGACATTTCTCGCCAAACAGTTCGACGTGTTTTAGGATTACTGCTCGAGTTCAGCCTTGCACCTGCTCTTCATCTGCGAACAACCTCCCGAGCCGCATTAGCTCAAATCATTGGGGTGCTGCAGCAACGCGCGGAGGCGAATTCCGCCGATGGCGACGGAGTGGCGGACGTTGTCACCGCCGTGTCATCGTTGACGGCTTCCGCGACGGGTACAATTGAATCCGAGGTGCATTCTCTTGCTCTAACGTTGTTGCACAACTTAGTCGTTGCGTCGCCTTCATCGGCGTTATTTGACCACCCAGCCATTGCAAGGGCCTTGTGCGACGTGTTTCCTTTCATCACGGTATGTTGCACTACTATCAACCCGGCGATTCATCGCCCCAGTTTCGCCATTCTGCGTCACTTCTGGGAACATCTCAGAGAGACGTACCTTCGCGTCCTCGGCCACATGCTGCCCACAGTTATCATTCCGATCGCAAATGCTCCGTGGAGCACGGTGGCGCAAAAGGAAGAGTGCCTCAAGCTTCTGAACTTCATCGTTTCTCATCCACCGATGATTTACGACCTGTTTTCAGTCTTCGACTGCGCCGTGGGCCAGCCGCTATTAGTGTCCGCGGTGCTTTCGGGGGTTTCGAAGTCAGTGGTCATTCTGGACGATCTTTTGCGGCTACAGAGTCTCGACATCTTTCATAACTTCCTGAAGTCGCTGCACGCGATGATCTTGGCACAAAAACAACGCGAGAGCACCTCTCATCAGGATTCACCCGCCGCAGTCGTCTCTCGCTGCGACGATCATGTCACGTGGTTACAAACACGCTTTCAGCGAGCATCCATCGGCGCCCCTGAAGCCATGACCAGGAAGCGACATTTGCAACGGCTCGTGGAGGTCTTCGCCGGTAATCACAAAGACGGCGTTGCGGCGGCTGCCGCACAAGGACTTTGTATCAAAGATGACGCTGATTCCGTTGCTCATTTCCTCCGCACAACCGCTGGGTTGGACAAGGATCGCATTGGACAATACATCGGTGGCAGCAGCGAATTCTACAAAAAGGTTATGGCGGCGTTTATTGCCCAGCACGACTTTCAAGGCTTGCCCATAGACGAAGGATTGAGATTTCTCCTCGGCCATTTTAAACCCATCGGTGAAGCTGAAGTCATCGACCGCACTATGAGCTCCTTTGCGGAATGCTACCGCCGAGATAATACCACCGCGTTCGCGAGTCACGACGCTGCTCACGTGATGGCCTTCAGCATCATGATGATCAATACTGACCTGCATTCCGTGAACGTTAAGGACAAGATGACGTTGAACGGCTTCGTTTCGATGCTTCGCGGCGTCAATGACGGCGCTGACTTCGACCGAAAATTTCTCGAGAGCGTTTTTGACCGCATCAAGAGCCGAGAAATCAAGCTTAAGGACCAAGAGGCCCCCCCTCCATCGCGTCCGCAGGAGGAATCCGACGTGTTCGTGTCGGACCGCAAGAAACGCGACCTGTTAGTGCGATACGAAGGTGAGGTGCTGGCGTCAAAGATTCAACGGCAATGTATCCCAAGATCGGCGAAGGACGTGCGTGAACGGCAACTCGTTCACGACGTGGTTCCCGAATTGTGGGAGGGCACGTGGTCCGCATCGTTGGCCGCTTTCTCCGTTTGCGCTGATTCTGCCAATCCCGAGCCACAACTGCTCGAATCGTGTCTGCTGGGATTTCACGAAAGTCTGTTTGTCGCCGTGCGTTTGCCTCCCAGTGCGCAGCGCGATGCGTTTGCGCGGACGCTCGCGAGCATGACAAAAGCAAGCCTAGTGAACTTGGCCCCCGCAACCACTGCTAGCGGTGCCCGCCCGTCACAGGTTGCAACACAACCGTTGTTTACCTTGAAAAACGCGAAGGCACTGGACGTCATCGTGAGGTTCGCCAGCGAAGATGGAATGTTTCTTGGTCCGGTTTGGCCAACTTTTGTCGCTTGTTTTTCTGCATTCGACAAGCACAGTCGAAACGGTCATCTTGCTGCCGACGTTCAGAGTATCGTGTCTGATAGCATCGTCGAGACGGTGTTCGCCCGAAATGCTCACTTGCCTCCACCCGCCCTGGGCGACTTTATCGCCGCTTGCCTCGGTGCAAGTGCCCAAGAGCTGTTGACACCACCTAATCCGCGTCACTACTGCCTCGAAAAAGTACTGTCGACCATCGATGCCAATCGCGACCGCATCAACGAGGTCTGGCCGACTATATGGCCGCCGCTGTGCAATCACCTCGTCACCATGGCGTCTGTCCAACACGCCGACGTTCCGACCCTGATGATCGAACAACTGCGACAGCTATCGCACCGTTTGCTGGCAGCTTCTACTGGCAGTGACCACAGACCATTGACCAACGACCAACAGGGGGACATGCTCGTGCCCTTCGCCTTGGTCGCAGGTCGCGTTCGCGTCGCCAGCGTCCGCGATCATGTCATTGCGAGCGTTGACCAAATTATTTCATCGCATGGTGCCTGCCTCAGCGAACGTTCATGGGTGAACATCATGGCCGCGTTACAACATTGCAGCAGCAGCAGCAACCCCCAACTCCTTGAGCGGTCATTCAAGACGACAGCCCTTACCGCGAAGCACGCTCAGGATGCACACGCGTCGCTGAAGCGGCTCGGCGACACAATGCATCTCGTGACGTCGTTTTGTCTGAACGCGTATCATGAGACGACAGCAGCGAGCGCTGTTGAGCTGCTCGTTGAGATGGTTGTCAACGACATGGAAACAACGCGCACCAGCCCGCATAAAGATGAGTCCCAGCGGCTCTTGCTGTGCGGCATCGCCAACATTGTGGCAGCTTTCAACGCATCGTTCAAGATCGTGCAACAACGCGCATCACTGACGACCGTCTCCATCTTTCGCACGCTTGCCAAGAGGGCGTCCACGGACCCCCGCTTCACCAAAGAGTTTTTGCACCTCGTGTTCGGTGGCGTCCTTTGCCCGGTGTTCGACAATTTGCTCGCCGCAGCCGACGAACTTGAAATGAAGGGTTCCTCGACTGACGCGGTGTGCGAATTAATGGTGACCATGCTACGTCTCACCGAAGATGTGTTGCTGACGCAGTTCGACGTGGCGTCCTTCTCTTTCGGAGAGCTTCTTGGTTCCGTGTTGAAGGTGGCACGTGCGGTTACCGCGACGTCGGAGGTTGCTGGCGTGGCCAATACCGTGCTGAACAACACTTTTCTGAGTGGCTGCGCCGGCCAGATGGGCGAACGGGAATGGGAGATCCTTTGCCGCAGCATCTGTGCAGAATTGACCGATCATCAACCCCCTGGGGTCGACCATGCCAGCGCGGTGTCCATCACGTCGGCACAAACGGCGTTCGTCGAACGACTCACGGAGTCGGTCTCGAGCGCCATGATCGCCGCGGACGGTTCTCGTCGCCCGTGTCCGTTGTGGGATCGAGCAGGATCCTTGCTGAATTCACTCTGGGGTGCGCTCTTTCAAGTCCAGTCGTCACTTTCTGACATTGGTTCCATCGCAGGCGTGGACGCTCACGGCCATCAATTGATTCGGGCCGAAAAAGCGATATTCACGTGCGCCATTTCGCTGCTGCTCACGGACTTGAGTGACACGCCTCAGTTGGTGTCGGCGGCTGGGCAACTTCATCAATGGTTCGCGACCCTTTCGTTTCGGTACATGCAGCTGTCTGAGCAAATACGAGCCTCCATCGTGGGTCGTAGTAAGGTGGATGAGGCGCAAGCCCTCGGAGACGGCCTTGTCGTGGCGCTGGGCCAAATTTGTAGACACTTGCAGAAACCAAGGCCGCATTGTGTGCTCTTCTCACAGCTTCGAGATCCGCTGTGCAACTTGATTCGGTCGTGCGACACCAAGATTGCAGGGGTCCTCAGCGACGTTTTCAAGCTGGCAACATCAACGACTTGACCCGTGCGTTTGCACCGCTTCTACGTCCCACCTGCTCCTACGTTTCTCTCCCCTTCATCGTGATCATTTGTGGCCTTGAGGATGTTGTGTGCCAGGTGATTCCGTCCGCCGCGGGACACGCAAAAAACCGTTTCGACCTTTGCTTCCATGCTTTTCACTTGGGGAGTGAGGGGAGGTTTCTCCGGGCTGGATTAAGGGTGGCGTACAGCAGCGGCCTTGTTAACCGCGCTCCCCCACGCACGAAGTCCCGTGCAGATGACATCCCTTCCCCACGCGCGATTCACTCTTCGCCGACCTTGATCGAGGCAGCTCGCATCAGCATCACCACACATGCATGCCGGCCGTGCGAACCGCCCCGCATCGCAGTGCACGAGTTTCTCCGTGATGCTCGCCGTCCTTCTCGCGATTATTTTGAGCTGTACGATCGTTCTAACGCTGCGACCTTTCAGGCCACGAGGAATCCGATCGACCCCGTCCAGTCGGCGTGTCCCAGCTCGCCGTACGAACTCCCCCGTTAGGGCCACAACCCACGTCGTCTCTTCATCGCGGCGCCCTTCGGCGTCAGTTTCTTCGTGCCCTCCGGCGTCGCCCCACTTCTCTTTGGAGCCGCCGGTCATGGCGCCAGCCTACCTCACGTTCATGAAAAAAAAAGCAGCCTCCATCGACGACCGGTATGACGCGAGCTGGGGAAGGCAGTACGACCACGTCTCGATTGATGACTGCCCGCGCGCTACGCCTGAGTGCCTGTTCTATCAATGTCTCCACACCCCCAAGGCGTATCGCAAGTGTTGCGTCGAGCACAAACGGCTCCGCGATGTTGGCTGGTTCGTGATGGATTCCCTGGAGAAGCAGGGCATCCGATACTTCCTCTCCACCGGCACGGCCCTCGGCAGCTACCGCCACAACGGCACCATTATTCCTTGGGACACTGACGTGGACATGGCCATTTTCCCGAGCGACAAGGAGCGTGTGCGTTCTATTTTTTCGGCGACGTCAGACCGTCACCGGTTTCACACGGATCAACTGGGAAAGGGGATGTTCTGGGTGCACTACGCCCCCGGCGTCGGGGCGGACGAGCCATCGGATGGGCCGCACGTGGAGCTTTTCTTTGAATCGGACTACACGAAACACGCGTCGAAACTGTTGCCGCTCACGCCATGCGAGTGGTACGGGCGGTCGACGTGGTGCCCGCAGCGCGCCATGCTGGACCACTGGTTTCGAGGCTCCGGCTGGCAGTCGTACTCGGGTTGCCACTATCACTCGGACGGCCGTAGCACCGATTACACCTCGACGGGAAGAAAAGAGGTCCGCAAGTGCTGAACTGTGTTCCTCCAACTATTATCGTTGATCACGCTTGTTTTCCCGACAATTGTTCTCCGCGTAGGACTGTTGTGTATACTGACCCCCCCCATCCCCTCCCTCGCCCAGCTTCAACTGGACACAATCGGGACGTATGTTGGTCAACGGATACATGCCTTCGATCGCAGGTCCGAGGCCGTCGACGAGTCCCGCGCCGGGAGCGGTCGGCTTCCTGGACGCGGCGGCACGGGGCGGAAAGACTGCGGCCGTTCAATCGAAAAGCTTTCTTGCCACTCAGCAAGCGGCGCGTGGCGCACTGCGGCCGCTGCCCCCCACGAAATCGAGCAGCTTCTCCATGTTCATCGAAGGCAGCCGGACCGGTGAGGAAAAGGTCGTCTCCACCGTGGAAAGGCGCGAAGCTGCTGTCCCAACTCCGCCGATTCAGCCCCCTCCACGCGCACCGCCGACACCCGATGCAGAGAAGGACAAGGAGCGTTCCCAGCGAGAACGGATTCGCAAACTGGAAGCCGAGCTCGCCCGCGCCCAAGAACAGCTGAAAAGAAGAAAGGAGGAGAATGCGGAACTGCAAGCGACGAACCTTCGTTTGGTCGCCACCGCGGAGCAAGCCCAGCGCCGCCTGGAAGATCAGCTGCAGTCAGAGCGGGCCGACACCGCCACGCTTCGGGGAAGCCTTGCGGAACAGCAAACGACCATCAACGAGTTGCGGAAGGAGGTGGCGTCGTTGAAGGCCGACTTGCAGACGCGCAATGACCAGGGCGCCCTCGAAAAAACGGCCCAAATCGCAAAACGGGATGAAACCGAGGCACTACTTCGGGCGACCATCGCCGCACTCCAAGACAAGGTGAAGGCAACGTCCGACGCCAACCAGGCGTTGATGACGGAGGCCGCCCAACTGAAAACACGGGTCACTGAGCTCGAGCGGGAAAACGGAGCGCTCAAAACGATGATGGCCACAGACTTGGGAGCCGCGCGCGATCGTGAGAGTGCACTGATGAAGCAAGTCGCCGCACTGCGCGCCCAGCTTGTTGACGCCGATGAACAAGTGACAGCCTGGAAGAAGCGGGTCACAGACTGCAACGAATATGTCGTGAAGGTGTGTCAGCCGCAGTTCTCGGTGGTCAAGGACGAGAGCCTCGCCCCTTTGAATAGTAGCAAACCTAACCCCGGAGAAGGCTTCGTGCTTGTACCGCTGTCGCTACTGCTGGAAGGCTATGGACTGCTGCCCCCGGATGTCAAACGCAGGATCGCGACCACATACGAACAACAGGCGCAGCAGCGCAAGCAAGCTTCGTCACTGCTTTCCCAGGCGTGACGCCCGTTGCCCTCCTGCCCACTCTCCGTGTGGTTTTCATTTTGGTTCCTGCTGTTCTCTTGTAGTTCTAGTGCTGTCTGCTGTATGTACCCCTTGTCTGTCATACTCACACCGCCCCTTGGTTCCGTTGTGCACTCCGTTGTGTCCATCACGACCGTCGAGGAGCGACGACCGTTCTTGAGTGCGACCCCCAACTCTAGACTTAACACAATCCATCATGCTGCGTCGTTTGAGACTCTTGCGAGCAAAAACGACGCCGCCAGGGCAGTGGTGCATCGACGACCACAGAGGAAGTTTGGATCTCGACGTCGCCGCCGAGCACCTAGGTCTGGAGCCTCGTTACGCCAAGTCCCTGTTCATGCCGCTCAACAAGTCATACAAAGTGATTGGCCCGTCGTACCCGTGTGACAGGTCGCGCAGAAGCCGGCCAGGGTTCACTGCCGCGGCACTCCAGGAGCGGCGCCCGAGTCAGCTTGCGAAGTACATTAAGGCCGACATGAAAGCAATTACCACCGAGTAGCCTTCAACACATATTGCCTGGCCGGTGTTCCACTCCCACACATCAAGGTGTTGCCCACCACGTTGTTTTGTTGTAGTTGATCGGGTACTTTAACAACCAATCCGTAGTTTCGAGCAGCATGTCTTCGGCGAAGCGAGCCCTGGAGCTGCTTTCCACGACATGGGCGCTTGTCGCTGTCGAACTCGTTTTGTGCAGCTACACGCTCTTTCGCGTCAGGTACACGGAAATCGACTGGATCGCCTACATGCAAGAAGTGGAGGGATTCCTTGCCGGTGAGTTGAACTACGAGAATCTGAAAGGGGACACGGGGCCCCTCGTCTATCCCGCCGGTTTCGTGTACATCTACACCGGTCTTCGCTGGCTTACGAACGGCGGCATCAACATCTGGACGGCGCAATGCATCTTCACTGGATTGTACCTCGCAACGGTCGGCACGGTTGCCCTGCTGTACCGACGAGCTCGTGCCCCACCCGCATTGCTCGTATGTCTCGTGCTGTCGCGCCGCGTTCATTCCATCTTCATCCTGCGCCTCTTCAACGACGGCATCGCCATGCTCCTGGCCTACGTGGCGTTTGCTTGCTTTACCAGCGCGCGGTGGGAGGTGGGCAGCGTCATATACAGTCTGGCCGTCGGGGTCAAGATGAACGTGCTGCTGTTCGCTCCGGGCCTTTTGCACGTCTACGTTGCCTCCCTCGGCGTCACGCGCACCATAGCGAATCTTGCCATCTGCGCCTCGGTGCAGGTGTTACTTGGCGCCCCGTTTCTGCTGCACAATTGGCAGTCGTATGTGAAGAAAGCCTTCGAACTCAACCGTGTGTTCACGTACACCTGGTCGGTCAATCTTAAGTTCCTTCCGGAGAGCGTGTTCGTCGATGCAAGAATCGGAGTCGCACTGCTCACATTGACCCTCCTGTCGTGGATGATGCTTTGGCGCACGGCGTGGCGGCACCGAACGTATGCAGGGCGCGACCGGGCGGCGGCAACGTCGCAAATGTTGGCGACGTTGTTCGAGTCCAATGTAGCCGGCGTCGCGTTGTCGCGCACGCTGCACTACCAGTTCTACGTGTGGTTCTTCCACCAAATGCCGTTTCTGCTGTGGCATTCCTGCAGCAACTTGTCGCGCGTCGCGAGGGTGCTCGTGCTCGTGTCGGTCGAGATCGGGTTCAACGTCTACCCATCGACAGCGTGGTCGTCTGCCATGTTGGAGTCTAGCCTCCTGATCGTCCTTTACAGCATGACGATCCGCGGCGGCGCCGCGAGCCCCCCTCCGCTCACGACAGCAGTCAAGCAACGGTAGCTAACTGGCAATGGTGAATGTTGCCGCTCTCTATTTAAAAGCGATGGGATGAGAGTATTGTTTCACAGATGTCATGATATTGCGCGGTTGAGCGACATTTGCCCCGTCAGCCCCGCG
>ERZ1292633.5112-Hain-H41-02um-R1-5112-length-11956-cov-6_pt1 | contig 11956 bp, 13 predicted proteins | sample MGYA00564406_ERZ1292633 | MGnify/ENA primary metagenome ERZ1292633 (study PRJEB36523, sample SAMEA6512639) | groundwater metagenome | collected 2019-01-08 | study: AquaDiva: Metagenomics assemblies of 32 groundwater samples
AATCATTGAAGAATCCTTGTCGCGCCGGCTTTGGGCTTTGGAAACCATCGTCACAGCCGCGCCGCTGCTTGGATTGGTCGGAACCGTGGTCGGTATGATGCGCGCCTTCCAGGTGATTGGCAGCGAAGGCATTGTTAACCCCGCAGCGGTCACTGGCGGTGTTGCAGAGGCGCTGATTGCAACCGTGGTGGGCCTGGCGATTGCGCTGGTGGCGTTGTTTGGATTCAATTATTTTTCCCGTTTGCAATCACTGACATTGGATGAAATGGAACGCCTGGGTACGCGGCTGATCGATAACATCCGCCTGGATCAACAGGATAATGACCATGAAGCTCCGTAAATCCCGAACAGTTCATAAAGGTAAGATAGAAATCATCCCAATGATCGATGTGATGTTTTTCTTGCTAGCAACATTCATGCTGGCTTCTTTATCGATGCAGAAACTGGATTCATTACAGGTAGATTTGCCCGAAGGACAAGCTGAGAAACTCAGCGCGGAAAAGCCTGTTACCCTGACGCTGAACAAAGACAGTAAAATCTTCATCAATCAGACGGCTGTTACGCTAGAAACGCTGGCCACAACACTTAAGCCGTTACTCGCAGACTCCAAACAGAAGCTGATTGTGTCCGCGGACAGTGAAGCACCGCAAGGTGTTGTCGTGCAGGCCATGCTCCGCGCCCGATCCGCCGGTGCCCAGCATTTTCTGATTGCCGTGAAACATAAATAGCGTTGAATAGCATGGCAAGCTCCAGATCGAGAGAAATTCGCCTGTGGTGGCCATTGCCACTGGCTGCCCTCGTCTGGCTGTTGCTTATCTGGGGACTGGGGTTTTTCTTGTCCATTCCCGAGGTGGAGATTGAAACGCCACCCCCGATTGCTGCGAGCTTTATTGATTTAAACGAAACAGAGGATGCCAAGAGCTCACTGCCTGCTTCTCCGCAATCTGCCCCAACGCCACCGCAGGAGAAACCTAAAGCCGTCGAGGAAGTAAAACCGGCACCGAAATTACCGCCGCTTCCGGCTCCGAGTCCACCATCACGATCACAGCCCAAACCGAAAGCGGCTGAGAAACCCAGTAAGCCCACGCCCACCCAGCCTGCCAAAGATAAAGCAATCACTAAAGCGCTGCCCAAAGCCGCCCCCGATGCACCTACGGATCTATCCGATTATATTAATCAAGCCAAAGCGCGCCGCCGCGCGGAAGGATTTATTGATAATGATGATATGGCTGCGAACACTGCCACGCCGCAACCCACTGCCGATGAAATCCGCATGGCCAACGTCAGACGCAACCTTCAGACTCCCGGCACCAGTGGTATATTTCAAATTCTCAGAATCGGCCCGCGCACGGCTGAATTTTCATTCCGCGCCTGGACAACAGGCCAAAGCAATCCCCGGTTGCAAACTATCCAAGTGGATGCCGGACCGGATGGCAATGTTGAACTCGCCATGGTCCGCCGGATGATCCAATTAATTCGTGAACATTACAAAGAAGATTTCAACTGGGAATCGCACCGTCTGCACCGTGTCGTCGTATTATCCGCACGCGAGAAAGATTCAGCAGGGCTGGAAGATTTCCTGATGCGCGAGTTTTTTATTAATCCGGTACGTTAGCAAGATTCTATTCAAGAAATCCGCTAAATACGTCGTTACTTTCTTAAAGCAGAAAAACGCTTTCATTATTCTATCCTTCAATCAAATCGAAGTTTATTTGATGAAACTTCCTCTCATTCTTCAGCGAATACTTCTGCTATGGCAAGTAATACAACAATCGAAGTTCCTGTAGACGATCTTCAAGTAGGCATGTATGTCAGTGATCTTGATCGTCCCTGGCTTGAAACATCCTACTCTATTCAAGGTATCCTCATTCAATCCCAGAACGATATTGACATTTTAAAACGCTATTGCACCCTCGTTTATGTGGATGTAGACAGAAGTGAGCCTTTTGTGGCTCAGCAACATACTCCTCATGCAAAAACCCCTGTTTCAACGGATATTGCGAATAAGCACAAGCAACTGCAACCCAATGAAACTGAATCCCTCAGCGCACTACTCCAGCGTGCAATACCCTATACTGATATCCACGCTGCGGAACAAGAAATACCTGCTGCCACGAAGGCATATAGCATCGCATTCACTTTATTCAGCGATATCAGCATCAACATCGAACGTAACACCAAATTTGATATTCAAGCAGCGCACGAAGTGGTTGATACTTTATGTGAAAGCATTATCCGTAACCCAGATGCGGCACTTCTGCTTGCGCAGCTCAAAACTACCGGGAAAGAACTCTACGATAGTGCAATTAAGACCTCGGTTCACTTACTTGCCTTCGGTCGTCACCTCGGTCTTCCACGCAAAGAATTATCGATACTTGGCTTAGGTGGATTGTTGATGGATATCGGTAAACAACGCCTGCCGAAAGAAATCCAAACTAAAAAAAGTTTGCTTCTCAAACCTAATGAACGCAAGCTAATGAAGCAACATATATTTTATGGAGAAGAGATCATTACCCAGCTAAGTAATACACCGGAAGAAGTCATTAAAATTGTGCTCCAGCATCACGAGCGTGAAAATGGAAATGGGTATCCGCATGGCTTGCATGCCAATCAATTACATCCCTATGGACGAATGGCGGCAATTGTAGATTGTTACGAAGAACTTATTTGGGGTCAGCCTGGAATGCCAGGCATGAGGCCATTTCATGCAATCAAAGAACTTAGAGATAACGCACAAAACGGACTTAGCTATCTACTGGTAGAACAATTTGCACATTGCGTCGGCATGTTCCCGGTGGGTAGTCTTGTTGAACTCAACACGGGCGAAATTGCGATTGTACTCACACATAACCGCACGCAAAGACTTCTTCCTCGTATCATGATCATATGTGATGCCAAGAAGAAGCCTTACGATGCTCCCCTGACAGTAGATCTCAGAACTGCAGGACCAAGCACAAGCGGTATCCAGTATGCTATTGCCAACGACCTGCCACAGGGAGCTTATGGGATTGATGCTAAGCAATATTATTTATAATTTACCAAGACTTACCGCAAAAATTTCTCTATGACTGCACTTTCTTATCAGGATTTCCTGCAAATAGCTTCCAGAAAGCTATGTGATCCGAATAACCTTGGCCGGCATAATGCGCTTCTGTTAGTGAATTTTGAACGGCTAGCCGAGCTTGATGGTGTACTGGGCTTCAATGCGGTCGACGCGGTTGTGCGGCAAATCTCGAGCCAGGTCAAAGATGCATTGAGTGCAGAGAGCCTAGTTGGAATAACTGGACGCTATCAAATTTGCTGCTTGCTGGTTGAATTGCTTTCAGATGCACATGCCATTTTGGCTGCACATAAGATTTTGAGAATCTTGATGCCTCCTGTTGTTTTAGGTAAGCGAAATATAACCTTGGCGCCGCGTATCGGGGTAGCACTGAGTAATAAAAGCGGCTGCGCATTAGATCAACTACTGAGTGATGCAAGCTTAGCAATACATCAAGCGCGGTTGGAACAAGAATCCATCAAGCTTTTTGCTGCGGAAACGAAAGATCCGTTTCTTTCCCAAATTGATCTCTGGTCAGATTTGGGTAGTGCCATCGAGGCAGGTGAGTTGCATCTGTGCTATCAGCCGCAAATCAATCTCGCTAGTGGAAAAATTGAATCTACGGAAGCCTTACTTCGTTGGCATCACCCAGATCATGGTCCAATCCGAACTGACAAGTTAATACAGGTTGCGGAAGGTACAGCGCTCATGCCTAAGCTCACACTATGGGTTTTTCATACGGCATTAAGAGAATGTTCCGAATACCGTAGGGCCGGATTAAATGCTGGAATTTCGATCAATTTTTCTGCCGATGATTTGCGTGACCCGGAACTGACGGAACTTGTCGCACAAGGGCTATCACTTTGGGGTGTCTCGCCCGGTAATGTAACGATTGAACTCACCGAGACAGCTATCATGGAAAATCATTCAGGCACGCTGGATACTTTGCACAAGCTAAAGGACATGGGCTTGAAACTCGCGATGGATGATTTTGGAACGGGCTATTCCTCAATGGCACGTATGCTAGATCTTCCTTTGGATGAAGTTAAAATCGACATGATATTTGTCAAACATATGACAACAAAGTCTACGCATGATCGGATCGTCGATTCCATGATTAGCCTAGCACACCGGCTAAATCTATCGGTAGTTGCTGAAGGTGTAGAGGATATTGCCACTTATGACCGTCTGCGCACTCTTGGCTGTGATGTGATCCAAGGTTACCTTATTGGAAAACCTATGCCGCTGCCGGAGCTTATCAAGACCGTCAACAACCGATCCCTAAGTTTTTTAGAAACCACATCGCAGAAATCAAAATAAAATTCAGCATCCGCACAGTATTGCCTGATCAATCAAGACCGGGAATCTGAATTCATTCTGATCAGCCGATAAACCGGCATGTGTAAAAAATTCTTCGCTTAACTTTGAAACCGGAATATCTTGGCATTCCAGATTGGCAATTAATTGATTGTTCTTCTCAACGGCAACACCGTCTTTTGCGCCCCCAACCCTTACCAATCGCGGCATACGGTATACAGGAACTCTCTACAGCGCCCACACTGGTCATCTGGCCTGCAACCTGAAATCGACGCCTGGCTTGCCGCCAAACAACTGTCAGCCAGACCGGATGAAATCAACAAAAAGGCACCGTGCAGGCATGGACACTGGCGCGCACCGACGGCACATCACTGTCCATCGTGTCCGCAAAAGATGCCGCATCACTCGAAGCACTGATACGCCCACTACCGCATTACAGGCGACAAAACTATATCACATTTGATGGTCGACAAGCGGTTGAGAAAGGGATTTGGCCAGTGCAGGTGCAGACGGGGTTGTGGTTGAATTATGGTTTAGTGCATGATTGTGAGGGGATTTATGTGTTGGGTGACTCGCTTCTTGATACCTGACCTTGGTTCTTATTACGATAAGATATTCTGCATTCTGGACCTGACACCATTTTTCTTTTGACACCATTTTTCTTCCGAGATGTTTAGGATAGCGCGGGGTGCACTTGCAGGTTGAATGTGGCACGGCTCGCGGTCGAACTGGGTGTGTGGGTCTTGGGCTGGTAACGATATGTCGGTGCGCGCTGCGACATGCTAGTCGTGGAACGCTTCGGCGCTTCGGCGCCTCCGCGCCGGCCGCGGTCGTACTGCGCAAATACGGCTTCACCGTAGACAACGTCTGCGCGCGCGCCAAGGCTATGCTGGCTGGGTTGACGCCAACGCTTAACTGCATTGATTACGCTGGCATGTAGTTGGTTAGCAATGCACGCTTTTCCGCATTACGTACGCTAGCGTACATACAACATTTTGTGTGCAAATGATAATCTTTAAAGTGATTAGGTTTGCAGCTGCAGATATGGCTGCACTTCACGACCCCTTTAAGTTTTACCAAGGAGAAAATAAATGGAACATACCCTGCCCCACTGCCTTATGCGATGGATGCGCTGCAACCCCACATATCCAGGGAAACATTCGGCAAGCATCATCAGGCCTACGTGACCAACCTGAACAAGCTGATTGAGGGCACTGAATTCGAGAGCGCAACGCTGGAAGACATCGTCAGGAAATCTTCCGGCGGCTTGTACAATAATTCCGCGCAAGCGTGGAACCACACCTTTTTCTGGAACTGCATGAAGCCTCACGGCGGTGCTGCGCCAACCGGGGCGCTGGCCGCTGCCATCAACAAGAAGTGGGGAAGCCACGACGAATTCAAAAAGGCTTTTCAAACTTCTGCCGTAGGCAATTTCGGTTCCGGCTGGACATGGCTGGTGAAGAAGGCCGACGGTTCCGTTGATTTCGTTAACATGGGCGCGGCCGGTACACCGCTCACCACGGGCGACAGGGCGCTGCTGTGTGTGGACGTGTGGGTGTGGGAACACGCCTATTACATCGACTTCCGCAACCTGCGCGCAAAGTTCGTTGAGAATTTCATCAATCATCTTGCGAACTGGGATTTTGCGGGCGAACAATTTCGCATAAATTTCCGGTTATGAGCATGGCAAAAAGTAATATCCCACGTCACATCGGATTCATTCCCGATGGAAATCGGCGCTGGGCCATAGATCATGGGCTGAGAAAAGAGGCCGGATATGCCCATGGTATTAACCCGGGATTACTACTGTACGAGAAATGTAAAGAATGCGGGATCAAGGAAGTTTCGATTTACTGCTTTACCCAGGACAACACCAAACGGCCTTCCATTCAGAAACAGGCATTCAGCGAGGCCACCGTTGCATTCGCTTTCGAAATTGCACGCCGTGGAGCGGCTTTGCTTGTTGTCGGCGATGAGACATCGATGCAATTCCCCCAGCCGTTAAAAGAATTCCGGCAGCGCCAGGGTGTCGGAATCAAGGTGAATCTACTCGTCAACTACGGCTGGGAGTGGGATCTGGATGGTCTTAAAAATGGTGGCCTGCGTTCAGATGAAGTATCACGTCTGGATTTGATCGTACGCTGGGGAGGAGGACGCCGATTGAGCGGTTTTCTCCCAGTACAGTCCGTTTATGCGGATTTCTATGTAAGGGATGAATACTGGCCGGATTTTGAGCCGCAGCATTTTGAGCACGCGCTCGCCTGGTTTAAAAATCAGGACCAGACACTCGGCGGGTAATGGCATCAACGCCCCCTTGGGGCAAACTAAAGAAGGAGGAGTCGTCATGAAAGGCTTTGTGAAAGACATCGAGGATATCACCGTCAGGAATAAAGAATTTCGCCGGGTTGCTTTACACGGCCAGGAACTGTCTGCTCGTTGTCATGGCGTTGAAGCCCAAGGAGGAGATCGGGGATGGAAGTGCACAAGCTCAATCAGTTCTTTCGCGTGGAGGAAGGGACGGGCGAGGCCGTTCTCGATGGTGTTCGCACGCTGATCAGCTCGGGCTTCGCCGTTCTCGTCCCTGCTGGGACGAATCATAACATCATCAATACCGGCAGTGTTCCAATGAAGCTCTATACAATCTATTCACCACCGAATCATCGGGATGGCGTCCTCCACCATACCCGCGCCGACGCGGAGGCCGACAACGAGCACTTTGACGGCAAAACAACGGAATAGTGAGTCGACTGCGCGCCAGCAAGTAGCCCGGATAAGCTTGCGCCATCCGGAAATTGACTTGATCCAAACGCTAGAGGATATTCCGGTCGCCGTAATCCGGAAAGCCACAGCCACCAACCCGATCTTGATTTACTTCATCGACGCCGATCATCTCAATACACCGAGAGTCATCGTGAACCAAAGCAACACCCGGGTCTGCCGCTGGGACAACATCCATGCGTTCGGTGCCAGTTTGAATGATTGATCTGATCAACTTTTAAAAATGGCTCGTCAAATACGAAGATAAATTGAAATATTTTAAGAGAGACAGGTGACGAATTGAGAATATTGACGAAATCAAGTATATTTTTCGTAATCAGAATTCGTGATTCCGCACCCCAACGATCCAGGCGATAGTCGTATGCGCTATATGAACTCTCCCCCGCGTCGCAATACGCGGAAGACCGCTATTGCGCACCCTACGGCCTTCACAAGCAGCCCCTTTGAAGAGCTCCAGCGCTAAGTCTCCGCCTCCACCGGAATTAAGTTAACTATCTGAAGGTTATTATTATGGATCACACTAAAGATCAAATAGTTAATCTACCCAACATGGTTAGTCTAATCCGGATATTGATGGCACCAGTATTGTTTTACTTTGCATTTACTCAACAACCCTACTGGTTTATTGGAGCATTGTTATTTGCGGTATTTACCGACGTACTGGATGGTTTTCTTGCCAGGATATTAAACCAAATAACTACGATGGGTTCGCACCTTGATAGTTGGGGTGATTTCATAATCTATTCAACAATGGCAATCTGTGCCTGGATATTATGGCCGGACATCATGCTGCGAGAAAAACTTTATTTTATTATCATTGTTCTTAGTTTTACTCTGCCAGTGATCGTTGGCCTCATCAAATTTCATAGCATTGTTAGCTACCACACATGGAGTGTTAAACTCGCTGTGGCTGTAACCATAGTAAGCTACATTTTACTTTTTACCGGATTGCTCGACTGGCCCTTCAGGATTGCAGCCTTATTTTGTCTTTATGCAGCTATTGAAGAGATTGCCATTACACTCTTAATTCAACATGATCTTGTTGATGTCAGGACAGTATGGCAAGCATTAGCGTATAAAAATAAAAACAGTACTGAAAGCAAGTAGATTGGATGCTCGATTATTCTATCTAAGCTTACTCACAAGCATGGAGACAGGTCGCGAATTGAGAATACTCATGGGGATACCTGGTGTTTTTATTTTAAGAACTTTTCCTTTATTATCTGCGCAACTTTTAATCCTGCAAACAATGCAATTACAGAATAAAAAACAATTTCAATCATATTAGCCATTATTCGGATATCTCAAGTCAATTTATATACGCTTCATTTTATACTAAACGAGGAAAGCATGGGAGCTGGTCGCGAATTGAGAATATAGCCGTCGGTTTTCATGCCTGCCAGATTACGAAGCAATTCATCCTTAATAGGTTCACTTGCTGGCAAACCATCATCTTAAGTGCCTATAAATAAAATACCCGGGATTAGGGAAGGGAACAGCACCTTTGGATTAATTAATCTGAACGAACATCAAGCAAAGTCATCAAAAAGGTGATGGATTAGAAGAACCAGGGTCAGTTATTGATTTTGAACAACTTGAGCGTATTGCTCATTAAGCAATTAATAACTATGAATTAATCGCACCAAAAACACCATGAGAAATATTTCCAGAAGAAAACTGATCCAATTCAGCCTGCTTGGCAGCATAGCCAGCACTTTGGGTATCCGCAGTAGTTTTGGGAAAGCATTAGCGCTGATACCTACGCCCGATGAAACAGAAGGGCCGTTCTATCCGGTAAAAGATCAAAATGATAAAGATGCCGATTTAACGCAAATTGAGGGACATCGGGGTATTGCTCACGGCCAATACATCATTGTCAGCGGACAAGTCCGGGACATCACCGGACATCCGATTGCAAATGCGGTATTAGACATTTGGCAGGCCGATGCCAACGGTCGTTACCGTCATCCGCGTGATCCCAACAAAGCTAAGCTGGATGAAAACTTCCAGGGATGGGCCGTCATTCAAACTGATGGCAATGGCCTCTTCCGCTTTAAAACCGTGATGCCCGGCGCTTACCCAGCCAGCGAAACTTGGATTAGGCCGCCGCATATCCATTTAAAAATCTCAAAACCGGGTTATCGCGCATTGACGACACAAATGTATTTTCCCGGTGAGAAACTTAACAAAACCGATTTACTGCTGAATGCGAAATCCACAGCGGAGAAATCCGCGATGATTGCCAAGAATGTCGGCCAGAAAGGAAATTTGCCCATTTACGAGTACAATATCGTTCTCGAATTACTTCGCAAATAAATTATGACAACCAAACACAGTGCATTGCTTATTCTGGGTTCCGGCCCTGCTGGCTATACCGCTGCGGTCTATGCCGCGCGCGCCAATCTGAATCCGGTCGTAATCACCGGGCTGGCTCAGGGCGGGCAATTGATGACAACGACCGATGTGGACAACTGGCCGGCGGATGCGATGGGCGTGCAAGGCCCGGAATTAATGGAGCGGTTCCAGAAGCATGCCGAGCGTTTTCATACCGAAATCATTTTCGATCATATTCATACTGCAAAACTGACTGAAAAACCGATTACGTTAATCGGTGATCAAGGCACCTATACCTGTGATGCACTGATCATCGCCACCGGTGCTTCCGCGCAATACCTCGGCTTACCTTCAGAAGAGGCATTTATGGGGCGAGGTGTTTCCGGTTGCGCGACCTGTGACGGCTTCTTTTATAAAGGACAGGATGTCGCCGTGATTGGCGGTGGCAATACCGCAGTGGAAGAAGCGCTCTATCTGGCCAATATCGCACGCAGTGTAACGGTAGTTCACCGGCGCGAACAATTCCGCTCGGAAAAAATTCTGATTGATAAATTGATGGAAAAAACCCGCAGCGGCAACATTAAACTGGCGCTGAATCACGTGCTCGATGAAGTGCTGGGCGATCAATCCGGCGTTACCGGCATGCGCATTAAAAGCACGAAGGATGATTCCACGCAAACGATCGATTTGCAGGGTGTTTTCATCGCCATCGGTCATAAACCCAATACCGATATTTTTACCGGACAATTGCAAATGGAAAATGGCTATATTGTTACGCGTAGCGGCGGTCAGGGTAATGCGACGGCGACCAGCATCCCTGGCGTATTTGCCGCGGGCGATGTGCAGGATCACATCTATCGCCAGGCTGTAACCAGCGCTGCCAGTGGTTGTATGGCGGCATTGGATGCAGAGAAATATCTCGACAATCTGAAGTAAACCATAAATCGGAGACCAAGCCACATCGAGTCAACGATGTAATTAAATGGCTAAAAAAGATTCTGCCAAGGATGAAGACGAAATGGCGTTATTTCACGCAGCGATGCGCGATGTTGCGCCATTACCTGCCACAGACAAGCTCGCCCCTAGCAGTTCAAAAGTCCCTCCGATTCCCCGGAAAGAAAAGTACCCTGAACAGGCTGTCACTGAAGATACCCTTTCAGATCATATCGCCATGGAAATTGAAGCGGGAGATGAATGGTCGTATCTGCGGCCAGGCATGTCACATCAGACACTGCGGCGTTTACGGCGCGGCTACTGGGGAATCCAGGATAATCTGGATTTACACGGTTTCACGCGTGACGAAGCAAGACAGGAGTTAAGCGCTTTTCTGGGTATGTGTGCGCAAAGAAAATATCGCTGCGTCCGTGTCATTCATGGCAAAGGATTGAGTTCAAAAAACCGCGAGCCGGTTTTGAAAATCCGAATTGGGAATTGGTTGATGCAGCGTACTGATGTTCTGGCTTTTTGCCAAGCCAAACCAGAAGACGGCGGTGGCGGCGCTATTCTGATTCTGCTCAAAGTCAGTGCATAAATTTGAGGAATAGTCCGTGTTTATAACGAAGGATTGGATTCTTTCGGAAAAGACTTTTCATATTGGCTCTGGCATTCAATGCAACGCTGCGCAGAGGGATACGCCAGCAACCGCTCAAACCCGATTTCATCGCCGCAATCAATACAATCACCGAACTCTAGTTCGCTCAAGTACTTGAGGGACATTTCCAATTCGCGCATTTCGTTAATCTGCCGGTCAACCAGCGCCGTATCGACGTCATCGGGAATATTGTTTAAATACTCCATCAGATCAAAATCACGAATATCTTTGGTATGCGCCAACTCGTTGCGAATATCTTCCTGCAAATCTAAATAACGTTTGTGTAATGCAGATTTAAGTTGTGTCAATTGATCTTCAGTAAAATTTGCCATCCTGTACCTCTTTAGTGAAATCTCATGCATGTTGTATGAAATGGAAAATCAATCTTTGATGGAAGTCAACAGAACATCAATCCATTGAAATCCTGTTATCGGTTATACCGCTTGCAATTGCTTTAAATCTTTGATCACTTCTGCAGAATTTCTGGCCGCGCTTGCCGACAGATAAACGCGCGCAATTTTCCCCTGTGGATCGATTAGGAATGTATTGCGTCTGGCAAATTTGACAACGCCCAGGTGAATCAGGGAATTATAGCGTGCTGTAGTTTCTGCTGCGGTATCTGCTAGAAGCGGGAATTGCAGATGATATTTTTTAGCAAAATCAGCATGACTGTTCGTGCCATCCACACTGACTCCGATCACTTCAGCACCTAAATCCGTCAGCTCCTGAAGACCGTCACGAAAGGTACAAGCTTGTTTGGTGCATCCGGGCGTATCGTCTTTCGGATAAAAATACAGCGCCAGCCATTTCCCGTGAAAATCAGACAGCGAATGCATTTTTCCATGCTGATCCGCCAATTTAAAATCAGGCGCGGATTGCCCCACTTCGAGTGATTT
>ERZ1292633.5115-Hain-H41-02um-R1-5115-length-11953-cov-6_pt1 | contig 11953 bp, 7 predicted proteins | sample MGYA00564406_ERZ1292633 | MGnify/ENA primary metagenome ERZ1292633 (study PRJEB36523, sample SAMEA6512639) | groundwater metagenome | collected 2019-01-08 | study: AquaDiva: Metagenomics assemblies of 32 groundwater samples
ATGCTGGTCAGCGGGACGATCTGGCCCTCTTCGACGCTCACCTGAGCGAGTAGGTCCAGCGCCTTGGGCTGCAACACGTAGTGCTCCCGCGTGGCGCACTGCTGAAATAAGGCGAAGGCGGTTGCCCAGTCGCCGATCTCACGCGACACTTGCAAGACGGCGGTGACGTCGCTAGCGTTACGGAGGGGGCGAACGGGCCGCGAAGGGACAAGCGTCGGAGCGGTGAAGTCGTCCTCGGTGGAGTGCCCCTTCGTCCGCCCCAGCGCAGTTGACGTGGCACGCGGAGTTGGAGGCGGCGGGGTGCCGTTTGCAAGCTGGGGGCTGACCGGGGGGGAAGCGGTGGGAACCTCTAGTCTGGACGACGTCGGGTCGCCGAAGACGGCAGCGTACTTTGAGGCTGCTCTCCGCGATGACGAGGAGGTCATGGACCGGGCGAGAATTTGCTCTAGCGTGACGCCGGCGGACATGTCTGTATGTGTTTCTCCCTGTTCTTTTGGTTTTGACCGTGTGCACCCGGCGAAAAAGGGGGGGTAAGGAAGGAAACGGCTAAGTGTCCCACACGCACGTCATCGAGATTTTGGCGGTGAGCGGCGACTATTACGGCCACGCGAATTTGATTAGACATCAGTCAGTCGTCATCTTCGACGGCATCCGCGCTACCGTAGTTGGCTAACGTCGGCCTCGGTCCCACGTGCTCTGCATTCGCGAGCAGCGGTGAATGAGCACCGCCCGTTCCCGAGGAGCTTGCCGTACTACCTGCTGACGCGGCAAGTGCCGGGGCCAGGTTGGGCGGGGTGGTATCCGATGACGTGGGAATAGGCGTCAGCGCGACCTCGTCGGAGTCTTCGCCGTCATCGTCGTCCGCGGTGCGCCATTTGGCGCCGGAGGAACGCGTGGACCGCAGTCCCGTCAAACCGGACGTCGGCGCACTACCACTAAGGATGGGTGTGTGAGCCGTGCTGCCCCCCCCGGTGGCCGGACGAGCCGCGGCGGACGATATTAGCAGTCCAAGGCCGCTTCCCTGGCTGTTCGCGGAACCAGAGAGACTTCCGGGGTCGCGGGCGTGTGGCTGCGCGGCGCCTTCGCGCGACGCCACCGGGCCGTCCGAAACGTACGAAAGCACGTCCGAGCTCGATCGCGTCAGCCCGCTGCCCAGTCCCTGCCGATGGCGTGAGTCGCCGACCGCGCTCCGATTCTCCGCGAGCCGCTGCAGGAGGAAGGTCAGGGAAGGAAACAGCGGCGAAAACAGTTTGATGGAAACGTACGGCGTGGCGGAGTCCTGCAGTCCGGCGGCCAAGATCGCTGCCCCGAGCGCGAAGATGTCGACGTCCAAGTGGTCCTGCGGCAGCCAAAGCTTGAGGATCGGGCGGCTCGCGATCGCGTCCTCGATTAGATGGTGATGCCGTCCGTTGCCGGTAAGGGCGAAGGCGACGTTGCGGGGTGTGCCGCCGTGGCGGGAGAGGTCCAAGGCGATCACGTCCAACAACGGGTTAAACCGCGATGCGATGAAGTCGGCGATGACCCGGTCGCCCGTGTCCATGGAGCACAGGCCGTCCCCGAGGCCGATGGTGTCCGTCAGAATGCGCATGCGAACGGAGTGAATCGAGTCCCAAGCGACGAGGTACACGACGCAGATGACGCGGTCGTCGTCAATGTGGCACGACACGAGCAGTCGACTCTCCCCTACGGGCGGGGGCACCACGTGGCCATGCAGATACGTTCCGGCCACCGCGAGCGCGCATTGACGGGTGCAAATGTCCAGCCGCCGCAGCGAGCCGTCGCCATAGCCCAGGTTGTTGTCGAAGGCAATCCCTTTAAATTGAATGAGGGCGTTCAAGGTGTCCAACGCCGCCGTGCTGTTGCCGCTCGCCTGCCGCTCGGTGGAGACCGTCGAGACAATGTAGTGGGGCTCCACGCTGGCAGCGCTGCCAAATCGCAGCAGCAGCATGGCCTCGAGCTGAGCCGCAAGCTTGTGATCGGCGTGCTCGTCGTCGAAGGTGAATGAGGTGCGCATGTCCTGCATGCCGAGGATTTCGCCGCGCTTGGCGTCTAAAAAGATCATGTAAACGCGGTTTGGGGACACGTCGATACCGATCACTTCGACCACGAGTCGACGCCGACGCCGCCAGAGCCGCCGAACCACCTCACACACGCCGACGATCACCAGCGAGCTGCTGACAGGGGCCGCGGCGGCAAGGATGTAGTAGTAGGCGGGAGCGGAGTCGTCCGTCACGTTGGCGGCCGGTCCGTCGGTAGGCGCACCGCAAGGTGATGGCGTCGAGCCGCGATTGGGCGGCAGTGCGGTCGTCGTGCTACTATTTTCTTCCGTGGTCGATGGACCTTCGCGCCGTGTGGTGGACGGCGTTTGAGGAGGCGGCGTCGATGAAGAAGTGATTGGTGGCGGCGACGCAGAAGAACTCGGAGGCGTCGTGGAGCTCATGCCTGTCGTCGTGGTCATCCCGGTGGCGGAAGAAGTCTCCGTGACGGTTGGGTTAGTGGTCACGGTTGGGCTAGTGGTCACGGTTGGACTCGTGGTCGGACTCGTCGTGGGTGTTGCCGTCGTCGCCGTCGCCGTCCCCGTCGAGCTGTTCGTGCTGGTGGCCGTGTCAGTGGGCGTCGCCGTCCCCGTCGAGGTGTTCGAGGGTGTGATGGTTGGAGTCGACGTGGAGGATTGCGTCGACGAATTCGTCGTGGATGCCGTGTCGGTGGGAGTCGCCGTGGATGTCCCTGTCGACGTGGGGGTCGTTTCTGTGGCCGTTGGTGTCATGCCCGTCGTGGACGTGGCGGTCAGAGTGGTGGTCGCAGTGCTTGTGGGCGACGCCGTGGGAGTGGCTGTGGACGTAACAGTCGACGTGGCGGTCACCGACGTTGTTGTCTGCGTTGCCGTGGGCGTCGCGGTCGGTGAGCCGGTACCAGTTGGCGTTGTTGTCTGAGTCTCTGTCGGTGTCGTTGTAGGAGTCGCCGTGGCCGTTGGCGTAACCGTCGGCGTCGTCGTTTCCGACGGGGTGTGCGTCGAGGTGGTGGTCGGCGTGGCCGTGGGTGTCTCCGTGGGTGTCGTCGTCTCCGTGCCGGTCGGCGTCACGGTGGGGGTTGACGTTCCTGTCGGCGTCACGGTGGGGGTTGACGTTCCCGTCGTCGTGGCGGTCGGGGTGATGCCTGATTTCACGCAGTAGTTGCCAATGCACTCCGGGCACGTCGCGACGCAGTCCGCCGACGCGGTGCACTCCCCGCCACAAGGTGCTCGGCAGACGTTGAAGTCACAGATAGCGCACGGGGCCGCACACTCGTCCCCGGGCCCCCCACAGGCCATGAGACACGCTTGACCGCTGCCGCCTCCTTGACAGGTCCCATGCACGCAGTACGGGCAGTCTGTGGCAACGCACTCGTAATCACCGTTGCAATTCGCGCCGCACTCGGCACCGCAGACACCTTGGATGCTGCCGCCGTTGCTGCCGTAGCAGGTGGTGCACGTTTGAGGGCCGGGCATGTTCGGGTCAATGCAATCTTGATCGAGAAAGCAAGTACCTCGGCAGTTTGCGCTGCCTTGACACGTCTTCGTCTCAAAGTCGCAATTTGGACAGGGATCGCTGCAATCGCTGGGAGCCGCGCAAGGACCAAAGCAAAACCCTTGCGCCGAGGCGAAGAGCATCGTCCCCTCGACGGAGTTGGTCGCTGGCGCGTTCATCAGAGCCACTAACCACACCACAGCGATCGTCAACAACGCCGCCGCCATAACTCGTCGTTGTCGTTACAGTCGTTAAGAAAAAAATCCCCAAAGGAACGCGGGGCAGGGGAATAATATTTGAAGACCTGTGAAGACCTGCCTGTGAAGACCTGCCTGTGAAGACCTGCCTGTGAAGACCTGTCTGTGAAGGGGGTATTTTTTGGGGGCCCACGGTTCGCAGGTTTCGATCGCGGGAGCCCAAAAGGAACGGATACGAGCGAACAATTGAAGCGACAATTTACCGTTGGGTCCCCTCTCGACGCGCGGCGTTACCTCTCCTCACATACGACGATCTGCCGCCCGCTATGATCCTATGGTCGGGCGGCATCTCGTCCCCCCTGCTGCTAGCTAGGGCGGCTTCCCGGGATGTGGTCAAAAACCAAAGAGAGTAGGTCCATTAAGGGGCGAAAACGCGGTGGCGTCGTGGGACGCCGGGGGCAGCTGGGGTCTCTCGGCCGCCGCACGCGTGCCCCGTGGGCCATCGGCACCCGCGGCGGCTTGTGGCTGCGCGCTAAACATTAAGCCGCCGTATCCGGACGTCGTGGGAGCCCACGAGAAGCCGGGTAGGGTGGCCCCGTGGAGGCCGAACGGCGAGAAGTCGGCGAAAAGATCCTCTCCGGTCCTGTCCGCGGGGGCAGGTCGCGGGCGTTCTTGACCCGTGGCCTGTCGCAACGCGGTTTCAACAGACAGCGTGCTGGAGCCGCCGCCGTCAAGGTTCGTTGACCAGGAGCCGACCGCAGCGGAAATGGGACTTCGAGGCCGCACCGCCGCCGTTCCTCCCATAGGAAAGGCTTTCTCTGGCCGCAGCGAAAACGCCGTGGTGTCGCCCACGTGGGAGAAATAGCCTGCGGCCATGCCAGCTCCGTGTTGAGGGGGCAAGTAGCCGTGCGACGCGTAGCCTGCCGGCTCCGTGGCGGCCTGATGGTGAGCGGTGGAATGCGGCAGCGGGGCGGTGCCAAATGCGCGCGGCACGTGTTGGTGGTGCAGACCAGATGGGCGCGTCGATACATTGGCTTCCACCCGCCAGTCATCCTCGTCATCGTCGTCTGGGTTCAACACGGCCGGAGCACCCACAACGACGCCGGCCATCGATGAATGGTCTTTCGCCGGGATGGGTTGCGCAGCGGAAGGCCCAAGGGAGAGGAGACCACCCCTTCTGGCCGCGTCGCGCGCTTCGCGTCGCTTGGCCCGGTTGGACTTCGTCGCCTCTTCGATCGGCACCGCCGCGGCTGAAGAACCAGCGACAGCACTAGGGGACCCCTGCTGAGCCGACCGAGGCTTTGGCACCATGCTAGTCGCTGCCACGGAGGCAACGGCGTCTGGTTCCTTGACCAAGGTGGGGGTCATGCTGCTGCTCGTGGTGAGTGGGACTGACCTGACGGCGCCACCGGAAACCATCGCGGCCAACGTGGAGACGCGAACGGGGGTGGCGGAGGAAGCGGCGGTCACCACACCGCCACCGGATGCCCACACGCCACCGCCGCCTGCGTTGCTGCGCGATAGCGCACCTCCGGCGATGAGGGATCCGACCGCCACGGGTGCAGTGGTTCGGTGCGGTGCTACTGCCGAGGCCAGAGGGACGGGTGGAGGGATGCTGGCAGGAGTCACGATCGCCACCCCACTGCGCGGTTTAGGAAGGCCGGGATTTGATTGCGGCTGCATCACGGCCTGTATCGATGCCGCCTGGACAGCGGACGTCAACTGCTTGTGGCTGTTTGCGGCCACGACGACGGGCTTGGCGTCCGTGGGAGGCGCGGCAGCAGCAGGGACGTCGGCGCCCACCGACACGGCAGCGGCGGACCGCGGCTTCGGCAATGTGCCCGCCGACACCGTCGCGGCAGCGGTCACGACCGGTGCTATGGGCAACGCGGCTCGACTGGCAGCGGCATCCGGCGGCACCACCGGCGACGCAGCGGGACCAGACGGCACTCGGTCGGAATTGACGATACTGCCGACGTTAGCGGGTACGACCGCAAGCGGCGGCGCGGGCGCTTGGTGCGGTGCTGGTTCACCACTAGCCGCGGCTGCGGCATCGCCTCCCCCCTTCGACCCGGAGGCCGCGACGGCCGGCTCGACAAGCTGTTTCTTTAGTTTGCGCTGCTCGCGGCGACTGAGCGGCTTCGACTCCGCATCGGCGGCTTCCTCTTCGGGCGCCGCGGCATCGTCAATCTGTTCGCCTCCGTCAACGTCCTCAACCCCATCGGTTGTGACAGCGGCGGCGGTAGGGATGTCCGCTTCCTCTGCAGGAGGTGCTGCTGCGGCTGGTTTACTCGCCGCCTTCCGAGTGGCTGTTGCTGGCTGTGCTGGGGCAGGCGCAACGGGTGCCACCGCCACACCGGTCGCGCTAGCCGCTGGCGTGACCTGCGGGACGGACACGGAAACGGGCGGCGACTTGATGGTTGCGGCCTTATCTGTCGCTGGTGAGCTGATCTTGGCGGCCGCTGGTCCAGGGCTGCCCTGGGACGATTTCTGTGCGGTGCCAGAGAGCGGCTTCGCAGTGGCATTTTTAGAGCCCACGGAATTCTTGGCTGACGTTGAAGGGCTTTGCGCTGCGGTCCCACTCTTTCCCGTCGCCGTTTTGGTGCTCGACGCCGACTTTCCGCCGCCGCCGGCTTCCTCGGCCAGGAGCTCTTGTAAGGCTTTCTCCGCTTCCTCTTCCGTGGTGGTGGGACCCGCCGTGACGCCGACGCGTTGGTTGACCCGGCGGCCAGCGGCGAGTCGCAACAGATCGTCGGCAGCGGCCTTGTCCTCGATGTCACCGACAATGACGGGCACAAATCCGTTCGTGCGCGGCGTGCCATCCGCCCGGAGAAGCTCTGCGTTCAAAACGACCGCAAATTCGACGGTGTTGACCCAACCCCCCGACGACGCGGCCCTCATGAAGCCGTCGGGGGCCACTCGCAGGGACGTCGACGTCAAGGCGTGAGCTACGGCTGCCGGCTCGGGTCCCGCGGCGTACCCCGATAGCCCTTTACCCAGTGTATGACAACAGCTCCGCCACGTGTCCGTTTCGCGCATGGTCGCCGCGAGGCTATCCGCGGCCTCTTGGCTCATCCACTCCCGCAGGCCATTTAGCAACGAGGCAGCCTCCCTGGACGCGTCCTCGGACCCGTGACTGTGGACGTGATGCAAGTCTTGCAAGACGCAAGGCAACGCCGCCTCCAACGACACGCCGGCCGCCGCTGGTGCCGCCAAGGACAGGACGATGAGCGCCCGCTTGGTGTAAGCACGCCAACAATGACGGTCGTGCGACAACGCCCGCTCGCAGTCGCGAAGCGCGGGCACAGGCTGATTGAGGTGCACGTGGCAGATCGCGCGGCTGAGATGCAGCGACGCCATCGTGTCGTGCGCCGTCACAGGACAGGTCATGAGCCCCTCGGTGCACAAGGATAATGCTTTGTCGACGTTGCGGCTTCGAAACCGCACCTTGGCCGTGTCCAGCCACTTGGCGGCACCGTCTAGCAGTCGTTCGAACGGATCGTGCTCTCGCAGGTGATCGCGACATTTCACCTGCAGTTCCACGTTTGACGTGGGCAGCCGCGACGGTCCACGATCGCGGAAATAGCTGGCGAGTCGCACGAGGCGAGAAATGAACACGTGCACCGTCTGCCACGCGAAGGCGCACAAGTAGAAAGCGTCGGCCGGCGAGGCGTTGACGAGCATGATCGGCGTTTGGCTGGGAGGCAGCTCCTCCGAGAACAACCAGAAGTACCCACGGGGACCAGACGTGACGTAGCAGCACGCCGTGGACGGCAGCGCGTCGCCTGGCGTCGTGGTGCGTTTCCAAGGGGTGCCGTCATCCCCCTCGCTTCCGAATGCGTCATTCGACGAGGGGCGGCCACCACAACCGGCCAACGGCCCCGTGTGCACCACGGCGTTCAAGAAATCCATGGGACTCAACGATGCAGGTCGATACGCCAGGCGGATGCTGCGGCGCTGCAACAGTAGCACCCGATAGAGCCCGTCCAACGCCATCACGTGATCGCCGGGTTCTGCCAAGGCACTCAGAGACGAGATCACGTCGGCGACAAATCCAGAAAGCTCAAAGCGCCGAACGGCACGCAGCATGTCGGCCGCCACACGATCAACCTCCAGCTTCATCGTCGCCGATAGCAGTCCACCCGAGGCATCTCCGGCCGACCCGCCGTGCTGCGGCTTCCCACTGTGCGGTTCTGGCGATGTCAGGTCTTTGAAAAAATGCCGCAGTTCCTCTTCCACGCGATCGTGACACCGCACGGAGCTCGGCGTCCCGTGATACCATGGCCCGCCGTAAGGGAAGGCGTCGAGGTGCTCAAGAGCGTACAAATAGCAAACGTGCTCCGGGCGCAAATCGGTGACCAAGGTGCGCACATCTCGGTCGTTGTGCCGCCACAGCTCCAAGGCTGGTGCGATGTCCCTCCCCTCGTAACTGTAGAAGAGAGGGAGCAGCAGTTCCCCTTCGTTGGGCGTACTGCACGGGGGTAGCGATCCACGAGCGAAGCTGCCAGGATCGCTGTGGTGCCGACTTGCATCATCGTGAGCGTCAAGCCATGCCGAGCCGTCAGCCCCCCCTTCACCGCCGCCGCCACCGCCGTCGAGGCTAGTCTTGCGGCCTTGCAAGTACGCGATGAAGCGGTTCGCGTCGAAGCGGCCACTTGCGTTCGGAGATGGCAATTGATCCATCACAAAGCTCGACGAGGCCGAATAGATAAGCAAACGCGGAGCGGGTGGGAGAGACAAAAAAAAGAGAGACAGAGGGGACAAAGGAGACGTAGAAAGAAAAGGTCTGAAATGGACGCGTTGCCACGTTGAGACAACCATCACACATCGTCACATCACACGATTGCACTTACGGTTAGCTCAACGGGCGGGACGATATGAACCGCGCAAGGGGTGACGTCGTCCCTTCCCATCATATTCAGCTCTCGGTCGGTACCGGTTCGGGACGATCAATTGGTTACGGCCCCAAATCCTCTCCGACAATTGTTTTGGTTAAGCAATTCTGCCCACCGACGAAGCACGACGGTATCGCAGCCACCCGAGGAGACCCACCAGGACCATCAAGATCACGCACAAAACTAGAAAGTTGTTTTCCCGCGCGGATGCCTCTGCGACATCCTGCGCGGAGGTCGGCAGCCCCTCGTTGCCAAGTGGTTGAGAGGTCGTCGGAGAGAACAAAGTGCCTGCGGAGGTCGCAGGCGCGCCGACGGCACTCCCCAGCACAGGAGGGAGCCCGAGGACCGGGGATCTTGGCACGTCGATGCCACGCGATATCGGCCTCCCGGGGACCGCCGGCGTGAAGCCTACCCGCTGTTGATCATTGTCGAAGACGACCACGGCGGACGCCATGAAGGGGTCTCCCAAGAGCGTCACCGGCGCGGCTGCCGTGGTGGTGGCGGGAGGCGCATCAGTACTCGAGGAAGCCGCGACGGTCATCAGGGAGTCGGTCGCGGCCACCGCGAGGCCGTAGCAAATGCCGGAGGTGGACGGTGGCGCGATGTTGGAACACGGCGCCGTCGTGAAGAGGTTCGTCGGGGGCACCACGACGTAGAACCCGTCGAACATGACCATCAAGGGCGGCAGTAACGGGCGCACGCGGTTGAACTCCTCCTTTGACAGATGGCCCTCTCCGAGCTCGGATAGAGGGAAACGAGATGCGACGGCCGCGGCGGGAAACCCACCGGCGACCACCATGGTGGTGAGCTGGGACCAAAAGCGAGCGTACACCGGCCCAGGTAAGAGCAACAAGGTCGTTCCCGAATCTAGCACGACGTCCCCGAGGGAAGGGAGGCTGGGGTCTGAGCCGTCGGATAAGGCGCCTCCTCCGACCCCACCGCCTCTCGCGATGCTATCCAGTGCCGTGCGCGTGTGTCCGAAAGTGATGCCGTTGAGCTCGACGACGTAGACGCTGCTGAGTCGAGCCGAAGAGGCCTGCCTCATTCTCGTATAAAACACGTCTCGGTTTCCGCCAATGAGCGACCGGGGCGGGTAGCCGGCGAAGAAGCGCGGCGGCGTCAAGCCGAGCGCGAGTGAAAACACACGGCGTCCGCCAAGCAGTCCGACAACTCCGGAGGATGAGCTGCTGTCGCTATCGAACGCCGCCGGCCCAAGTCCCAGAATGGCGCCAACCTCGGCCATGCCCTCACGTGCAACGTCGTTCGCCTGCAGCACGTAGACAAATTTCAGCCGCGGAGCGGCGGACGCTTGAGACACGTTCGTGGGCGCAACCAGGTTGTGATCGACCGCGGCTGGTGCGTTCACATCGTCGAAGGTGGCCAGCCTGCACGCGTCGGTCGCCATGACACCCCAGAGGATGCTTCCATCCGCGAACACAATCGACACATTGCCGGAGTCGATGCGCGCCACGTCGCTACGCTGCCGATCATAGGGTTTGATGTCGATGTATCCCGCGCAGCGCCTTGCCTCATTTGGCTCCGTCAGGCAATCCACGCTCGGGATAACGGACATGCTCGACCCGGTGTCGATTTGTGCCCGAACACGTTGCGGGTTGGGACCACCAACGAGAAGCTCCACGAATGCCTCAACGTTGTTCTTCCACACGGCGACCCCGCCTCGTCGATTGCCGCCGAGGCCAGACGTGAGGCTGTCGTCCTGCACGAGACGACCTCCGCGCCGCCTTCGAGACGTCACACGCCGTGTGACGGGCGTTTCCGTGCGTTGTGGCGAGCTGACGCCGTCACTCAACGCCTCGAATCGTTGATACCGTCGTGGTCGTCGCAGTTGGTGACCGCTGAACGAGTTGTGATCGCGGGACACATTTTCATCGTAGCGATGGGTCGCCATCGAATCCACACGGCACAAGGCGCGAAGGGGAGGAGGGAAAGAACACTTCAACACGGCGGGGTGCGGAGACCAAAGGACATCCCGCCAATAAACATGAACAACAACGACGATGAGTAGATGAGGCCCATCCCAGACGACGGTATCCAAGCAAAACCTACCACAACACACGATTCAAATCATAGCAAGCGGCGTGCGCAGAGGCAAGGGTCCTTGTTGTGAGGTGACCGGAAACGACCTGCGACGTGAGTGGAGATAGAGAGAAAAATAGAAAAGCGACGAGTGATCAATAAAGAGACAGTGACAAAATCAGCCGGCGAAAGCGGAACCGGTGAACCATCGGCACTCTCTCGTTAGTAAGCGACGCGGGTGGCGGCGCTTGCGGCGGCCCAGAACCTCGAGCCAACATCGGGTTGGTAGGCTTGCGGGGGTTGGTAGGCGTGCACCGGGGGCCCCATGCCGGAAAGGACCGGCCCAAAATAGGCCCCCGACTTAACCGCCGGATCCGTCGCGGCTCGGAGCGACGGCAAGGCGCCCATCGCAGCCGACTGTAGCATCCACTTAATGTTGCCATACGCATGACGTTGCAAATTCGTGCTTGTGCCGCCGGGATGAGCGGCCACCGAGGTGATGGCGGGATAGCGCTTCGCAAGCTCGTTCATGAAGATGAGGTTCTCAAGTTTCGTGTCCCCATACGTTTTCTTGGCGTTGTACGTTTCCGGCGTCTGGACGAAGTCGATAGGCGCTGCCGCATCCTTCGGCAGACCACCGGTCCACGCCATCAGTGACGACACGCTTACGACACGAGGCTTCGGTGCCCGCAGGAGAGCAGGAAGCAAAAGGCCTGTGAGGGCAAAATGCCCCAGAACGTTAGCGGCCGTTTGCATTTCGAACCCATCGGCGCTCAGCTCACGGCGAGGAAGCATCATGACGCCGGCATTGTTGACCAGGAGGTCCAGCGTGAGGCCTCGCGCAAGGACGCGATCGGAAAACGCTCGGACGGAGGCGAGACTAGAAAGGTCCAAGGATTCGAGTTCAAATTGGCCCTCCGGGCACGCGGTTCTCGCAGCAGCCAACGCCTCGGCGCCACGGGTTGCGTCACGGCACGCTAAAATGACGTGGGCGCCCGCACGGGCTAGCTCCAGCGACGTCTCGTAGCCGATTCCGCTGTTCGCGCCAGTGACAATCGCTGTCTTGCCACGCTGCGTCGGAATCGATTTCGACGACCACAGTCCCATGAGTTGAAGATGCGTTCTGTTTGGTTCGTCGAAATTGGATAACAAAAATCACTAGATTTTACTTTTCCTGAGCTACATCCAGGGCCATTGCAACATAAAACTCGGGCTCCCCAAGTTAACTGAGGCGCCCCAAACGTGAAGAGATCCATACCGCCGGCGCTCCCGGGCTTCTTCGTACCGGCTCGAACCGTCGATGAGAATGGGGAGATTT
>ERZ1292633.5121-Hain-H41-02um-R1-5121-length-11946-cov-5_pt1 | contig 11946 bp, 13 predicted proteins | sample MGYA00564406_ERZ1292633 | MGnify/ENA primary metagenome ERZ1292633 (study PRJEB36523, sample SAMEA6512639) | groundwater metagenome | collected 2019-01-08 | study: AquaDiva: Metagenomics assemblies of 32 groundwater samples
AAGCACCAGACGATCTTTCGGCCCCAAATAATTCCGTGGCCTCACCTTTTTGCATCAAATGTTGTTTGAGTTCGTAAAGAGCCGATCCAAGTTCCTCGGCAGTAATCGACGCCTGTTTTTTTGTCGCACCCTTCGCTTCCAGGGCATCCTTGTCATAAGCATCCAACGAGAGCCAGGTGTCGGCGAACAAGCGGACAAGCTCGAGGACACTAGCCGAATCCAACCACCTGATTTACAGGAAGCAAAGCCTTGATGTCGTCAACAGCTTTGATGAACTCGTCGTAGTGAGACGAAATCATCGAACGATTGATTGTATACCCAAGCGTAATGTGCTGACGCAAAACCTTGGTGGCCCACTTGCAAAATTCGATCGCCCTGATGGAATTTGTCCGATATCCTACTGCCAAAATGATGTCCAGCGCATAATAAACGACCATCTTATCCGAATTTGCAATATGCATTTTTTGCATATTCCTTTTCGAATCTACCTCCTTGTCCTCAAAAATGTTTTTGATATGACGAGAGACAACCGGCTGAGTAATATCAAAAAGAGCAACAATTTGTGCTTGTGTAGCCCAAATGGTCTCTTTTCCCGCATCTGCCTTAAGCTCAATCGCCCCGGACTTGGCCTGAAAGACGGCGAGCTGATTTTTATTTTTAGCTTTGGATTTCATGCGTAGAAGACATTATAGCAAAAATCACCAGGAAAATCCTGATGATATTTGCTGGCTCCGCGTCGTGGAGGATGTTAGAACTGCTATTCAGGAGCATCGTGGGTATATTAGCATCCCGACCTTCACAGAGGCGGATTTGGTTTATTGATCTACAACGAAAATAGACTTGCGAATGCCAACACAGCTCCCGCACCAAAAAGGCAGCCCGCCATTTTTCCAACAGCAGATTTCAACATCGTCCGCTTATTAGACACGTCTATTCCATCGAACTTTTCCGCAATGTATCCCTCAAAGATACCCGCGATGCCATCAGTAATCGCGTTACCAACCACACCACCAAGAACAGCGCCGGTGATCCCTCCGAAGTACCCACCAAAAATGGCCATAATGGCCAAGATACCATTATCAATAAGTCCAAAAATAATATCGGGTAACGTAGACTTTATCTTAATGCCAAATGGTACAAGACTAAGCAAACACATTACACCAAGGCCAATAAGCAACACTCCCATCCATTGGCTGTTTTGAACAAACATTAACGTGACGGCCGCAATGACAACACACAACCCGAGAATATCGACGATGGAAAGGAGGAATCGTTTATTCATATTTTGATCGTTTAACTTTAGAGATTATACCAGCTCGAACCCCATTCTGGGTAGTCCAAAATCAAAGAAAAAATCCCAGCCTGCCCTTCCGTAGCTCATAGAGCGAAGGAGGGCAAATGCTGAGATGTTTTCTGGCTCCGAGGGTGGGGATCGGCCGCGACTCGAGCCTCGTCGGCCACTCGGCTCGGTCTGGCCAGCGCCTCGCCGTTCCAACTGGTGTTGGAACATGGCTCCGGCGTTTCTCACCCCAACGCAGGCAAAACTGTTTGCCTGCTCCCTCGTCGCAACAAAAATACAACTCTGGGAGTTGTATTTTTGTGGCTCCGAGGGTGGGGATCGAACCCACGACCCGCGGATTACACTTAACCTCTCGGTTTCCCGAAAGCGTGGACTATATCTTCATCCGTCCCAGTTGCCCGGGCGAGGATGCAGGGCGCTTCGACCTAACAGCGTTAGGCCTACTTCCTTGCGGAATAGTCTCTGAACCTTCACTTCGATCGTCTTGCGACGTCTTAGCGCTTGGCTGCTGATTGCCGTGCTTACGCGACGGTTTCCAGCAATTCACCCTGAGTTCATTCCGGCATTTCTACCGAAAGCTGCGTAATGCCTGCATGCACTTCACGATGACAGTTTGCACAGATGAGCACGCACTCGTTGAGTTCGCGCTTAATCGCTTCCCACGATCTTGTGTATCCTTTCGCCGCGATCCCGAAGGACTTTCTCTTAGGATCACGATGATGAACATCAAGAGCTTTGGGGCAACGATTGTATCCGCACACCTGACATCTACCACCAAGATATTCCACTGCCATTTCCTTCACCTTGCGGCGACGTTTGACGACGGCTCTTTTGATGGTCTCTGCACGTTCGGCATAGATTCGCTTTTCAGCCATACCATTACAGTATAGCGTAAAGCTGTGCCACAGTCCGCTGCTCTGCCGCTGAGCTACCTCGGAATGGGTTCGGAGCCGGCGCCATCTTTCAACGGCGACGAAAGTATACTGAATCGCCAGAAAATGATCAAGAAATGGCTATGGCTTGATTTGTCAAAGCCTTTTGGGCTAAACTCTGGCCGAGCTTAGGAGTTGCTCATGTCCAACCTGTCCGGCCGCAAAATCCTCCCCGCGAACGTCACCCTCCTCAACCATCCGGTGGTCGAGGTGGCGATCACCCGCCTGCGCATCTGCAAAGGCGGGAAGTCCTACACCGACCTGATGACCCTCGTCGGCCGTTTCCTGGCCATCGAGGCCACGCGAGACCTGCCGACCAAGGAGTGGATCGTCGTCAGCCGCATGCGCCTTCAGGCCAACGGTCGCGAACTGGACGGTCGGGTAGGGCTCGTCTCCATCACCCGCGGCGGCAATGACCTGATCGAGGCCTTCCGCGGCCTGCTTCCGGAAAGCCCGGTCTACCACGTCGCCGCCCGCCGCAAGTCAAAGGCAGGCCCCAACGGCGAGAAGATCGTCTACGCCGAGTTGCTCGACAGCAAGCTCCCCAAGACCCTTCCCAGTGGAATGAAGACGATGATCGTCCTCGACCCGATGTTCGCCTCCGGCAGTTCAGCCGAGCTGGTGCTCAACCTGGTCCAGACGCTCGGGCCCTCGCGGATCATCTTCGTCTGCGCGCTGGCCGCGCCCGAAGGCATGGACATGATCGCCGAACGCTTCCCTGACGTGCGCGTCATCATGGCCCAACTCGACGAGAGGCTCAACGATGACTCGTACATCGAACCAGGCTGGGGCGACGGCTCCGACATCTCCAACTGCACGGAGCACGACTAGCCCCTTCGCACCCCGCCTCCCAGGCGCGTCACTCTGTGGCGCGCCCTTCTCTTTTTTGATAGTCTTAGCCGCGTATGCCTCGTCCCCTGCTTGAAATTAAAAACCTCCGCAAAGAATATGGACGCCAGATTGTCCTTGATGGCGTTTCGTTTAACGTGCTCGAGGGACAGAAGATCGCCTTGATTGGCAGAAACGGCGCGGGCAAGTCAACGCTTCTGAACATCGTCACCGAGGTCAGCGAGCCTGATGCCGGCGAAGTGATGATCCTGCCGTGGACACGAATCGGCTCGGTCGCTCAACACGAAGTCTTGCCATCAGGCGCGACCACGCAGGATTATCTCGAAGCGCGCTCGGGTAAGCAATCTTGGGAGGTAGCCAAACTGGCGTCGCGTTTTGCTTTGAGCGCCACGGAGTTGGCGATGCCGCCGTCAACGCTGTCCGGCGGTTACCAGATGCGCGTCAAACTTGTCGCCATGTTGCTCCTGGATCCAAATCTGTTGATTCTCGACGAGCCGGTCAACTACTTGGACGTACCCACGCAGATGCTGCTTGAACGCTTTCTTAAAAATTTCGACGGCGGTTTTTTGTTGACGTCGCACGACCGCGAGTTTCTGCAAAACACTTGCGACTTCACGATCGAAGTCGAGCGCGGCAAGATTACTTCCTATCCAGGCGGTGTCGAAGAGTATCTCGTCCACAAGGAAGAACAAAAAGAACTGAAACTTAAAAACAACAAGCGCCTGGCGCGGGAGATTGCCCACACTCAAGTCTTCGTCGATCGCTTTCGCTACAAAGCAAGTCTAGCCACCCGGGCGCAAAGCAAAATTAAACAGATCGCCAAACTACGTCGGGAGATGCATACCATCACCGACAACTTAGCCACGGCCCGCATCAATATCCCCTGCCCGCCGCTTCCCACCGGCATTGCCGTGCGCTGTGAAAATCTTTCCATTGGGTACAACGGTCACGCGGTGGTCAAGGACATCACTTTTGAAATCGAACGCGGACAAAAAGCGATCGTCGCCGGCGAAAACGGTCGTGGAAAATCGACCTTGCTTAAAACATTGGCTGACAAAATTCCATTGATCAGCGGGAGCATCAAATGGTGGCACCGCTCGAACCTCGGCTATTTTGATCAAGACACGACGGCCAGTCTGATCCCGAGCGAAACCGTATTGAACTATTTGACGCGTCTGGCCCCGCCGGAAGCGTCGGCCGAACGACTGCTTATGATGGCCGGAAATTTTTTGTTTCGCAATGACGACTTGGAAAAGACGTGCAGTGTTCTCTCTGGCGGCGAACAAGCGCGGTTGTGTTTAGCCGGACTTTTGCTTGGCGAGCACAACACTTTACTACTCGACGAGCCGACCAACCACTTGGATGTGGAAACGGCAGAGTCGTTAGCTGAAGCGCTGAAAGAGTATAATGGCACGGTGATCTTCGTCTCCCACGCCCGCACTTTTGTCAACGCCTTGGCTGACAAAGTTTTCGAAATTCGTGGCGGCACGCTCCGGACGTACCATGGATCGTATGAGGAGTACATTGGGGATTTGGCGGCAGTGGCGGACGAGGAAGGCGGTGTTCGGGAGGTGAAGGAGGTGCGTGAAGATAATGGATCAGCGGAACGGCGCGCTGAGATCAAGGAAAAACGACGACAAGCAACAAAGCTCGAAGAACAAATCAAAGAATTAGAAACCGAAAAAAGCGCCATCTTGGCTTACTACTTTGAAAACCCTACCGACTATGCGCCGGAAAAAGCATCCCGCTTGAGTGCAATAAGCGACGAGCTTGCAGAACGGGAAAAACATTGGTTGGAAGAACAAGAAGCGATCGAAAAACTCGACTAATAATCCCGCAATTTGACAATGATCGGATGCTGTTTGATTTTTTCCAGAGCCTTGGCTTCGATTTGGCGGATGCGCTCGCGGGTGACGTCGAATTCTTTTCCGACCTCTTCCAAAGTATGCGACACGCCGTCGGTCAAACCAAAACGCATTTCCAGAATTTTTTGTTCGCGCGGCGTTAAGTCTTTCATCGCCGTCTGCACGTAGTCGCGTAAAATTTCCCGCGCCGCCTGCTTATCCGGCGAAATATTTTTGATGTCCTCAATGAAGTCCTCCAATTTGGAGTCCTCCTCGTCTTCGCCGACCGAAGCTTCCAGCGACACCGTCTCCTGGCTGATTTTGATGATGTGGCGCACTTTGTCTATCGGCTCGCCGAGTTCGGCGGCGATCTCTTCAGGTAACGGCTCGCGACCCAAATCTTGAATCAGCCGACGCTCCACTTGCTGGAAACGATTGATCGTCTCCACCATGTGCACCGGAATGCGAATGGTGCGCGATTGGTCGGCCAAAGCGCGGGTGATGGCTTGGCGAATCCACCAAGTGGCGTAAGTGGAAAACTTGTAGCCCTTGCGGTATTCAAATTTTTTGACCGCCCGAAAAAGGCCGACGTTGCCTTCTTGAATCAAATCCAGCAAAGTCAACTGCTTGCCAACGAATTTTTTAGCGATGGAAACCACCAAACGCAAGTTGGCTTCGATCAGCCGCCGCTCGGCTTCTTTTTCATTGCGCTCTTTGCGCTTAGCCAACTGCACTTCTTCCTCGCCGGTCAAGAGCGGGATTTTGCCGATCTCGCGCAAGTACATTTGAATGGAATCTTGGGTGATGTCGGTTAAGTCAAGCTTCTTGGCATCGCCGCTGACGCGGATTTTTTCCATGGCGTCATCACGCTCACTCTTGTGCCCCAAAAAACCCTCCTTCATCTCGATGACGTGAATCCCGCGAGTCTCCAACAGATCAAGGACTTCCTCATAAACCGGAATGTAGTCCTCAACCTCTGGAAAATATTGCAACATCTCATTTTCGGTCACGAAGCCGCGCATCTGACCGCGAGCCAACAAACGCTCAATCTGCTCCAAGCTCGGCGGGACGCCCTTAATCCGAGGAACTCTCGGCGGTTGCGGAGCCTTTTTGGCAACAACTTTTCTGACGGCTTTAACCGGCTTAACTGCTTTCTTGAAAGGCTTTTTTTTGACTTTCAACTTCTTAGCAGTTTTTTTTCCGCCTTTAGCGGACACTTTCTTGACTTTCATAAGTAGCTAAACCATTAACCCAAAAAGGCGCGGACAAAAAGCGCGCGTCGAGAATGAGTTCAACGTCCACTAAGAAATCTCATCGAGGCGATTTAATAACTCCTTAACGCGCGTCGAGTCGCCGATCAACTCGGCCGACCGCATTTGCGAAAGGAGGGCGCGGCGCTTGTCGTCCGTTGAAGCTCCGCGTAAAAAGTCACAGGCGCTGGCTAGTTGTTTCCGCACGTCTTTGAGCTCATGGTCTGCCGCCGTCTGTTCGCCTGAAAGCGCGAGCTCATCGAGGAGCAAGCGGGCGAGTGGATCAGAAAGTTTTTGCAGAACCAGCTCGTAAAATGACTTGTTGGCGGTTGGTTGATGCTCAGTATAAACGAGACAGAGATGATTGTAAAGAGCGCGCAGATCGCCATCGGGGATGACGGCCTGGCCGACGGAGTCAAAAACATCGCGGGCCAAATCCGGATACTCCAAACAGATAGCCATGATGAGCTTGGCGGCCAGCTCCTGCCGACTGGGTTTGGCCGGCGCTTTAACTATTTCCCCTTGTCTTTGCGAGGAGTCCGAAGGACGACGAAGCAATCTCTCATTCGACTTGGTCGGCAATTCCCCCCTCAACATCCCAATTTCCATCCGCAACAACGAAGCCAATCTCTGCAGCCAATGCTCGCGTTCAATCAAATCCGGAATCCGTCCGACGGCCGGCAGTAACTTCGAACCGATAAACTTTTTGTCGTCAACGCTGTTCATGTCTTTATCTTTGGTGACCTGGGCAAAATACCACTCCATAATCGGCACGGACTTGGCGGCCAGCGATCGCCACAAGTCAGGATTTTTCTGGACGACTTCGTCGGGATCCTTGCCTACGCCTTCTGGAACAAACAAAACCGAGACGTTGACTCCAGCCGCTTGAGCAAGAGCAATCCCCCGCTCAGCCGCGGCAAATCCGGCGGCGTCGGCGTCAAAACAAAAAACAAAATTATGAGTGAAGCGCTTTAGTAAATCAATTTGCGCTGACGTCAAGGCCGTGCCCGAAGCGGCGACGACGTTCTCGACGCCGGCTTTGTGCGAGGCGACCACATCTAAATTACCTTCGGTGATAATCACCCGATCCGTTTGGCGAATCGCTTGCTTGGCTAAATCGAGCCCGTAAAGTATCTGGCTTTTTTTGTAAAGCGGCGTCTCCGGCGAGTTCATGTACTTTGGCAACTCATCCGCCTTCAACACTCTCCCTGTAAATCCCACCACACTGCCATGCGCCTCGCGCAACGGCACCATCAAACGATTTCTAAAACGATCAATCACGCCCGAACCAGACTTGCGCCGCAAAGCCAGCCCGCCGTTTAACAAATCCGTTTCCGTAAATCCTTTTTGACCAGCCATCTTACAAAAAGCGTCCCACTCGTCAGGCGCAAACCCAAGCTGAAACTTCTCGACAAGATCAGCGGTGATCCCTCGACGCGCGACATAATCGCGAGCGACTTGTCCATACGATGCGTCGCGCAAGACTTTGTTGTAGTAAGCCGCGGCGAACGACTGCAGTTGTTGCAGTCTTTGCTTCTCATTGGCCTCGCGAGTGTCAAAACGCTGAATCTCAACTCCGGCCTTTTTACCAAGAAGGCGCAAAGCCTCTGGAAAGTCCACCCCTTCCATTTGCTGAACAAAGCTAAACATATCACCGCCGACACCACAGCCAAAACAACGCCAAATTTGCTTGTCGCGGGAGATGTGAAAACTCGGCGTCTTCTCGGCGTGAAACGGACACAGCGCCTTGAGGGCGTGCGTGCCGGCCGGCTTGGTTTGGATGTACTCGCCGATCACCTCGGCCAAGTCGAGCTTTTGCTTGATTTCATCTTTGGGGTCCATGTAGTCCTATCCTACTGCCCTGTCGACCATCAAGCAACTGGCCGATCTGTCGACGTTTCGATCCATACACTTTAAGAGGTAGCCGCAGGCTTCAACCTGCGTTCATTGATCGAAGTCGCTTCCGTAATTCTCCATGATGAGGAATCGTCCGCGCGACAAGATCCCAAAAAACTTTGGAGTGATTAAACTGACCGATGTGGCACAGTTCGTGGACGACCAAATAATCCTGAAGCTCGGCCGGAAGCAAAGCCAGCTTGTAGTTAAAATTCAAGTTCCCTTTTTTGGAACAACTGCCCCAGCGGGTGGTCTGATTTTTTATGCGGATCGTCCCAACGTTGAAGCGGTAAATTTTATTGAAGCGCGCGACTCGATCCGTAGCGATCGCCAGGGCTTCGGCTTGATATTCGACAAACATCTTCTTGCTTGCCACCGTCGCTTTTCTCCGACGTCGGCGATAGATAATTCTCACACCAAAGAAATTCACATCTATGTCTTTACCACCTGAGGAGCTCTCGGATCACTCACGTCAACCACCCGGACGCACGATAACAATCTTCCATCAACATCACCCCGAGATCCGAAAACATATTCTTTTACAATATGCACAATCGCATCGGCAAACTGTAGGCCAACAACGTATCGGGAGTCACACTGAACGATACTACTAAATGAGGGTAGAAGAAAATTACCTCGTAGATAGGCCTTCAAATTTTCCTCAGCACTTTCAGCCATTGCTCTGTCAAAAACGAGCTCGCACTCTGCTGTAATGAGACCTCGATCCTTGAAATGATGCTCAAGAAGCTGCCTAGTCAAAAAGTTTCTGAGATGCAGTGGGTTGTAAACGCGTCCTTCAAGACCAAAATAGGGCCCACAATATCGCGACTTGTCAATCAGCACGACGGTAATGGATATATCTGTTTCAGCGCACAGCCATTTAGCAATGTCCTCGATCTGATCTTTTTGTAAACGTGATAGACGTGAGGACTTTAATTCTCGAAAACGTCCTGAAAAGTATCCCATAGCAAAAAGATGCTTGTGTAACTGTTCAAGCGATAAATCAGTCATTTGAAGACATCCAACAGCAAAATAAATCGACCCTCCATTTGAAAAGTCATTTCCGGGATCACCGGTCTCGTCAATGAAAACAAAATCACGCTTAGGTGTTCGCTTCATAATGATTTGAAAAGGCACCGGCACCCCGCATGCGGGGACCAGTGCCATTTCTCTATGAAGTTAATTTACTTGAAAACTTGCTATTTGTCAAGTGGATAACTCCTTAAATATCGGCATCCGCACCAAGGAAAATGAGATAAGAAAACATGCAATCGAATTAACTAAAATCAACGACCGGATTCTGCTGGTCAAGTATAACAGTTTTTGTCTGAGCGCCGCACCAGGTTTCGACAAGCTGTGCCAATTCGGCCGTAGCCGCTTCCAGCGTTTCGCGGGTCATGGGTGCGACTGTTTCAACCACCAGCACCGCCCGCGTGGTATCGGCCGTCAACTTGGTGCGATCCGCCTCGCGCCAATTCCAGCGGCGACACAACACACCCTCTGCATCGGCATAAATCACTTCCCCAACCTCTGGCGGCTCATTTTCCGTTCCTCCCAAACGCACAAACGGCTCCGTACCAGTCGCTCGACGCAGTTCAATGTCTCCGACGATTTTGTCGGCGTCCTCACCGCCCGCGGTCAAGACGTACTTCAACGAAATAAAATTGTAACAATCAACCAACGGATTAATCCCCCAAATGTCATTCCCCTTGACCACCTGCCGCGTGAGCGCCTCGCTCGAGCACCTATAATCATGCGGATCACAGCCAAACGCCCTATACGCCCTGCGCCAAGCTTGGATGAATGGGTCCTTTCCTACGTCTTCGGTAGTCGGAAACCTCTCCCGTACAGATCGCTCCACCGCCTTTTGCTGTTCTGCAAATCCACCCATCTCCCCCCTATTATCCGCCCCCTCAACAAACACCAACCCGAGCATGGCGTCGTGGTGGAGGTCGAAGATGGATTGGGAGATAGAGAGGTACATAAATGACGATGTTGACTAGTTAGCTTTTCCATCTACCGCTTCGACGTAGTTACAATAATCACAACTCTCCGCCGACTTGGGAATCTTTTTTTCGTTCAAACATTCGTGCAACGCGACGACCGTCTCTTCGACCCAACCATCATTACCCTTGTACGGAATCAGCGACACGTCAAATTCGAGCTTTCCATCAAACGCTTCGCGGTCCGTCTTGCCATTACAGTACACAAAGTAACCTGTATCGGAAACAGAAAATCCTTGTTGACGCAAAAGCCATTGATAGACTTCCATCTGGCGCTTGTAGCCAATCTGCCAATCAGCGTCCAGACTGACCCGCCCGTCTTTGCTTGTGGCTTTGTAATCGACAACAATAAGTTCGCCTGTCGAATTAATCCAAATGTCGTCAACGCCGCCGGTAATGAGAAGATTCGTCTCAGGATGCAAATAGGTCACGCCTCGACGCAAAGAGTCCCGCCATTCATCCATTTGCTCGTGAGCAAACGGCACAGCATCAAGACCATAAGCTTTCATCAGTGGATGTGCCGTTTGTTTAGCACGATGGATATCAAATTCCTTTTTGAGTAAGGTGTCTACGGCCGAGTTTAGACTAAATGGAAATCCCGGCGGCCTCCCGACCCCCAATCGACGATCTAAATAAAAACACCTTGGACAATTGAGAAACAGGTCAATCTTCGATCGCGAAATCCGAAACGATTCCTTTGATGAAGGCTCATACAAATTCTTGGTGCGCTGGGGGTTGTAGTAATCGGACATATTATAATTATCGAAGCAACTCATTCATCGTCCGCCCTTCTTTGTTCTTCCAGGTTGTCCAAGCGTTTACGGAACGACCTGCCGCGAAGACACCCGCTTGGTTGGGACTTTTGAAATTCACGTTAGTCGTGAGATGAATAACGTCATCGCTCAGGTTTCCGTGAGAGCCGAGAATCGCGTTCCGATCCTGAACTACGCCAGGGAAATCTCTTTCCAGACTTTCTGAATGGTGAGAGTCAATCACAGAACCAGCAAGAACCGCAAACCCTCCCCCATCGAACACTCCGCGCGCATCTGTCTTGTTGGTCTTACAATACCATATTTCACTTTCCCGAATTTCCTCATCCTTCAATACATCAAAAATCGGGAAGCCCAGCGCCGAACTTAACAAACATACATCCTCAAAAAACTCTTCAACCGTTGAAATCTTAAACTGATGGAGGTTATTTTTCGAAGGCACCGTTCTATTATGAAGCTCTGTTTTCCCCGCTTCTTGCGCCTGAACAACGGCGATCGACTCCAGATACCCGACATCACCTTTCTCTAGTGATGAATCCTTTGCGATAAACGCAATAACAAGATCCCAATAGTCCTTACTGGAATCCGCGTCATGCGTGCGCATGCGAGCAAGAAAATTCTCACTCTCCCCGATATACGCATGCTCTCCATCCTTGGAAAGCAAGAGGTATAACGCAGGTTTTGAAAGTTCCTCCGTTTCCCTGATCTCATGAAGAAGCTCGCGCGGCACAACATACGCACGAATAATCCTATTGGACAACTCCGCAACCTTAATCCCCGCCGGCTCGCCATTAGGAAGATGAATCGTGATTGTTTTTGGGTGCATACAATGCAATGTTGTTACCACTCAAATACATCAACGATCTTTGCGAGTGCGTCGCGGATGCGATCAATAATCCCTTGACGTTCGAGAATGCGTGGCGGGGTTGGAAGTAAATCGACAATCGCCTGTCCGCGCGGGAGGCGTTGTGTATAGAGATATTCTCCAAGCAATTGTTCTAATTGCTCGATATTCATTCCTTCTGCCTTTGCCGTTTTCACTAATTCCTCTTGACGCTCTTTCGACCAAAACGCTTCGAATGCTTTTTCAACGTCATCCGAA
>ERZ1292633.5122-Hain-H41-02um-R1-5122-length-11946-cov-4_pt1 | contig 11946 bp, 9 predicted proteins | sample MGYA00564406_ERZ1292633 | MGnify/ENA primary metagenome ERZ1292633 (study PRJEB36523, sample SAMEA6512639) | groundwater metagenome | collected 2019-01-08 | study: AquaDiva: Metagenomics assemblies of 32 groundwater samples
GAAGCATGGATTTAAAGGATATTAGTCTTAATAATATTAATAAAGCTCATTTTATTGGTATTGGTGGCATTGGAATGAGTGCATTAGCTTTTGCTTTATTAGCAAAAGGTAAAAAAGTAACTGGAACAGATAAAAAAGCCTCTAATATAACTGACAAACTCATAGAAATGGGTGCAAAAGTAAATATAGACCATAATGAAAAAAACCTTGATGATGATACAAATATAGTTGTAGTTTCAACTGCAATCAATAACACTAACAACCCCGAATTAGAAAAAGCAAACAGATTAAATATACCAATATACCATAGAGCTGATTTATTAAATGCTTTCTTAAGAAGCCATGAAAGCATTGCTGTAACAGGAACACATGGAAAAACATCTACATCAGCAATGATGTCTCAAGTTTTATATGAAGCAAATTTAAACCCAACAGCTTTAGTTGGAGGACAAATAATAAGTTTTGGAACAAATTCTTTAGCTGGTGATAGTAACTATTTAGTAGCAGAAGTTGATGAAAGCGATAAATCTATTAATAAGTTATCAGCATCTTATGCAATAATAACAAATCTTGAATCAGATCACTTAGATCACTATAAAGATTTTAATGAAATTCTTTCGGTAATGAAACAATTTATAGATAATATTCCTAAAGATGGAAAAATAATAATTTGCAAAGATTCTGAAGGTAACAGAGAGCTACTAAAAATGATAACTGATAGAGATGTTATTACTTATGGAGAAAAAGAAAAATCATCAGATTATGTAGTTATTGATATAGAACAAACAGATTCTAGTTCAAAATTTAAAGTTCTTGAAAGAGGGGTTTTATTAGGTGAGTTTTTTATGCACATAGCAGGAAAACACTATATACATAATGCAATTTCAGTAATTATTTGTTCTAGACTTTTAGGAATATCAGTTGAAGATATTAAAAAAGGGTTAGTTAATTATCAAGGTGTTAAAAGAAGATTTGAACGAGTAGCAGATAAAGATGGCTCTATAATAATTGATGATTATGCTCATCATCCAACAGAAATAAGAGCAACTCTTTCTACATCAGGTTTATTTAAAAGACATGTAACCGTTGCATTTCAACCTCATAGATTTAGTAGAACAAAGGCTTTTATGGAAGAATTTGCAAAATCATTTGAAGAAGCTGATAGAGTTATTCTTACGGATGTTTATGGTGCTGGAGAAAAACAAGAAGATTATCCTGAAATAACCTCAGAAAATTTAGCAAAAATGGTTAAATCTTATTATCCAAACAAAGAAGTTTATTATTTACCATCACTTGAAGAAATTGCAACTTTTATGGAAAAAAACAAAGTTAAAGATGAAATAATAATAACAATGGGTGCAGGAACAATTACTAATCTTTCTAAAATGCTAATCGGAGATATGCATGCAATTGCTTGAAAAGAAAAAATGGCTATAAAAAAAGATTTTAGTTTAAAAAACTTTAATACTTTTGGAATAGACATAAAAGCAAAATATTTTTTTGAAGCATCAAATCAACAATCTTTGTTAGATATATTATCTCTTCCTGAATATGTTAATGAAAAAAAATTATTCTTAGGACAAGGTAGTAATATTCTTTTTACTAAAGATTTTGATGGTTTAGTAATTAAAATAAATTTAGTTGGTATAGAAAAAATATCCGAAACTGAGCAAGATATTTTAATAAAAGTTGGAGCTGGTAATATTTGGCATGATTTTGTTCTTTATTGCATAGAAAAAAATTATGGTGGACTAGAAAACCTTTCTTTAATCCCTGGAACTGTAGGAGCATCACCAATTCAAAATATTGGAGCTTATGGAGTTGAATTAAAAGATGTTTTTCATTCTTTAGAAGCAATTGAAATAAAAACAGGTAACAAAAAAGTTTTTGATAAAATAGATTGCAAATTTGGTTATAGAAATAGTATTTTCAAAAATAAATTAAAAAATAAATATATAATTACATCAGTTACTTTTAAATTAAATAAAAATAATACTATAAATACTTCTTATGGAGATATTCATAAAAAATTAGCTGAAAAAAATAAAAATTCTTATTCTATAAAGGATGTTAGTGAAGCAGTTTGTGAAATAAGAAATAGTAAATTACCAAACCCAAAAGAAATTGGAAATGCAGGTAGTTTTTTTAAAAATCCTGAAATAGATATAGCTCTTTTTGAAAAAATAAAACTTAAATATCATGATATAAGTAGTTATAAATTACCTGATCCAAATAAAGTTAAAATTCCAGCTGGTTGGCTAATAGAGAAATGTGGTTGGAAAGGGAAAACTTTTGATAATTATGGAGTTCATAAAAATCAAGCTCTTGTTTTAGTTAACTATGGTGGAGCAGATGGAAAAAAAATAAAAAAACTATCTGAAAAAATAAAAAAATCTGTACTTGAGTTTTTTGAAATAGAATTAGAAACTGAAGTAAATATAATTTAAAATAGATTTAACTAAGAAACGAAAAAAAATACTTAAATAATTTTTTACTTTCAAAAAACATTAGAGTTGGTATAATACACAATATGATTTTTATACTAAAAAATATTTAATTTATGAATGTAGAAGAACTTACTTACAGAGTCAAACAAGAAAACGAGCATATATTAAGAATTAAAGCAGAATTATCCAAAGTAATTGTTGGACAAGAAAATATGATTAATTCTTTATTAATGGGTATTTTTACTGATGGGCATATTTTACTTGAAGGTGTTCCTGGATTAGCTAAAACAACCGCTGTAAAATCATTAGCTGAAATGATGGATCTTTCTTTTAAAAGAATACAATTTACACCAGATCTTTTACCAGCAGATTTAATTGGAACACAAATTTATATACCCAAAGATGGTGATTTTGTTACCAGAAAAGGGCCTATTTTTAGTAATATTATTCTTGCAGATGAAATTAATAGAGCCCCTTCAAAAGTACAAAGTGCTTTATTAGAAGCAATGGAAGAAAAACAAGTAACAATTGGTGGAGAAACTTATTTTTTAGATAGACCTTTTTTAGTTCTTGCAACACAAAACCCAATAGATCAAGAAGGGACTTACCAAATTCCTGAAGCACAAGCAGATCGTTTTATGTTCAAAATAAAATTATCTTATCCTACAAGAGAAGAAGAAAAAGAAATTGTAAAAAAAATGTCTGTTTATAATAAAATATCATTAGAAAAAATAATAAATAAAGAAATAATAAATACTATAAAAAATCTAATCGAACAAATTTATATAGATGATAAATTACAAGAATATATAATAAATATAATTTTTGCTACAAGAGAAGGCGAAAAAATAGGTTTAGAAGGATTAATAGAATATGGAGCCTCTCCAAGAGCTAGTATTAATCTTACTAAAGCAGCAAAAGCAAAAGCTTTTTTAAGTTCTAGAGGTTATGTAACACCAGCGGATGTAAAAAATGTAGCAAAAGATATTTTAAGACATAGAATAAAAATATCTTATGAAGCTGAAGCTGAAAATATAAAAGTAGAAGATGTAATTGACAGAATATTTAATAAAATAGCTATTCCATAGAAAAAAATAGATATTAGTAAAAAGTTAAAAGTAAAGAGATAAGAAGATTGAGAATATAAACTATAGTTAGATTCTTCTCAAAATGATTTTCTTTGAGTATATAATAAAAATAACCTTTTTTGGAGAATAAAATGATAGAAATAAACCCCTCAAAACCTATTTTAGTAACAGGTGGAAGTGGATATATAGCCTCTTGGATAGTTAAATATTTATTAGAAAAAGGTTATAAGGTAAGAACAACCGTTAGAAGTTTAAAAGATAAATCGAAAATAACTCATCTATTAGATCTTGAAAAACAATACCCTGATAATTTAGCATTTTTTGAAGCTGATCTTATGAAAAAAGGATCTTTTAAAGATTCTATTGATGGATGCGAATTAGTAATACATACAGCATCACCTTTTGTTATTTCTGGGATCAAAGATGCTCAAAAATAACTTATTGAACCTGCTTTAGAAGGAACAAGAAATGTATTATTATCTGCCAATGAAGTAAGTTCTGTAAAAAGAATTGCATTAACTTCAAGTGTTGTAAGTATTCATGGTGATTCGATTGATATAAAAAAGGTTCCTAATGGTATTTTTACCGAAAAAGAATGGAATACTAGTAGTTCATTAACTAAAAGCCCTTATGGTTATTCAAAAACATTAGCTGAAAAAGAAGCTTGGAAAATCTGTGAAGCTCAAAATAATTGGGATTTGGTAACAATTAACCCAGGTTTTGTTTTTGGACCATCTTTGTCAACAAGAAAAGATTCAACTAGTATTGATTTTATGCTTTCTATGGCAAATGGAAAATTTAAAACAGGTGTAGCAGGTTTATTTTTTGGGGTAGTTGATGTTCGTGATGTTGCAATAGCACATATTAACGCAGGTTTTTTAGCAAAAGCCAAAGGAAGACATATTTTAGTAGCAAATACTTTATCTATGATTGATATAGCAAAAATACTTAGAGATAAATACGGCAATAAATATCCTTTCCCAAAATCAGTTGTACCAAAATTTTTAATGTATTTTGTAGGTCCTTTTTTGGGGTTTAATTGGCAATATGTTTCAGATAACATTGGAATAGAAATAAAATATGATAATAGTTTTAGTAAAGAAAATTTAGATATTAATTATAGATCTTTAAATGACACAATAACAGAACATTTTGATCAGATAATAAAAGATGGTTTATTGTAATAGATTTCTTTTTGTAGGACTGTCAAAAAGTTTATTTTTTAAGAAAATTAAAAAATCATAACCAAATGTTTTTGTAGAGGAATGCTTTAAAAGCATTCCTCTTAGAAAAAATATACAAAATTTCAGATTAGGATTTAAAATTAAATAACTTCCTGAACTTACATAAAGGATTTGATGAATCAAATCCCTGCAAAATCCTTACTCTTAACCCTTCACTTCTAAAAAAAAGATGTTAATTAATTATCAATCCTTATTTCCAACAACTAGCAATATTTTGAGCATTTACACTTTCACCTGCATAAGGTAATTCAAACATATCTTCTATTGTTCTTAGAATATTGTAATGAGTAATCTTATCTGAATATTTACCATTTTTTACCATATTACCAATAAAAAGAGTCGCAATATTATTTCTATGGAAATAATTATCTTCATCAAAAGTTATTATTAACAAACTATCATTATTTTTTACCCATTGCACATAAGAATCAAGATTATTTTTTAGCCATTTATCACCATCTTTTATTATTCCATTAAAAATTCCATTATGCATATCATTATCCATATTAGGAATTACAAAAGAAACATCTGGTAAATTATTAAAATCTTTAGGGAAATCGGTAAAAGGTTTACTAATATTATCGGGAAGTCTATTTTTTCCAACTCCTTGCCAATATACCCAAGGGCTATGTTTACTAGCATATTCCCCTGATTTTTCTCCCTTAAAACCAATACTAGGCAAATCTTCTGAATAACCAACAAAAGTATGATTTGCTTCTAATAAAGATGCAGCTAAATTTGGAGTAGAAAAAGGAATATTTTGAGGAAATTTATCATCTTTTATTCCTTGAGTAGCACCAGAAAAAAGCATTAAATAATTTGGTTGGCTTGGATGTGTAAGCCCATAAGACTCTGTAAATAAAGCTGAATCTTTTACAATTTGGTTTATATATGGAGCAGCTGAGTCATCTATTATTTGTTCAAAGGCGTGATTTTCTAAAACTACAATAACAATATGCTTTGGTACGGGTAAATTATGTTTATTTTTAATTATTTCTGGTGTTGTTTGTACAGTACTTACATCATTTGAAGAAACTGGTAAATTCGCATTATTAACTACTTCATTTATAGGATTAACAATTTCTTTTTTGGGTTCTATTATTTTAGGTTCAGGCACTAAAATTTCTTTTTTGGGTGAAATTGTTGCTTTCGGGATTATATTAATTGGAGTTTGTGATTGTATTGTTTTAGGTTCAGATACAATATTATTTTTTTCTACAGGTGTGTTTACTATTTCTACTATTTTATTATTATAATCATTTTTATCGCAAGAAAAAAATGAAAAAATTGAAATAATTAGAAGTAATCCTATTTTTGTACTTTTTATCATTAATTAAGAGATTACCTTACATATTTTTTATATACTAACTTAAATATAATTATATCAAAAATGTAGATTTTTAATTTCAATTTTTGTTATGAAAACACGAAATAAATAATTTTTTATTAAGTCAATTAGACTAACTAATAAATCAGTGTATAATAGTAAAGTTAAAATTGTGTTTAATATAAAATTAAATTAACGTATATTGGGAGTCTTAACTTGAAAGTTACTTTACAAAAACAGGAAAAAAACAAGATATTTCTTGAGATCGAATTAGAAGCTAAGAGAGTATCTGATACTTATGAAAAAAGGTTTAGAGAAACAGCTAAGACTGTATCTGTACCTGGCTTTAGAAAAGGTAAAGCCCCTAGAAAAATGATTGAAAAATATATCTATTCAGATATGTTAAGAAAAGATGTTTTAGAAGAACTTGTTTCATCATCTTATCCAGAAGCATTAAAACAACTAGAAAACCCAATAGAGCCTATTGCTCAACCTGAAGTTGAAATATCTAAATTTGAACTTGATCAAGAGTTTATTTATAAAGCAACAATAGAAGTAAGACCTGAAATAAAATTAGGTGAATATAAAGGATTAACAATAGAAGTTGACCCTATATCAGAAATTGATGATGTGGCTGTTGAAAAAGAAATTGAAGAATTAAGAAAATCTGTTGCTCAACTTATTACTGTAGAAAGACCTATTCAACAAGATGATGTTGTTTTAGTTGATATTTATGGTGAAGTAGAAGGCGAACCTATTCCTGATGGAGCTACTGACAACTTACAAATGGAAATAAAACCAGGTAATTTTGTAGAAGGATTTACAGAACAACTTGTAGGAGCAAATACAAACGAAAGAAAAGCTGTTGAAGTTACATTCCCTGATTCTTATGCAGTTACAGATTTAAGACAAAAACAAGGTAAATTTGAAGTTTTAATTAAAGAAATAAAAGAATTAAAATTGCCTGAGCTTAATGACGAATTTGCTAAACAAATGAGTAGTAAATGGCTTAATACCGATTTAAATAACATTGATGAGCTTAAAGTTAAAGTTAAAGAAGATTTAATTTCTAGAAGTAAAAATGATCAATTATTAAAAAATCAAGAAGCTCTTGTTGAAGCAATAATTTCTGCGGCTGAAGTTGAAGTTCCTGAAAGTATGGAAAAACAAGAAATGTATGGTTTATGGCAATCAAGAGAAGGTATGCTTTTAGCTTCAAGAGATGTTGCTCAAGAAGTTTTAGATGCATCTTGGGAAAATTGGCAATCAAGAGAAGATATTTTACTTGAAGCAAGAAAAAGAGTTAAAACTACACTTGTTTTCAGTGAAATATCTAGAAAAGAAAATGTAAATCTTACAACTCAAGAACTTGATTCACATTTATCTATCTATTCAAGAATTTACCAAAAATCAATTGAAGATGTAAAGTTAATGTTAGATGATAATGGTAAATTATTACCATTAATTGACAATCTTTTAGTTGGTAAAATTCTAAAATGGTTAGAAGATAATTCAACTGTTACTGTTAAAGGACAAGCTTAAACTTTTTTATTAGAAGGCTGAAAATATTTTTATTCAGCCTTCTTTTTGTTATTTAAGATATAATATTTTCTATGATCTAAAAAATTAGATTTTGGATAAGTTAGATTAAATTTAAAGACTTTTATTTTAGTAGAGATCGATTTTTAAAAGAGGAAAAAAATGGCTATTATACCTTCAGTTATAGAACAAACAAGCAGAGGAGAAAGATCTTATGATATATATTCAAGACTTCTCAAAGAAAGAATCATTTTTTTGGGTACTCCAATAAATGATCAAATTGCAAGTCTTATTGTTTCTCAACTAATTTTTTTAGAATCTGAAGATCAAGAAAAAGATATATTTTTATATATAAATAGCCCTGGTGGTTCTGTAACAGATGGACTTGCAATATACGATACAATGCAATTTATAAAAGCACCTGTTAGTACAATATGTTTAGGACAAGCTGCTAGTATGGGGGCATTTTTATTGGCTGCTGGAGAACCTGGAAAAAGAATGTCTTTACCAAATTCAAGAATAATGATACATCAACCATTAGGTGGTGCAACTGGTCAAGCAACTGATATAGAAATTCAAGCCCAAGAAATTTTAAGATTAAAAGGAAGACTAAACGAACTTCTTGCTATCCATACCAAAAAAGATATCGCTCAACTTGAAAAAGATACAGATAGAGATTTTTATATGTCAGCTGAAGAAGCAAAAATTTATGGATTAATAGACACTGTTATTATTCCTAAAATAGGTGAAAACAATGAACCTATGCCTCTTCCTGAGAAAGCAAATCAATAGGTAATAAATTATGGCAAAAAATAGTACTCCAGATCATCCTAAATGTTCTTTTTGTGGAAAAAATCAAGAGAACGTAAAAAAGTTAATCGCAGCTCCAGGCGTATATATATGTAATGAGTGTGTTGAACTTTGTAATGAAATTCTTGAAGAAGAGTTATTAGGCGAAGAAGAGAATAAAAAAACCTCTACTAAAAGCGAACTTAAAGATGTTCCTAAACCAAAAGAAATATAAAAAATCCTCGACCAATATATAGTTGGTCAAGATGAGCCAAAAAAAGTTTTATCTGTTGCGGTTTATAATCACTATAAAAGAATCACTTTTTTGGGTAAAGATGAAAAAGATATTGAGTTACAAAAAACTAATATTTTAATGGTAGGCCCAACAGGTTCTGGTAAAACATTATTAGCACAATCTTTAGCTAAAATATTGAATGTTCCTTTTGCTATTGCAGATGCAACAACTCTTACCGAAGCTGGTTATGTAGGAGAAGATGTAGAAAGTATTTTATTAAGATTATGGCAATCAGCAGATCAAGATATAAAGAAAGCTGAAAGAGGCATTGTTTATATAGATGAAATAGATAAAATTGCAAGAAAATCTGAAAATATGTCTATAACCAGAGATGTTTCTGGTGAAGGTGTTCAACAAGCTTTATTAAAAATGATTGAAGGAACTGTTTCTAATATTCCTCCTCAGGGCGGTCGTAAACATCCTTATCAAGAGTTTATACAAATAGATACAAGTAATATTCTTTTTATTCTTGGCGGTGCTTTTGTTGGATTAGAAGATATAATTGCAAGTCGTGTAGGAAAAAAATCTATGGGATTTGGTTCTGATGCTGGTTCTACAAAAGATAAAAATGATTTGAAAAAGTTATTTAAAGAACTTAAACCAGAAGATTTATTAAAATTTGGTATTATTCCAGAGTTTATAGGTAGAATACCTTATATTACAACACTTGACCCTCTTGATGAAGAAACCTTAGAGCAAATTTTGACCGAACCTAAAAATGCTATTATAAAGCAATATATTAAATTATTGAGTCTTGATGGTGTTAGCATTAAATTTACCAAAGATGCAATAAAATCGGTTGCAAAAGAAGCTATCAAAAGAAAAACTGGTGCAAGAGCTTTAAGATCTATACTTGAAGAAACAATGATTGATATTATGTATGAAGCTCCATCTGATCCAGCTATGAAATCTATTGAAATTACTCAAGAAATGGTTGAAAATAGAAAATCTAATCAAATAATTAATTTGAATAAGAAAGAAACTGAAACCAAAGCAGAAAAAGAAAAAGATGATAATAAAAACAAGCCTGAAGGCGAAATAGCTTAATGAAAAAACCTGAATTACTTTCTCCAGTTGGAAACCTAGAAAAATTAAAATATGCAGTTCATTATGGTGCTGATGCTGTTTTTATGGGTTTGCCAACTTTTGGTCTTAGAAGTAATAAAAAAGCTTTTAATTGGGAAGATCTTGAAGAAGGAATTAAATATGCTCATGACAGAAATGTAAAAGTGTATATTACTTCCAATATTTTTGCAAAAAACCATGAAATTGAAAGAGTCCCTGAATATTTTCAAAGATTAGCTCCACTAAAACCAGATGGAATGATAGTAAGTGATATTGGAATTATGGAGTTGATTAAAGAGTATTTACCAGAAACAGAAATCCATGTAAGCACTCAAACAAGTATTATGAATTGGTCAACAGCTAAGTTTTGGCATAATTATGGGGCAACTAGAATTGTTTTAGCCAGAGAATTATCTATAAAAGATGTAAAAACTATAAAAGATAAAAATCCTGATTTAGAACTAGAAACTTTTATTCATGGTGCTATGTGTATGGCATATTCTGGAAGATGTATGATTAGTGGTTACCTAAATATGAGAGATGCTAATCATGGTGATTGTACAAACGCTTGTAGATGGAATTACAAATTAGTAGAAGAAAGCAGACCAGGAGAATATTTTCCAATAGAAGAAGATGAAGGCGGAACATATTTTTTTAATGCAAAAGATTTATGTCTAATAAGCTATATACCTGATCTTATTGATGCAGGAGTAGTAAGCTTTAAAATAGAAGGAAGATCAAAAAGTGAATATTATCTTTCAATCGTAACTAGAGCATATAGAAAAGCAATTGATGCTTATTTTAAAGATCCAGAAAATTATGATCCTTTACCTTTTTTTAGAGAAGTAATGACAACAAGTAATAGAACTTTTACTTCAGCTTTTAATTCTAATTCAGCTGATTCTCCAAATTTAAATAATTATGAGTCTTCTGCCGCAGTTCAATATTATGAATTTGTAGCAGCAGTAAAATCTTACGATGAAAATGAAAAAATGGCTCTTATAGAAGGTCGAAATCAAATAAAAATAGGTGATACATTAGAATTTGTTACTAAAGATGATGTAATAATTAAAACTATTGATAAAATTTTTACAGAACATGGAAAAGAAGTTGAAAAAGTAGATCCAAATAAATTTTATAAAATACCTTTTGATACTAAATTAGATGAATTTACAATGATCAGAAGAAGAAATAAAAAAATATCTGATGAAGAAATGGAACAAATTGTTAATGATGAATATATTTCTTTAGGTCAAGGAAATTTAAAAGTTTTTAAATAATTAAATAATTTTTTGTTTTGTAGGGAAGGTTTTCAAAACCTTCCGAAACAAACAAATTGTATAATTTATATTCAAAAAAAAATTTTTAGTCGCACATTTTTTTCGCAGGTGTTTGATTCATCAAAGCGACTTTGTACGAAATAATTAAAAAAATTCTATCTAAATTAACCTGAGTTCGAGAAATTTATATTCTAGAATATAGTGATAATAGGTAATACAAAATAAATAAGAAACATTAAAATTATTTTTATCAAAAATAATTTATCCAGAGCTATTATTTTCAAGGGGCTGATTCGTAAATAAGAGTATTTACTCACCTTGTTCAATAAGATATACATGTATTCTCCTGAACAAGGTGGCTTCAGCCCCTTGTTTTTGCCCTAATTTCATTTTGTTATTATATAAAATATAGAATTTTTTATCGAACTCAGGTTAAATTATAAAACAGTCTGTTAATTTTAGTTACATAAAAAATAGTGAACAAATATTATGTTAAAATTAGGTTATGAAAAAGTTAATATTTTAAAAACAGGGGTAATTTAAATAATTTAATGAGAATACTCATTTCTAATGATGATGGTATCTATGCACCAGGAATAAAATCTTTAGCAGAAACTTTGGCAACAGTACATGATGTTTATGTTGCTGCACCTGATAGAGAAAGAAGTGCAAACAGCCACGCTCTTACATTAAACAAACCATTAAGAGCAGAAAAAGTAGATATATTTAACAATGTAAAAGGAGCTTGGCATATTAATGGAACTCCTGCCGATTGCGTTAAAATAGCTTTAGGAGCATTACTTGATCATGAACCTGATTTAGTTGTTTCAGGAATAAATAGAGGGCAAAATATGGGTACTGATGTTGTTTAT
>ERZ1292633.5124-Hain-H41-02um-R1-5124-length-11936-cov-5_pt1 | contig 11936 bp, 10 predicted proteins | sample MGYA00564406_ERZ1292633 | MGnify/ENA primary metagenome ERZ1292633 (study PRJEB36523, sample SAMEA6512639) | groundwater metagenome | collected 2019-01-08 | study: AquaDiva: Metagenomics assemblies of 32 groundwater samples
ATAAAGTTATCAAGTTTATAAAGTGTCGGATAAAATATCTGATGACTTTGCTTATTTCCTTTCCTTCCGCCTCCACTTTATTGACTTTATAACTTTCAAACTTTTCCCCCGAAGGAGGATCCGCCTAAGGCGGAATAACTAGCGCGCGGAGCGCGCTGTTTACTTTTCCGCTTTTTTCATTATGCTATGATATTTAAGAAACACGATGCGCAAAAAGAGGCACTTAAAATTCTGGAAAAAGTTTATTAGAAACGTGGCGATAATAACAACCGCCTTGGTTTTATTCGCGGCAAGCGTCCTTATTTACTGGGTATCAACATTCCAAATTCCCGACCTTGGCTCATTTGAAAAAAGAAAGGTAATTCAGTCAACGAAAATCTACGACCGAACAGGCAAAATACTGCTTTTCGACCTGCACCAAGACATAAAAAGAACGGTTGTCCCCATTGAAGAAATTTCCAGAAACATAAAAAACGCGACGGTGGCGATTGAAGACGAAGAATTTTATCAGCATAAAGGAATAAAAATAACTTCAATTATTCGGGCGCTCTTAGCCAATCTTACCAAGGGAGGATACAGCCAGGGTGGTTCCACCATAACCCAACAGGTGGTAAAAAATTCGCTTCTGAACTCCGAAAAGAAAATTTCCCGAAAACTGAAAGAGTGGTTCCTTGCTCTTAAGTTGGAGAAAATGATGAGCAAAGATGAAATTCTGGGAATTTATCTGAACGAAGCGCCTTATGGCGGTAATATATATGGGATTGAAGAAGCCAGCCAAGCTTATTTCGGCAAAAATGCTTCTGACCTGACGATTGCCGAGTCGGCGCATTTAGCCTCGCTGCCCAACGCGCCCTCGTTCTATTCACCTTACGGGCAAAATGTAAAAAAACTGCTGGACAGAAAAAATCTGGTTTTAAAAAGGATGTTGGACAAAAATTTCATTTCAAAGGAGGAATATGATTCAGCAATGAAAGAAGTTGTGTCTTTCTACCCGCAAGACAGGTTGGGCATCAAAGCTCCCCATTTTGTAACTTATACGATTAAATATCTGGAAAATAAATACGGCAGAAAAGCGGTGGAAGAGGGTGGGTTAAAAGTTGTGACGACGCTAAATTACGAACTTCAGCAAAAAGCGGAAGGTATTGTAAAAAAATATTCATTGGAAAATAAGCAGAAATTCAACGCTGAAAACGCGGCGGTTACGGCTGTTGATCCAAAGACGGGGCAAATTTTGGTTATGGTTGGATCCAGAGACTATTTCGACAAAGAGATTAACGGCAACTTTAATGTCGCCACCGCTCATAGACAGCCCGGATCAGCCTTCAAACCCTTTGTTTACGCGGCCGCTTTCAACAAAGGATTCACCCCGGATACGGTACTGTTTGATTTGCCCACGGAATTCCAAGCCAACTGCGACCCTAAAGGCGCGCCGATACCGCCCAACAACAAAACGGAGGATTGTTATATGCCGAATAATTATGATAATTTATTCGTCGGTCCGATAACACTAAGAAACGCTCTCGCGCAATCGAGAAACATTCCTTCTGTTAAACTGCTCTATCTGACGGGGATCAAAGAATCGTTGCGTTTGGCAAAAGATATGGGAGTAGAAGATTTGGGTGGGACAAACCAGTACGGACTATCGCTTGTTTTGGGAGGCGGGGAGGTATCTTTGCTTGATATAACTAGCGCGTATGGGGTATTCGCTAATAACGGCGTGAAGAATCCAACCACAGGCATTATTGAGGTTGTTGACAAAGACGGTAAGACGCTTGAAAAGTATGAACCGAAAAATATTGAGGTGTTGCCGGAGGAAACAGCTTTAAAAATTTCTGATATTTTATCTGACAACACGGCGAGGATACCGCTTTATGGAAATAGGTCGCTTTTATATTTTGAAAACAGAGATGTGGCTGTAAAAACAGGAACTACGAATGATTATAGGGATGCTTGGACTGTTGGATATTCGCCCAACATCGCGGTTGGCGCTTGGGTTGGAAACAATGACAATAGTTCTATGGAAAAAAAGGTGTCCGGACTCATCGTTACTCCGATGTGGCGCGCTGTTATGGATGAGATTTTATCAATAATGCCCAAAGAAAAATTTATAAAAGCCGCAAACTCAAGCAAAAAAAATTTAAAGCCTGTTTTTAGAGGCGTATGGAGAGGCGGTGAGTCTTATTTTGTCGATAAAATATCAGGTAAATTAGCCTCGGCATTGACACCCGAAGAAATGATGGAAGAAAAAGTTATAACCAATGTTCATTCAATTTTATATTGGGCAGACAAAAACAACCCCCTTGGCAATAATCGTCCGCAAAATCCGGAAACGGATTCGCAGTTTAAAAACTGGGAATACTCGATACAAGAATGGTTAAAGAGCCAGACCCTGCCGAAAGACCCTATTAAACCGACGGAATTTGACGATGTTCATATAGAAAAAAATAAGCCTAAAATAAAAATTACCAACCCCACAGCAGACAAAGAGTACAACAAAACAGAGAGAGTGGCTATCGAAACGATAAGTTTGGGTATCTACCCCATATCAAAAATTGAGTATTTTGTAAATGGAAAATATATAGGCTCGTCAAATAAGTCTCCGTTTGTATTTATTTTGGAGTTAGATGAAATTGAAAATATTAAGTCGGAAAACGAAATTCGGGTTGTTGGATACGACACGGTCTCAAACAAAGGGGAGGGTGTGATTAATTTTAAGACAAAATAACAAAACGGCCACAACCCACATACAGCGAGTGGGGGGGTTGTAACTAAGGTTAAAAAACATCAACAACTGGTATATTGTTTGCAACCAATTCGTCCATAATAATCTTTTTTTTTATAAAAATTTCATTTCTAATCACTGAATTGGTTTTTAAATAAACAACACCGTTCCGAACGGTTATGTTTTCTTTATTGATTTTTACCCCCAACACCTTGTTAATTGAACTTGTAATACAATCCCGAAAAGAAGAGTTTTTTGAGTCGACTTTTTTAAACTTATCTAAATAGATTGATATATTAAACATCATTTATTCATAGGCATCACAATATAGGTAAAAGTCTTATCCGAAACCCCTCTAATAGTTAGCGGCTTGGAAATACCATTAAAAGACAGGGAGACACTGTCTGATTCAATTACCTGCAAACAATCAAGAATGTATTTGTAATTAAAATTCACCGCAATATCATCACCAGACAAGGCGGACGAAATGGTGTTGACATTTTCTCCTATGTCTGAATTTTTTGTTGTTATTTCAAAAACTTTATTCGCGGGTGAGATTTTTAAATTAACTTGATTGAATTTATCTGAAAAAATATTTGAAATTTTTAGCGTTGATAGTAAATCTTGCTTTAAAACAATCACTTCCGTTTTGTACTCATTTGGAATTATTTGTTTGTAGTCCGGAAAAACACCATCGATAACCCTTGACACAAGATAATTATGTTCATACGAAAAAGAAATTTGATTTTTTGATAAACACACATTAATATCCCCATCAAATTCTTCGAAAATTCTTATGATGTCGGGGATGTTTTTGAATGGGATTAGGATACTAAAAAAACTGTTATTTTTTGTTATTTTTATTCTTTTTTCCGCCAACCTAAATGAGTCGGTTGCCACAAAAACCAAACTGTCATTATCGGTGTAAATATAAACACTGGAAAGCTCCGGCTTAACACCCGACAAGGAAGAGCTAAATGAAACAGATTTTAAGCCTTTGATAAATTTTTTAGAGTCCAGGTCGAAAGACAGACCGTCGGAAACCTTAGGGACGGTTGGGAAATCATCAGGTGGGTAAGTTTTTATTATTGTTTTACTTGATTCTGTTTTTATTTGAAGGTTGCCGTCTATTGTTTCAAGAAAAACACTTTTATCACTTTGAATGTTGGAAATTAGGTTACCAAAAACCGAGCCAAGAACGGCAACAACCCCATCACTGTCAACCTTTACGGGTATCGCGGCTTCTATACCTAAATCCATATTGGTCGCTTTTATTTGAAGGTTGTTGTTTTTAACTTCAAGTAATAAATAAGATAATACCGGTAATGTTGGATTTTTACTTGTAACCCTTTCTGTTTTTGAAACAATACTTAGGAGTTTTTCTTTTGTACACTCTATCTTCATTTTTTAATTTTAATACATATATAAGATTATTACTATTATTAAGAAGTTTAATATGTGTATAAGGTGATAATATGTTTGTTTTAAAGGTTTAAATAACTTTATCTTCTTTTTTAGTTTGTGAGTAATAGTTTAAAAATGTTGATAAAATTTAATATATTTTTATTTTTAAATTTTAACCCCACCTAATCAACAATTAATTAATTAATTCTCAACAAGTTATCAACACATTAAAACATACTTCTTATTTGTTCTATTTCCTTACTTAAAATTAAATCAATTTTAATTTCATTTTTTATTTTTTCACACGAGTGGATAACCGTTGTGTGGTCTCTCCCCCCCAACTTATCCCCTATTGATGGATAAGACACATTAAAATCTTCCCTTAATATATACATAATTATCTGTCTTGGCTTAACAACCTCTCTTTTTCTTGTTTTTTTATACAAAATATCTTCTTCTATATTATAAAATTCAGCAATTGTTTTTATAACATCCTTTATTGGGACCATTTTTTTTGGTTTAATGTTATTTTTTATAAGATTTTTTATTTCACTAAGCCCTAACTCGTTATTTTTCAACTGCGTTTGACAAAGGATTGTGTTAATAACCCCCTCAAGCTCCCTAATGTTTCCCTCAATTACAGAGGCTAAGTATTCAATTATCTCCATATTTAAATGAAGATTTAACATCGAAGATTTCTTTTTTAGGATTTGAATCCTTGATTCCATGTCCGGTTGGGGTATTTCCACAATCATACCGGCATTAAATCTGGACTTAACCCTTTCTTCCAGTCCTTGTATGAAATTCGGGTGTTTGTCTGACGAGAATACTATTTGTTTGTTGTTTTCATGGTAACTGTTGAAAAGATGAAAGAATTCTTCTTGGGTTCTTTGTTTGTTGGCGAGGAATTGAATATCGTCAATTATTAACATGTCATATTTTCTGTATTGTTCTTTAAATTGGTTAATCTTTCCGCTATTTAACGCGTTAATGTAGTCTTGGGCAAATTTTTCTGAAGTTAGGTAGTAAACCTTCTTTTCGTTGCCAAGAGCCTTCATGCTGTTACCAATGGCTTGTATTAGGTGTGTTTTTCCGTGCCCCGTATTTCCGTAGATAAAAAGCGGGTTGTACACCATTGGTTTCTTGATGATGGCTTGGGCGGCGGCGTGGGCCAAATCGTTAAATGGGCCAACAACAAACAAATCAAAGGTGTATCGCGGGTTTAAATTGTCTTCTTTGTTTATGTAAAAGTCTTGCAAAGGCAGCTCGTTGGCCGCGTGACCGCCCACCGCGTCGGTATTGTTGTTTCTTTTTGTTCCAACCTCCTTTGATACAACATATTCAATGCCCCTAACATAATCAGCAAAGCCTCTCAAACCCTTTAATATCAGTTTGTGGTATTTATTATTAAGCCAATCCTTTACGAACACATTAGGAACACTTACACAAACAATACCATCCTCTTGTTTTATGATCGAGGTGTTTTTAAACCACATGCTAAAATTAGCCTTGGATATCCCCAGCTCAATTTCAACAAGAACATTATCCCAAAGTTTTTTGTTTTCTACCATAAAAATTAATCAACCCGCTTGTTAATTTAAAGTATATACCTTAACTGAAATAAAAAAACTTGCTAAATGACCCCATTGTGTTTATAATGTGTGGATAAGTTAATTTTAATGATTATTAGGACTTACGTAGCCGGATGCAGTTCGAGGCGCGAGCGAGTATTGCGACCAATTTTTCTTAGCGGTATCCCGTTTTAGAAAAATGGAAGTACTCCCGTGGTGCGACCAAGCTGTATAAACAATACTGCGCGGGAGCAAACGAGTGAAGCAACGAAGAAATGCGCCGACTGCGTAAGTCCTACTATATAATATATTATGTCTTTCACTTACAACCCCAAAAAAAGAAAAAGAGCCACAACGCACGGTTTTTTAGTTAGACAAAAAACAAAAGCGGGTAAAAATGTCATCAAAAGAAGAAGGCAGAAAGGAAGAAAGAAAATATCAGTTTAATTTTATTTGGCGGTCTTAACATAGGGTGAAAACCCTTTGTTTCATTGAGTGTATACACAAGACTGCGTAAGTCCTAACACAGTATCTAGTTTCTATATTTAACATGTTAAGTAAACAAAATAGAGTTAATAAACATCTCTTTAGCGATGTTATTAAGAAAGGTGTTAGTTATTATACTCAAAACATTTCCCTCAAGATAACCAATACAACAAACACAAAACCCAAATTTGCCGTTTCTGTGCCGAAGAAAGAAGTAAAAACCGCGGTTAAAAGGAATTTATTAAAAAGAAGAATTTTTTCGATTCTGGAAAAGACCGCGATGAAGACCAAGCTAGGATTTGCCTCCGTGTTTTTTTTGAAAAAAGGAGCTGTCGGCCTTCCCTACTCTAAATTATATGATGAGGTTGTCTATTTGCTTAAAAAGGCAAAGATTATCTAGTTTGAGTTTGGGCTCGGATTCGTATACAATTAAAAAATGTCATCCTTATTTCATTTGTTTTTCTACGAGCCTCTATACAACGGATTGATTTTCTTGATCGGAGTTCTTCCGTGGGCGGATGTTGGAATTGTGGTTATTTTGTTTACTTGCATTGTTAAATTGGCACTCTTCCCTCTTTCTAAGAAATCGGTTTTGACGCAAATAAGGATGAAGGAAATTCAACCGGAACTGGACGCAATAAAAGAAAAACACAAAGACAATAAACAGGAGCAAGCTTTGAAGGTGATGGCCTTATACAGAGAAAAAAAGATTAATCCTTTTTCCGGAATAATACTGATTTTTATTCAAATTCCCATTATATTTGCTTTGTATTATGTTTTTTTAAAGGGGGGCTTGCCAAAAATCGATATGGATTCACTGTACTCCTTTATTAAAGTGCCGGCATCAATAGACATATCTTTCCTTGGGCTAATGGACATAACTCAAAAAAGTTATTTAATTGCCTTGGCGGCGGCCATAACTCAATTTTTTCAGGTTAAGTTTGCTATGCCCGCAGTTAAGAAATCCAACAAAAAAGCGGGAGAAAATTCATTCAAAGACGACTTGGCTAGAAGCATGAGTATTCAAATGAAATACATACTGCCGATTATCATTTTCTTCATCGCCAGAGGGTTGCCCGCAGTAGTGGCGCTGTATTGGGCAACAAGCAACTTATTTGCAATCGGTCAAGAATTGTATTTAAGGCGCGCCCGCAAAAACGCAGCTCCTAACTCACCTTAAATTACCCTGAATTACGAAATTTTTATTAAAAATCCTTGGAGTTTTTATAAGAATCGAGGTTTAATTTTTGCCTCTTAAGCGCGAGGCTCCAAAAAGTAAGGTCTTTTTTGTTCATAAAAAATAAATAATCATCATCAGTGCTTATGAATGGGTTGATTATGTCAATTTCATTCCCCGTTTCTCTTTGAATGTTAAAAATGAGCTCGGAAGAATTTGTTTTTGTGTCGAACTTCCAAATACTGTCGGTGAAAGACATCAGTCCTTGATACCAAATGTCAGGGTAGTCACCGCTTGCAATAATGTTTGGCACAGCGCAGTAAGCTATCGTGTCATTTTTTCTGCTCCAAACGCATTTTTCAGGTAATGTTTTGAAGGATAATCCCCTATCAAGTCCCGTTTTTGTGTTAACTTGGGCAAGTTTAATTGAACCATCAGAGCTTTCTGAATACAGGATATTTTTTGTTGAACTGCTCGTAAGCGCGGTTAGTCCGTTTGTGGCGCCAAGAATCTTGTTTTCAGCTCCAGTCCTACTGTCAATGAAAAACAAATATCCTGGGGCGGTCGAGCTCGGTTTTGTCGCGAGTGTTACAGTTTCATTGTTTGGCCACAAAGTAAGCCACTCTTTAATCGGTGATTTAAACACCTCCCTTTTTTTAGACCCGTCTATATTTGAAATAACGCCAACAGACTCACCTCCATCGTTTATCAAATAAAAAATTTTATCACCCGAAGGATTCATAGCCAACTGCGAGATGTTGGATGGTAAAAATACGGTTTTTAATATCTTGCTTATGTCTTGGCTGGTTGTTGCGTTGACGATGCTGGCCGATAAACTGAAAATACTATCGGTGTCCTCTTTGACATAGCGCATTATTAAGGACTGTCCGTTGGGCGCCCAGACTGATTCAATAACTTTAGGTATTGTCGCGTTTGAAATTTTTGTTTCTTCTAAAGACTGGTCAGTGGTTTCATATATATGCCCCTTCCCCCTGTCGATGTAGCGTATCATCAGCAAGTCGCTTTGCCTGAAAGCGATTCCGCCGGCAACTGGTCCGCTTGAGATTTTTCTTAAAATGGGCAATTCTTTTTCGCTCACCACCGCGCTTGATGTGGCGGTTTTGGTTTTGAAATTCGTATTTCCGCCCGTTGCCCTCCCCGCGGCGAAGGGGTCAGTTGTTTCCTCCGCCGTTTGTTTCTTGAGCGCCTCTCGATTCACATAAACATTCCAAAAGTATATTGCCACCGAAACAACAATGACTATCGCCACCACTAAGAGTATAATTTTGTTTTTTGTCGATTTGTTCATAAAAAACTGTCTTTTTTCTTAAGTGCTGTAAAAGTTATACAGGAAGGTCGCCTGTAGGTGTTTCTGGTGTGTTGAAATCTCCCTTATTGGTATCACTCTCTTCAGTCCATCTGGAGCTATCACTACTGCTGTCATTATCATTAGCTGATTGAGAACTCACAGATTCTTTTGTCGTCAAATCAAAAACGGTTAGTTGTGGATTGATGGTGCGAAGCAGAATATATGAGACTAGCACCAGCCCCAACCCCAATAGAGCATCGTTGATTCTACTTTTGCCATCGGACTTGCCTTGTATGGCATCTGTCGTTATGTATTCAACCCCGCCTATGATAATCATAAGAACAGCCAAAACTCCAGCAATTCCAATCGCTAAATTGAATACCCCCGGAATATATGAGTCAATCGTCACCTTTCCTTCCGAATTTGTCGTCCCGGGGAGCGGGGCGAGGGGCGTGTATTCTTTTCTGCCTGTACTCGTTTTAGAGTCACTGGTTTCCGCGAACGCGTTACCGGTCATTCCCCCTAAGGCGGTGAGGTACAACGCCGTGAACATTAAGGTTATTATAATTTTTTTGGGTTTAAGTTTCATATGTGATTTAGGCAGTCGCTTTTTAGCGATAGAGAGTCGCAAATTATTTAAAAGGTAAATGATTTTTTACTTTCGCTTCCTTCGAAATTTAACAGAGCGCTCGTTCCCGCCGATTGCAATTCCTTCACATCATTTTGCAAGTCCACCGAAATTCTTGCCGAACCCCTGCTTCCGTTGGTGTTACGAAAAGTCGCCTGCCGGTCGCTCTGTTTATTGTTTATATTTTGTCCATTCATACTCCAATCGTATTTAATCTTTTGCGCGTTTGTTTCTCCTGTGCCAAAAAAATAAGGAACGGCCAAAAGTGTTATTTCATTCCCCTCCATCACAAAGTCATCAACTACCGCCTTTTCATAAATTATGCCATACAGAGGGTTGTTTTCATACATAAGAACCTTGGGCTCTGTCGGGTCAAGAACAATATTTCCTGACGCTTTTATTTTCTTATCCGACGACATCACTTCCACTTCTATTTCGGGAGAGCTAGACAGCATCGATTTGGTAAAACTAAAGTAATTCTTGCCATAGCCGGACACCTCGCCCAAGACCTTGCTGTCTTTTGTCCATTTGTATATCAGGCTGCTCGGGTTGATTTTCGCGCCGGCAGAATTGACTATGTTCGGTATGGCGATAACCGTAATTTGGTTTTGATAGCTGTACAAGGCCTTGCCTTTGTAAAGAGGTGGCGTGTACGAATTTGCTTGCCAGAACATATCAACCCCCGCCGGTCTTATTACAAGGCTTTTTTCCATATTCTTCCCTTCTTTGGTTTTGACAAGAATCTTAACTAAAGAAACACTTCCTATTTTTCCTGTTTTAAATGAAAAATTTTTTTTACCAACACTTTTTTCTTTAATAACTCCGTCCAAAGCCCATATTATTTCAGATGAATTCAAATCGTAAGAGAAATTTTCAATCCGAACCAAGACATCTTCGTTTGCTTTGGGAAAAGCGGGTATCGTGGTTATGTCAATCGAGTCGTTGATGTCAATCGTGCCCGCGGCTTTTAATTGACCACGAGCTTCATTCACGGGCATTGTTGGAAGTAAAAAAGTAATTAAAATTGCGAAAAAAAGAATTGTTTTATTTGTCATTTTTTTAAAAAGGAAGTATTGTGAATCACTGTTATTTTATCACACAAATCATCGCTCGCAACACGATCACTTGGTAGTCGGAGTACCAAGTGATTTTGATATACCACCAGTGTTTTTGTCGACAATTTTCGAAACCTCCGGGGCAACTTTGCCTAAAACTTTTTTGGATTTTTGCATCAGCATTATAAGTACAATTGAAAGCGTCCACGCAGGTAAAGCATTTAAAACAGGTATTAGTTCTATGAAGAAAGCTCCGGCTGTCGTAGCTACGATTTTCGTATTAAATTTTATCTCTGACAATCTAAACCATAGAGAAAAAGTCATAAACGCAAAAAGACTGGTCCCGCCTGCGATTAACGGTCCCAAAACAAAACCGACAAAAGGAATTGCATAAATATAAATCGTTCCCGCCTGAATCCCGTCAAAAAATAGCGCGACAATAATCATCGCCCCCGCCGTCATATTTCCAAGTTCTTTGTTTTCCATTGTTTAAAGTATACGAAATAACGAATAAATACACGAATGGCTACGAATAAAGAAGTTGTAAAATAAAATGTATTCCCTACAACCTACCACCTACAACCTTCTTCTACCCCACCGCCTTCATCTCCTCCTTGGCTTTCTTTATCGCCAAAAGTTGCGACGGGTCGGAAGTTATTATCTGGTCTTCGGTGTAGGAGGCGATTACCTTGATGGCGACATGTTTTAAGCCGACGAAAAACATCCCTTCCCCAACATCCGACTCAAGAAGAAGATATTTTTCTTCCTCTGTCATATTAAATATCCTTTGGAGGTTGTCTATTGTTGATGAGGATTGTTTTAAAAGAATCTGAATTGAAGAGTTGGAAATGATTGGCAGTCCGTAAGGAGATTTAAGGAAGTCGTCCACATCTTGCGTGATGGTGGCAAGCCCCAAATAATATTTTCTTCCTCTTTTCGCCATACTGAACAGGAATGACGCGGTGTCTTCGGATTTCATCATCCACCACGCCTCATCTATTACCAAGAGGCGTTTTTTCAAGTTTCTTCGAATGGCATTCCATATGTAATGAGTGACTATGTACATCGCCACGGGCTTAAGCTCGTCTTCCATGTCCCTAATCGAGAAGACTATGAATTTGCTGTTTATGTCAACATTGGTTGGCTTGTTAATAAAGCCGGACCAAGTTCCTTTGGTGTATTTTGAAAGTTTTTGAACCATGCTTTCCGCCCCATCCATACCGGCAAGAACCAGTTCAAAGTCAGATAGAAGCGGGGGCTCAATATTTGAAAAGTCGGAATCGGCGGTGATGTCTTTAAGCGCGTAAGTTTCGCTGATGGCGCGGTCGATTATCGCGTCTTCCTCCGGGGTCAATCCGCCAAGCATTATCCTAAAGAGCCCGACGAGGTTGATTATGTTTGAACGCAAGACATCCGCAGGAGACTCATCTTCTCTGGCTATCGGCAAATCAAAAGGGTTAATGTGGTTGTTGGAGTTAAGCGAGATATTGAAATACTTTCCGCCGGTCGCTTCCGCCATATATTCATATTCTCTTTCGGGGTCGATTACTATCACTTCAACATCAAACATAAGAGTTCTAAGTA
>ERZ1292633.5125-Hain-H41-02um-R1-5125-length-11935-cov-4_pt1 | contig 11935 bp, 11 predicted proteins | sample MGYA00564406_ERZ1292633 | MGnify/ENA primary metagenome ERZ1292633 (study PRJEB36523, sample SAMEA6512639) | groundwater metagenome | collected 2019-01-08 | study: AquaDiva: Metagenomics assemblies of 32 groundwater samples
ACGCGAAAAAGATTCTTGCGCGGCGTTAAGTCTTTTAAGTTGTGCAATTCGATAGCGATAAATTAAATACGCAGCGCAAATGATGAGCAAAATAAGGCTCGCAATAAACCACCTAGTTCGATAAAACGGTGCAAGAACTTCGATTTTGATTGATTTGCCGTTTGCGTTCCAAATCCCGTCACTATTGGTTGCTGTCACCGTAAAAGTATAATTTCCCGGCGGTAAATGCGAAAAATTTATGGTTCTTCGCGTTCCCGCTTCAAACCAATTTTCGTCTAAACCTTCAAGTTTGTGTCTGAACCGAATTTTCTCGGAACTAATCAAACTTAACGCGGTGTAAGTAATGTCCAAGTAAGTTTGCGACGGATTGATTTGGATTGAATCTGAAAAATTAACTTTTTCACGGTCAATCCAAATTTCTTCGATTTCAACCGGCGGCGGTAAAATATTAGTTTGCAACATATTAGGATTAACGATTGAAACGCCTTCCAAAGTCGGAAACCAAATTTGCCCGTTCTCGTCCGTAATTGCCGAAGGTTGTCGTCCGCCGTTGCATTCGGTGTTCAGCATTCCGTCCTGTTTGCCGTAGCCGAATGAATCGTAACTTTTTATTTTTCCGTCCGCAAAATTATTTAATTGTTGTTTGTTGGCGCGAAAAATTCCTTTGTTACTACTCATCCAAAAATTGCCGTTTTTATCTTCAACAATCGCAAAAACGCCATTATTAAAAAGTCCGTTTTCGGTATTTAAATTAAAAAACTTGCCGTCTTTGAAACGCGACAAACCGTTGTCGTAAGTTCCAATCCAAAGCGTTCCGTCATCGTCTTCTTTAATTGAACGAACAAAATTGCTCGGCAAACCATCAGCAGTTGTGTAACTTTTTTTGATTTGACAATCTGCAAATTGCAATCCGCAATCCGCAATCGAAATTCCGTTGAAAGTTCCAATCCAAAATGTTCCGTCTTTCGCTTGGTGAATAAATTTGACATCATTCCCCGCTAAACCTTCGGCAGTTGAGAAAAGCGGTGAAATTTTGTCGTTTTTGTATTGCCAAACGCCTTTATGTTCAGTTCCAAACCAAACTGTTCCGTCTTGGTGCGTGAAAATTGTGTAAATCGTGTCCGGCGTTTCAAACTTATTCGCCCAATTTTCGAGTTTTCCGTCTTTCAAAACAAAAAGTCCGTTGACAACTCCAATCCACAATCGTCCTTCCTTGTCTTCAGCCAAAGATTGCACGGAACTGAAACCATATTCTTTCCCCGGAGTTAAAACCGTATTGGTAAATTTGCCGTTTTGGTAACGACTCAAACCACCGTTTGTGCCGATGTAAATACTGCCATCACGGGCATTTAACATCGGATAAACTTCATTGTGAACCAGCCCGTCATTGGTTGAAAGCGGGGTCAAAACCTGTTGCCGCAAACGATTCAACCCGCGATCTGTTGCCAGCCAAACTGTGCCTTCGCGGTCTTTGAAACGGAAAAAAATTCGGTCATTGGACAAGCCGTTTTCCAATCCGAATTTATTGATTTTGCCGGCTTTGAATCTCACTAAACCAACGCCGGGACGACTATAATCACCCGTTGCAAACCAAACGCTTCCGTCCGCTTCTTCCCAAAAAGAATGTCCGATTACATTTGCAAAAGTGCGGTCATTTTCAAAGTATTCGGTAACTTTGCCCTCGTAAAGATAAAAAAGTTTGCCTAAATCGGCAATCCACAAACCGCCTTTTTTATCTTCATAAATGCTGTTGATGTAAAAAAATAAGTATTTAAGATTGATCGGATAAATGTTGGTGTTTCCGTTTTTAATCTGTCTGATTTCAGTTGGATAAACCTCCCAGCGAGTGCCGGATTGCCCAAGATAGAAATTTTTGTGTGTCTTATCGTCTCCCGACGATTTGGCAAAAACAAATTCGCCATTGCGGAGATAGTAAGAATTGAGGTGTGCTTTGATGAGAACTTCACCGGTTTCGTCAGTTTCAAACCCGACTATTAGAAGTTCGGGAATTTTATCTGCCGGATAAGAAGTAAATTCGCCCTTCCGATAAATTGTTAAATCGCCGGCTTCGGTTGCCGTCCAAATACTGCCGTCTTTAAATGCTGTTGCGTGCCAAAAACGATTGCTGATAATTCCTTTTGAATTAGATTTATTGAAAACCGTGAATTTAACTCCATCGAAACGCACCAAGCCATCAAGAGTTGTGAACCACAAATATCCATCCGGCGTTTGGGTAATCGAGCGGACTCCGTTCTGCGGTAAGCCGTTGTCAGTTGTCCACGAATCAAAGCGATATTGCGCCAAGACATTATGCCAGCTAAAAAAACACAATAGGAAACTTAAGAATACCTGACAACTTGTAATCATTGGGGTTTTATCAGATTTTAAGGGACTTTTTAAGTGGTAATATTGCTTTAGTTTAAAACAAAAAGCAAGTTTGTTAAAAATTCTCAATTTATGTTTATTTTTCGCATACTTCCCTTAATTTTTTATTAGTAGCCTGAGGCATTTAGTATTAAGTAAATATGTCAAAAAATCAGTATAGCGAGCAGTAGCGAGCAAGTTTAAGGACTGAGTTGAATAGGTTTAATGAAGTTCGCTACTGCTCACTATACCGATTTGAACTCAATTATTTAGGCTGAAATAATTTTGTCGGATTACTATTATTGACCTATTCTCCCTCCTGTTTCACGTTGCACAAATGAAACAAATTTGATATTCTTCAATTCCTGCAAAAAAAATATCATTCTTAAGGAGTAAAACTATGGAAACAGCAACAGCAAAATCATATAACATAGCCACAGGCTTAATCGGTGAATTAACCCATGAAGCCGAAACAACCCGCAAAATTTTGGAGCGTATTCCGCCGGAAAAATTCGATTACAAACCGCACGAAAAATCAATGACAATGATCCGTTTGGCATGGCACGTTGCGGATATGGTTGATTGGGTGAACGAAACTTGCACTAAAGATGAACTCAACTTTGAAGGGATGGACTTCACACCGGTCGAGCCGAAAACAACTGCCGAATTGGTCGAATTTCACGATAAAAAGGTTGCCGCCGCGCTTGAGGCTTTGAAAAATACTTCTGATGAAGATATGCACAAAGATTGGTCATTGAAAAATGGCGATGTAACTTATTTTACAATGACGAAAATTGCCACGATTCGCACAATGTGTTTTAACCACATTTGGCATCATCGCGGACAACTTTCGGTTTATCTGCGTTTGAATGATATTCCTGTTCCTTCGATATACGGACCGAGTGCCGATGAAGGTCAAATGTAAGAAAAAAGTTGAAGGCTAAAAGTTAAAAGTGATGAGTTTAAGGCTTGTCACTTTTTCTTTTTGGGCGAATAATGCGAAAATAACGGTTTGCTATGAGTGACGAGAAAGAAACTATCACAACTCAATCAAAACATGTGGAATTTACATTATTAGAATTAGATGTCTCAGAAGATATTGACAAAATATTAAGTTTCTTTGACTGGAATGCTGAGAGTAAGAATCTAAATATTGTAACCGATATTGAAATTTCGAGGAAAATATTCTTTTCTTATTTTCCCGTCATCATGTGCCTGTTATTCCTTTTTTATGAATATTTTCATAAAAAAGGAAAAAAAATGATTCTTTCATTATTTGAGGGCATTGAAGTTAATTGGCTTGGTATTGAGGGAAATCAAAACATTGAAAAATGGAAAGAGGTAGTTTCTTCAGAAAAATCTTTTTCAAGCGAAAAAATATTGTTGCCAATACCTATTAGAACTTCAGATGACCGCGAAAAGGCATTAGAATTTGGCAAAAAATATGCTGAAAATCTCGATTTAGAATATGAAAAAACTCTTCGCTATTTAGTTAATGAACTTCTATATAATACGATTGAACATGGTAAAAATGAACTCAATTTGCCTTCATTTTTACAGTTCTTTTGGAATAGCCAAACTGAAGAGATGTATCTCGTTCTTGCAGATATAGGTGTAGGAATCCGAAAACATTTACGCCAAACTTATCCAAATTTAGTAACCGATTCTGAAGCAATTTTACAAGCCATCAAACCACAAGTTTCGGGAACATTCGGTAGAGAGAATACAAGCTACGAAACAAAAAATAATGCAGGTGTTGGCTTATTTTTCTCCAGTAATATTGCTCAAAGATTGAATGCTGATATGTTTATCGTTTCGGGAAATGGATTCGTTCATATTTCACCAACCGAAATAATCAGTAAGGAGTTGAATCATCAATGGAAAGGGACGTTCGTTTATGTCAAAATAAAACTTGGACTAATTGAGGATTTAAATTTACAAAAAATGCTTTCTGAAATTACAAAATCTATTCCAAAAGCAGATAAGCCGACGGAACAAAACAGTTTATATATCAGTGTAAGAAATTATTTCGGCAAATATGCTGAAGATAAAGATTTAGCCAAGAAGATTCGTGACAAATATATTTTGCCTGCATTGGAAGAAAATAAAACTTTGACGCTGGATTTTGAAGAAATTATTTCAGCTCCGCATAGTTTATTAAATGCAATGTTGGCAACGCCGATTGAAAGATTGGGTTTAGCAGCTTACAAGAAAATCAAAATTATTAACGCCGCCCCTGAAATACGTGAAACGCTTGATTTTATTTTTGACGACAACACTTCAAATGCCTAAGAATGACAAACGCTGAACTACTCGAAAAACTTTTTGAAGGAAATCCTCGTGCTGTGGCGAGAGCAATTACCAAGGTCGAGAATGGTGCTGAAAGTGCTTCCGACATTATGAAAGAAGTTTTCCTAAAAACTGGAAACGCAACAGTTATAGGCATTACGGGTGCTCCGGGGGCGGGAAAATCGAGTTTAGTTGATAAGCTGGCGATGTTTTACAAAAACCGAGGCGAAAAGATTGGAATCATTGCGGTTGATCCTTCGAGTCCCTTTTCGGGTGGGGCGATTTTGGGCGATAGAATCCGAATGTCGGCACTTGGAGTTGATAAAAATGTCTTTATCCGCTCAATGGCAACTCGTGGAAATCTCGGTGGATTATCTCGTTCGACGGTTGATGCAGTAGCGATTTTAGATGCAGCCGGATTCAATAAAATAATTGTTGAAACGGTTGGAGTCGGACAGGATGAAGTTGAAATCGTTAAAACTGCGGACGTTTCAATCGTCGTTTTAGTTCCCGGAATGGGCGATGATATTCAGGCGATTAAAGCCGGAATTATGGAAATCGGCGACGTTTTCGTTATCAATAAAGCTGACCGGGAAGGTGTTTTGCGAACCGAAAAAGAACTTGAAGCATTACTCACTTTAGCAATGCGTCCCGATTTTTGGAATCCGCCGATTATCAAAACCATTGCCACTGAAAACAAAGGCATCGAAGAATTGGATGTTGCCATCACAAGTTATAATGAGTTTCAAAAGTCTGGCAAAGGAAGTTTGGAAAGACGTTCTCAAATTGCTAAATGGCGTTTGCTTGAATTAGTTCGGGAAAGGCTTCTATCGGATTTGATGAGCAAAAACGGGACGGCTGAAATATTTGATAAACTGGCATTGGAGATTGCCGAGAAGAAGACTAATCCTTATTCAGCGGTTGAGGAGATTTTGAAATGAAAATTGATCATTTAGGCATCGCCACCAAATCAATTGCCGAATCCCTAAAGTTTTGGCAAGATTCTTTAGGCTTGGAAAATGTTCATACAGAAGTGGTTGAAGAACAAAAAGTTCGAGTGGCAATGTTGCCAATTGGAGAAAGTCGCGTAGAATTGCTAGAGCCGACTTCAGATGATTCTCCGATTAGTAAGTTTTTAGAAAAACGCGGCGGAGGGATTCATCATATTGCCGTTGAAGTTGAAAATATTATAGAGTCTTTGGCGAAACTTAAAGCCGAAGGCGCACGTTTAATAGACGAAACTCCCCGAATTGGCGCGGAAGGTTGCTTAATTGCCTTCGTCCACCCTGCCACAACGGGCGGAGTTTTGCTAGAATTAACGCAGAAGATTACAGAATAGTTATTAAAAAGTGAGGATTTAAGATTTTGAATACTTTATCAAAAGCATCAATTGTTTTGCTTGTTATTTTACTTGCCGGTATCGGACTTTTAGTTTGGAAAGTAAAAGTCGGCGGACACGGTTCGGAAGGTTTAACCAAACTAACCAAATCAGATATGGAGACAATCTTTAAGGATGCTCCACCAATGGCTCTCAAGAGATTAGCCGAAGACCCGGAATTAAAGAAAAAGCAGATTGAAGAAATCAAACAGTTTTTAGCTGTGGCTGAAGAAGCCCGCACAACCGGATTTGCAAATAAAGAAGAAGTAAAAAAAGACCTTGAAGAAATTCGGATGACTGTAATGGCTGTCAGCTACGACAAAGAAATGAATAAGGATAAAGAAAATTTACCTCCTTTTTCTTCAATTACAAAAGAAAATGTTGATGCTTTTTTCCTAAAAGATAACAACACCGAAAAATTTGATAAGTTAATCAAAGAGCAAATCGAGAAGGCTAAAAAAGACGGACGTATTCCTGAAAACTTTGAGCCTCAGCCCGAACAAATCGAAGAAGCTAAAAAGCAATACGCAAATGTTCGTATCTCATACGAAGGTGCTAAAACTGCATGGGCTGGATTGAATGAAGATTTCAAGAAAACGACTGAACTTCAAATCAAACTTCAACAGGCTCAATATTTAGAGCAATTGTATTCTAAGGATGTAATTGCTCCTAAAGTTAAAGTTACAGATGCTGACGTTGATAAATATTTAGCCGAACATCCCGAAGAAGGAAAAATTCTGACAGAAAAGAAAGCTAAAGCTGAAGAAATTTTGAAACGTGCTTTAGCAGGTGAAGATTTTGGCAAACTTGCAACTGAAACAACCGAAGACCCCGGCAGTAAAAAAGATGGCGGACTCTACAAAGATGTTTCTAAAGGCGGAATGGTCAAAGAGTTTGAAGAAGCCGCTCTTTCACTCCAACCTGGTCAAGTTGCCGACAAAGTGATTGAAAGCAAATATGGCTATCACATCATCAAACTTGAAAAGAAAGGGACGAAAAAAATTGCAGAAGCAGCCAATACCGCCAGCTCCGAAAATAAAACGGCAGCCAATACTGCCAGCCCTGAAAATAAAGAAGAAGAAACTTACGATGCTCGTCATATCCTGATTTCAACCATGGGCGGTGCTGATCCGAATAATCCAATGGCTCAACCCCAACCATTGAAAGAACAAATTAAAGCAAAGCTCGAACAAGAAAAAGAAAAGAAAATCTTGGATGAGATTGTTGCTAAACATAAAATCGAGATTGAGGATTTTGAAATTAAAGTTCCTGTAATGCCCGCCGGACAAGAAGGAATGCCTCCGGGAATGCCGCAAGGACAAAATGGACAACCGCAGATGGACCAAAAACAAATGGAAGAACTGCAAAAACGCATTAAAGAAATGCAGGAACAACAAAAGAATGCTCCAAAAGGTAAGGATGCTCCTAACCCTGCGGGCAAAGATGGAAAATAAACCATGATTTTGGGTGATTATCGGGTTGAAATAATACCCGATACCGAATTCAGATTAGACGGCGGGGCGATGTTTGGAGTCGTCCCGCGTGTCATTTGGGAGCGAGTTTGTCCACCCGACGAACTTAATCGAATTCGTCTGCAAATGAATTGTCTTTTTATCGAAACTCCCAAAGAAAAAATTCTCATCGAAACAGGCATCGGCGAAAAATGGACTGAAAAAGAAGTCAAACGCTACGGAATCTTCCGCAAAAAACCTTTTGCTCAAACTCTCTTTGAAAAAACAGGCTGCAAACCTGAAGATATTACGATCGTCGTAAATACTCACCTGCATTTTGACCACGCAGGGGGAAATACGGTAATGAGTGGAGAGTGGGGAGTAGAGAGTGGGGAGTCCAAAGGCAGAAACCCGCACATTAGTAAGAGTGTAAAAGATGTTATTCCCCAATTCCCTAATGCTCGATATTTTGTTTCAAAATCCGAATTTGAACAAGCCGAAAATCCACACGAGAGGCATCGGGCGAGTTATTTACGGGAAAACTGGGCGTGTTTGATTGAGTTGGGACAATTAGAATTAAAACCTGATAATTATGAAGTTGTTGAAGGTTTGACGATGGAAACTGTTCGCGGACATTCGGAAACAATGCAATGTGTTCGGCTAAATCGCGGCGGTGAAACACTTTACAGCTTTGCAGATTTAATACCGACTCGCCATCATCTTCCGCTTGCTTGGGTGATGGGTTATGATTTATATCCTGTTGAAACTTTGGAAGCTAAGAAAAGACTGCTTCCGCAAGCATTTGCAGAAAATTGGTTGTGCTTTTTTTATCACGATTTAGATTCGCCGCTTTGCCGTTTGAGTGAAGTTGATGGAAAATTGAAAGCAATAAAAATTAATGAGTAAATACGAAGTAATTATTTATTGGAGCGAAGAGGATAACGCTTTTATTGCCGAAGTTCCCGAACTTGCAGGTTGTATGGCAGACGGTGAAACTTATCAGGAAGCCTTAGCAAATGCTGAAATTATCATCGAAGAATGGATTGAAACTGCTCAAGAACTTGGGCGGAAAATTCCAGAACCAAAAGGTAGATTGGTTTTTGCTTAATGATTTACGAATCAATTCCAGAATATAGCAAAGAAGAAATAAAACAAGCTACTGTAAATAATGACGTAGAAACACTTTTACGGATTGTTTTATCAGTTGCTTTATATGCAGAAGATGTAAAATATGCTCAAGACTTCTGTATAAAATTTTCAAATCACACTAATTTTAATGTTCGCGGAAATTCTATTTTAGGTTTTGGTCATTTAGCCAGAATTCACGGTAAATTAGATGAAAGTCTTGTTAAACCAATTATTGAAAATGGTTTAAATGACAAAAATGAATTTGTTAGACAACAATCTGATTGTGCTAAAGACGACACAGAATTCTTTCTTAAATGGAAATATAAATAATTTATGGAAAAAGTAAATATCGGAATAATCGGCGGTTCGGGATTGTATCAAATGCCCGAAGTGCAAAATGTAAGAGAAATTGAGGTGGAGACACCTTTTGGCAAGCCTTCGGATGCGTTTATTGTCGGCGAATTGGAAGGCGTAACGGTGGCATTTTTGCCTAGGCACGGACGCGGACATAAGTTTACCCCAACGGAAGTTCCTTATCGGGCAAATATTTACGCGATGAAAATGCTCGGCGTGGATTATATTTTGTCAGTTTCGGCAGTTGGCTCGTTGCAGGAAAAATATGCACCGATGGATTTTGTTATTCCTGACCAATTTTTTGACCGAACTCGTGCGAGAGCCGAAGAATCAACCTTTTTCGGTAACGGAATTGTCGCCCATATTACCTTTTCGCATCCTGTATGTGAAGAATTAGGCAACATTTTGGAAGCGTCTTGCAAAACTGTCGAAGGATTAAATGTGCATCGTGGCGGGACTTATATTTGTATGGAAGGTCCTGCATTTTCGACCAAAGCCGAATCAAACGTCTATCGCCAGTGGGGAATGGACATAATCGGAATGACCAATTTGCAGGAAGCAAAGCTCGCCCGTGAAGCCGAAATTGCATACGCCACACTCGCTCTTGTGACCGACTATGATTGCTGGCACGAAGATCACGATTCTGTTTCGCTTGATATGGTAATCGGTTATTTGACCAACAATGTCCGCAATGCCCAACTCGTTTTGAAAGAAGCAGTTAAGCGTGTTGCTGCGAAAGAAACACCGAATCAGTTTGCCGGTGCAACCCAATCGGCAATCTTTACACAACCCGACCATTGGAATCCCGAAACTGCTAAAAAACTCGAAGCAATTATCGGGAAATATATGCCGAAGTAATTTTTTGCCCGCGAAAAACGCGAAATGACGCGAAAAAGTAATGGTTTTCTTTTAGCGTATTTAGCATATTGAGCGGGCAATTTTCTTTTCGTTGAGTAAATGCTTATCTCCCTTCTAACAGATTTTGGAACAAAGGATTACTTCGTTGGAGCGATGAAAGGAGTAATTCTTTCCATAAATTCTGAAGCAAAAATTATTGATATTACTCACGATATTGAACCGCAAAATATTCAATCAGCAGGTTTTACACTCGCTTCTTGTTATCAGAATTTCCCGTCTAAAACTATCTTCGTTTCAGTTGTTGATCCGGGAGTCGGCTCAAATCGTCGAGCAATTTTGGTTGAAACTAAAAACTATTATTTCATTGCTCCCGACAATGGTTTGCTGAGTTTGGTCTTAAACAACGAATCAGATTATCGAGTTTTTGAATTAACTAATCCGAAGTTTTTCCTTTCAAATATTAGCCAAACCTTTCACGGACGCGATGTTTTTGCTCCTGTTGCCGCTTGGCTTTCAAAAGGTATTAGTCCGAATGAATTTGGAAGTAAAACTACGGAATTAGCCATTTCAAAGAATGCTGTTCCGAAAAGAATTTCTGCCGATAAGATAATCGGAAATATCCTTCATATTGATAATTTCGGCAATCTCATCACAAATATACGAAAATCAGATTTAACAACAAATTTTAGTATCCGAATCAACGAAAATATGATTACAAAACATCAAACCTTTTATGCCGAAGCTGAAGAAGATGAAATTTTCACTATTTGGGGAAGTGCAGGCTATTTGGAGATTGTAGCCTACTGTAATTCGGCAAAAGATTTGTTAAAAGCAAGGATTAACGATGAGATTTTGGCTAAGTTGTTGTAAAATTTAATTGCTACTTGTCGTTTGCAAAGGGCTTTGGTATTTTTAAACTAAGACATCAAACTTAATATTCATAAGGGAAAAAACAATGGAAACAGGTAAAGAATCAGCCGCCGCCACACCAGCCGCGAATGCCGGATTACGCGGAGTTGTTGCCGCTACCAGCAAAATAGGCGACGTTAATGGCGAAAAAGGTATTTTAATTTATCAGGGATACGACATCCACGATTTAGCCGCTAACGCGACTTTTGAAGAAGTGGTTTATCTGCTTTGGAATGAGCGTTTGCCAAATCAAGCCGAATTGGATGAACTAACAGCTCAATTTAGAGCAAACTACGCCATCCCTACCGAAATCGTTGAAATGATGAATTCATTTCCGAAAGATGCAGAACCGATGGACGTTTTACGCACCGCAGTTTCGGCACTAGCTTTCTTCGACCACGAATCTGCTCACAAAACTGACCGTGAAAATGCTGTTAAAGCATCAATCAAATTAACTGCTCAATTCCCTGCTTTAGTTGCCGCTTGGGAAAGAATCAGACAAGGCAAAGAAATTGTTGCCACATTAGCCGATCAAAGCATCGCTTACAACTTTATGTATCAATTGAAAGGAGAAACACCTGATGCAGAAGAAGTTAAAATGATGGATGTTTGCTTAATTTTACACGCTGATCACGAGTTAAACGCTTCAACATTTGCTACTCGTGTAGCTTCGGGAACTTTAGCAGACGTTTACGGTGCAGTTGTCGCAGGTATCGCAACTCTCGCCGGACCTCTACACGGCGGAGCAAATACGGCAGTTATGAATATGCTGCTCGAAATTGGTGAAGTCGAAAATGTTGATTCGTGGCTCGACAATGCGTTGGCAAACAAACGCAAAATTATGGGAATCGGACACGCCGTTTATAAAGTTGAAGACCCGCGTGCTACCAATTTAAGACGTTTCTCAAAACGAATGGCAGAAAAAACCGGAATCACCAAATGGTATGAAATGTCGGAAAAAATCGAGAAAGCAATGCTCGAAAAGAAAGGAATGAACCCGAATGTAGATTTCTACTCAGCATCAGCTTACTATTTGATGGGAATCCCAACCGACCAATACACCCCGATTTTCGCAGTTTCGCGTATTTCAGGCTGGACGGGACATATTTTGGAACAATATGCCAACAATAAATTGATTCGTCCGCGTGCTGAATACATCGGAGCGAGAGATTTGAAATACGTTCCGATTGCGGAAAGATAGTTT
>ERZ1292633.5126-Hain-H41-02um-R1-5126-length-11934-cov-5_pt1 | contig 11934 bp, 8 predicted proteins | sample MGYA00564406_ERZ1292633 | MGnify/ENA primary metagenome ERZ1292633 (study PRJEB36523, sample SAMEA6512639) | groundwater metagenome | collected 2019-01-08 | study: AquaDiva: Metagenomics assemblies of 32 groundwater samples
CACACGACCCCCCCTCCCGTAAGCAAAGGGGTGTGCCGATTTTCTCCGATCCCCGCCTTTCGACACCTTCCCCCCTTTTACATAACACGCCGTAGTACGAAGAACAGATGGCGTACCGCCGGACCGACGTCCTTCATTTCAAATTGCCGCGGAATCTGAGCGTGGCGCCGCGGTACGACATTTGGAATCAAAAGTACGAAGCCTGGGCCCTGTTGCGGCGAATGGGAAAGCTGGCCGCGACCGGGTTCTATATCCCACCGGACTGGTACTATCACTTCAGAATGTTCCCGCCCATATCGCATAACTTCCAGGAAGAGCAAACATTGAATCCTTATAACGACAGCGAGCCCACGCAATCCGAGTTCGCCACAGAATCGAGTCGCCGTGCCCTCCGCGACGAGCTCGCCCGTCACTCCCGCGGCGCCGCCACCGAGGGCAATCGCTACATGAGTCTCTACTGGGTGCAACGCCCCATTGATCAAATGGAGCGGCGTTACTGGCATTACACGCGCGCTCTGGGATTCCACCACGAGCTGGCGATCAAAAAGGTCATTCAGGAGTACCACGAGGAGAAAGGAACGCGCCGGCGCGCGGCGATGATTCAGTCCGAGGAGGCCCTGTTGTCGGGGAAGTTTGTCACGATGCGCGAGGCAATGTCCGTTTTAGAAGTACTGAAGCAGGCACAAACGTCGCAACTGGCGCCCCATCAGTACACCATGTTGGCAGCGAAGGCGAATAAGTCGGTTCAGGAGGGCGCGCCCTTTGAGGCCGCCACCGTCGTCAAACGCACGTCATCGAACCAGAGGCAGCAGGTACCCACGCCCGCCGAAGCACCAACTCCCGCGACGCTGGCAGTTGCGCCTTCCGCTGGCACCGTGGCACTTCCTACCGATGCTGTCGGCGCCGCGAAGTCGTCTGCGCCTACGACGACGCCGACGTCCCCAGCTGCTGTTGCTGCCGAGTCGCCCATGGTTGGCAATGCCAGCGCCCTGCACGACCTGCTTCTCGGTGACGTGGTGGAGGAGCATGCGGTGGAGGCCGTGCCGAACCCGAGCGACACGATCGCAGCCCTGAAGGAAGTGGCGATGGACCACACGGGCGACGCCGGCTGGTATACCGGTTTCTCTCCGGTGTACAAGGTCGCACCGTCCGCGTCGAAGAGCAAATCGCGAAGCGGTGCCGCTGGGTCCAAGCCGCCGTCTGGGTAACTTTTTTTTTCCAACCCCTCGGGTTGCCTCCTTTCCTGAAAACCGGCCCTGAGTCTTTCACTTGAGACATGACGCTGCGACCACCTTTCATCCCCCCTTTCACAGCCTCCGTGTGGCGCATCAGGCGACATGACCACGCTGCCACCAGTCTACTCGGCGGCCGCCTCGTACGCCGGGGCGGACCCGTCGCTGACCGCGGCAATCGGCATCACCAAGGCTGGGTGGCTGTCCCGCATCATGGCCGCCGGCGGCGTGACGCGACAATTGGCGTTGTCGACCACGACGGGCGGTGCCGTCCCGGCCCCACCCGAGGCCAGTTTTCGCACGTGCACCCCGTTGCGGCCCGCCGCACACGGAATTGTAGAACGCGTGGCGACGCCACTTTTGGCCGAGGCGTCCGCCGCTCGCGCCGCCGCAGCGCCCTCGTCAAGGCCGCAAACGGTCCCTTCCCCAGTGCCCAACGTTGGCAATTTACATGGAAAGTCGGAGCCGCCTTCAGCTCCGCTCTCGGCTCGAGCTCCCGGTGGGGTCGCGAAGGCAGGTCATCGCGGGATCGCGCCGCTCTTCGGAGGTAGCGGTCGAGGGGCCGCCGGGCAGTCGGCCGCGAGCACGGTAAATCCGCTCGGTTTGACCAATGGCATGCTCGGTGGTACGCTCACGTCATCAGCCTTCGCTCCGTCTTCGGCGACAAACAGTCTGCTTGACCCTTTCGCCGGCCACGAAGCCTTGCTGCTGCAAGCCTTGAACGAGTGCCGTGCGGATCCCGTGGCCTTCGCGGGGATCTTTGAGTCCCAAATGACGGTCGGCCAACCCTTCCTGCCCCCGGACGCGCGGCCGCTAAGCCTTGCGTCTCTGAAGGCGACGATCGCGACGTGGCATCAAAGTATCCAGGACCAGCAAGCGAAGGTCGATGGCTTCGCGATGCAGCTGAAAAAGGACTTGCAGTCCATGAAGGACGCGTGGGCGGTGGATGACGCCGAGCGGCTCAAGAAAAACAAGGGCAAACCGGCCGCGGCCCCTGCGCCTGGTAAAGCAGGAAAGGGCGGTCAAGCTGCCGCCGCCGGAGAAAAAGCTCCGGAGGACATCGACGCCGATCGCGAGGCGCAGGCGCGGCTCGCACAGCATCGCCACGAGGAGCGCTGTGCTCCGCTGCTCAAGGAGAAGGCCCGTCTGACGGCGTGCATCACAGAAGCACAGCGCGGCGTCAAGGCGCTGGAATCCTGCATCGCCCGCCTGCGGCTTTGCCGTCCAACGGCCCCGCTCGTCCACAACCGTGGCTTGGCGCTCGCGGCACGGGACCTGTGTTCGAATCCACCGGAACCCAACCGCACCGAACGTGCCGTCGCCGAGGTGGCCGCACGGTATGGCGCTTCCACCGCGGGGAGCGTTGGCGTGGCGATGGTGATCCAAGGTGCAGACGGTCGAGCCTTGGTGCCGCGGTGGTCGCCGTTGGCGGCATCGGAGGAGCTGGCCACGAACGGCGAGCGAGGAGGAGGCAAAGCGGCAAGCAGCCAAAGGGGCAGTCATTTGCCCGCCGCGCCCGCCGCCGCCAGTGGCGCGCGGCAGACCATTCTTGACTTGCTGCTGTGCCTCGACGACCCGCGCAAAAAGGGCCGACTGGCGCTGCTGGACGACAGCTTCACCGTCGGGGCCATGGGCTGGCGCCGCCACCCCACGATCCCCGAGGCCGTCTGCGTCACGTTTCTGGGCGCGAAGCGCTTCGCGGAGCTGTCGGCCATTGCCGAGCGCGAACACTTGTGCCTCGGCGAGGTAAGACGGATCCTTCCGCAGGCCACCGCCATCACCGACGGCCGTATCATCGCGCTGCGCCCGGATTGGGGCGTGCAGATGCTGGACCCGGTAAGCAGTCCCGCCGTCAGTCTCGACGGCCGTCACGTCGCCAAGTTGCGTTGCGACGACAACCTGACTCTCTGTGCCACCGTCACGACCGTGTCGGAGCCCGACCCGGCGAAACCCGTTGTCGTCGCGGGCGAGTCTCTCGTGCAACGAGGCGCGGAGCCCGAAACCGTCGAAGTCGCCATCGCCTTTCGCTCCACCGGCCGATACAAGGTGCACCTATTTGCAAAGACGGAGCACATGCACAGCGCGTCACAGAACACAGCGTCCTCACCGTCCAAATCGCTCAACGGCACCCTGGCGTCATCCCAATCCATGAAGCCGGCCCAATCCATCACGGGCGGCCGCGTCGGTTCACAGCCACCGTCGACGACCACCGCAGGCGCCGACGGTGCGGAAGGCTTCGTGCACCTGGGCTTCTACCTCGTCGACTGCCGCAAGTACGATCTCCCTCGACAGGCCTTGCCAGTCATCAGCTCCGACTTCCACGAGCGGCGGTGCCGCCTGGTAAGCCCGTTGCGCGAGTTGCTGACGCCTGACACGGAGGTCGATTTCCACCTCGTCGTCCCGATGCACTCGTACAAACAGCGAGAGGTGTCGCGCGTCGAGGACGGACTGCACCGCACCACCGCCGTCGCCATGGGCAACAAGGACGCGGAGGCCGAACTGACAGCGGCGTGTGACCGGTCGTCCGCGGCCCTCCAAGAGGCCAAAGTCACTCAAGCGCAGCATGTGACGGCGGTCAACGCCGAGATTGCCGCGGCGACAAAGGATTTAGCAAAGAAAAAGGGAAAGGATTTAGACCGCGCCAAAGCAGCGATCTCCGAGCTCGAGGAGCGCCTTGCGGGCTATGAAGCTGCCGTGCAGCACACCAAGCAAGCCGCCACGGTTGCACAAGACCGCCTCGCTGCCCACCGCCGGTCCACCCGGCAAGCCTCCGCAATGCGACGCCGCTTCCTCGCCGAGGCGGACTACCTGCGCCAGCTGACGGATCGGTCGAAACCTTTGCACGTGGAACTCGCGGTCGACGACCGGCGCGCGGTGATGCCAGCGGTGGACGACGCCTTCACGACCTACCGCGCGTCATTGCACATGCCCGTGAGTCCTTGTCGCGTGTGCATCTTCATTGCGGGTGTCGCCGTGGCGTACTTCCGGGTAGGAGACCCCTTGGAAGATCCATAGGGTCCCGGCCCATGGTGATATGTGGCCCATTGGGTGTGAAAAAGAAAAAAGAGAGAGAGTAAGGAAAAGTGCGGGAATGGACATCAGCGGTCGGCAACGAATGACGCATGGCGTTCCATCCACCCATCCAGCCGTTCTCCTATAGGTGCCGTTCCGAAAGGCGCTCATGCGGAGCCGCGCACCTCCACCGCCTCTCCCTCGCGTGTATCGTGTCCACTTGTTCTCGTCCCCCTTTCCCCCTCGACGGAGGGCGTCGTCCGCAGCACGGTAGGTGCGCGATGGTCCTCGCCCGCGTCGCTAACAAGTTTGTGTTTGACGAAACTCAAGCCATGCTCCGCCTTTCAATCAGACCCCCCCCCCCAAATGGGGAGCGCCACAACAACCGGGGTAATTCTTGTCCATTGGAGCTTTGTCTCTTGTTTTGGAGGAAAATTAACCCGCGCAGGAAGGGGCACTGTCAGGCAGCGCACGAGATCCACCTTACCGCCTTTGTTCGCACCCCGGATACCGCCGATACGCGGTGACACACCCAATGTCGCACCGGTACGTCTTTAAGTACATCATCATTGGCGACATGGGCGTCGGCAAGTCGTGCCTCATGCAACGCTTCACGGAGCAGCGTTACAAGAGCGACCTCCCTCACACCATCGGCGTCGAGTTCGGCTCGGTCATCGTCGACGTCAATGGCGAAGCGGTGAAGCTGCAAATTTGGGACACGGCTGGCCAGGAGCGATTCCGGTCCGTCACCAGGGGGTACTACAGGGGCTCAGCCGGTGCCCTCCTCGTGTTCGACGTCACCCGGCGCGCGACCTTCGCCCATATCAGCAGCTGGCTCGCGGACGCCAGGAGCAACACCAACCCACACGCGATCATGATGCTCATCGGGAACAAGACGGACCTGGACGACCAGCGCGAGGTGAGCTACGAGGAGGCGGCGAAATTCGCCGAGGACAACAACATGCTCTTCGTGGAATGTAGCGCCAAGAATGGCGACAACGTGGACCAGGCCTTTCTCGCGACCGCGCGGAAGATTCACGAGAAGGTGCTCTGCGGCATTTTGAGTCCCACCGACCCAGATAGCGGCGTGCAACTTCCCGCGCCCCCACCCGTCGTCAAGCCCGGAGGCGGCGCAGGCAAAGGCGGCGGCAAGGGCAAGGACGACAAAAAGTGCGACTGCTGAAAGCAGTTGGTGCCTGGCGTCCTTTTTGTGATATTTCCATTGCCGAAGGACGGTCCTTTTCTCGTAGGAGATGGTTTCGTGGCGTGCGTCGTGGTTGCTGTCTGCTTCCCAACCCTTTCCGCATCCGCGTCACATACTGTATGATGATCCCGCCAGTCAGCGCGCGATAGCCATTTTCGGACGTTTTTTTTCCCATTCCTTCTTCCATTTGCCATCACGTCCGTCGGCGGCATAAGAAGGCCACACGGTGCATCCTCCTGTCACGCATTCCCTCCCCCGCGACGTCCGACAGGATGGCCCAGTCCACGTTGCCGTGCGCTCGCCGGAGACTGCGGGGCGCCCCGTTTTGCTTTTCTCCACTTCCCTACGGCTCCCCTGCAATCACGGAGGGTGCCGCGGCGCCCGTAGGGGAGGGCGGCCTGCCATGCCATGATCGCATCAACTCAACCCCGAAGGAAGGTTGCCCTCGTTCGTTCGTCGTCGCACCAGACGTTTACAAAGGTTGCGCGCTCTGGTTGGCGATTTTATCCCTGATGATCATTTCCGCGTTTTACGTGGAGCCGATGTTGGCGGAGGCCATGTACGCTGGCACGGCGGAAAGGGTCGTCAGTGCGTCGCACGCGGCGCGGCTGCGGCTCGTGTTATCTCCCCCTCCGGTGCCCCCTCTTGCGCCGCCGCAGCAGGGATCGACCGACGCCGGTGGTAGCGACGGGCCGCAAGGCGTTCCTCCTGCGCACCCCTACGCGTGGTGGCGACGTATGCTGGCAGCTTCCTTCGCGATTTCCATGGCGAACTGTTTCCGGTGCATGGCGCTGTGGGTTGCGAGTCACCGACATGCCTTCGTGGTATTGCTGTGGATTGGCTGCCCAGTCGCGCTTGCCGTCCTTCCATACCTCCTCGTCGCCGATCCCGGAATCGTGGCCGTCGCCGGTCCCACTGGCGAGGCCGTCGATGTCGCAACGGGCGGCCCCTGGCGCCCAAGTGCACGTGACGTGAGCTCAATCTCCTCAACCAGGCGGAGAACCACCGCGTTGGATGCCGACGGGGAAGCGGCAGCCATGATGGCGCCCCGCGAGCGCAACGGCCACCACGAAGTGCACATCGTGGAAACGACTCGAACTGACGATCACGACGCCGGCATCGATGGTGGTGGCGATGAGCCCCCCGCGCTGTGTCGCAAGTGCCGAGCCTGGGTCGCGGGTTTCGATCATCATTGTGCCGTCCTCGGCGTTTGCATCGGCCGCGGTACCTACGGACTGTTCGTCTCCTTTTTGCTGCTTGGCAGCTTGGTCCTCACGGTGGGAGAGGTGTATGCGTGCGGTACGTTGGCGCTTCAGCTGACCTGGGTGTACGAGAGGTGGCTTCAGGGCATCATGCAACAAGACACCGTCGGCCACGCCGCAGCGTCCTCCACGTCACCACCTCCTGGGGGCCTCGGCGCGCTGTTGCCTCAGCACACGACGTCGGACACGTGGGTCGTCTTACTCATATCCGGCGGCGTCACCTATTTGTGGGGGTTCAGCCTGATGCTTGCGACCGTCTACGTGGGTTCGGCGATGAATCTCGTGGTGACGCAGGGCCGTCGTCGGGCACTTTTCCGCCTTCACGGCGTCGACGATGGCGACGAGGCCTCCGCTGCCGCCCCTGCCGCCGGCGCCTCGTCGGGAGCCTTTTCTTTACGCAAGGTAAGAGTCTTGCTATTCGGCGGGGGCGGAAACCTCCACGTGGACGCAAAAAAAGAGGGACTGACGACCCGAGGCCCCGCCTTACGCCGGCTCTTGTGGACACTTTCGTGTTGCTGCCACAGCAGCGCAGCGAACCTTGCTGAGGTTGTTCGCAGCTCGCGCAACGCTAAGGTTTCCTCTTGGTAGCGGGGCGTGGGCCTCCATAGGCATGCGCGCATCATTTTGCCGACGCTCCGCTCAGCGTAACTGCTCGATTGTTCTTCTCGAGACGCTCTATTTGTGATAACACATTTCCGATAGTTCTTTTTCACTCTCGTGCTTTCTTTGCCTACGGTCGACATGACCTGCCTCGCCGCTTCCCGCCGCCGATGCCTCTGTTGGCCGCCGTCATCACCGTGCTGCAGTTCCCTCGGCCCTCTTCATGCCGCCTCCTGGACAATTCCTCGCCGAACACACCTCTTCACGTTTTGCTATCACAGCTTGTCCGCCGCCTCCTTTGTGCTATACGTAGCGCTGGTCACGACTACGATGTTGCTGCCTCAGCTTTCGTCCCGCAGGTGGGATGCGACCGCCGCCGCCCCGGCAACCACCGCATCCAACGCGTCTTCACCTGTTTCCGCCACCACTGCCGCCGCCGTGACGATGGTGTCTCCAGCGACCATCAACGGCTCCAATCAGGGTCCTGCGAGCGGTTGTAGCTACACGCTTGACATGATCGCCCTCGGCGAAGAACCCTTGCCGGGCGCCTGCGAGGGTCCCGTACACCGGGTGCTGGAGCGGCGCCGCGCCCTTCAGCGCTACTCTGACTGTGGCGTCGGTGGCATTCCCTTCCTGCGCGATGGCAACAGCGTCGTGTCCGCATCGACCGCCACGGCGCCGACGGTGCTCATCAGCTGCGGCGTCTGCCTCCCGGGAAGCAGCTTCGTCGAGGACGGGGTGTGCATGCTCGGACAGTACTGCAGCGACGTGGGGCAGTGTGCCGCGACGTCGTCGTCTCCGTTGTTTCGGCAGCCGTGTCCCTACGAGGTCGGCGGTCACTCGAGCGTGGGCTACTGCGGACCGGGTTTGCGATGCTTGAGCGGCCGCTGTACGGAGTGTCTCGCGGGAGTCGACGCCATCCCGCCCACGCTGCGGTGCAACGGCAACGGCTCATGGGAGGTCTGGGATGTCATGGCCGGGCTGCAAGCCGCGGAACGAGCCACGTTTTCTGGTACAAGCCCAGATGGATTCGTTTACACCGTCACCAATGTGTCCCTGGCGAATGCGAACGGCAGCGACGCGGACGGTGCGGATGGCTGGGTCTGCACACCCCCTGGAGTGTCGCCGCTTGCGCCCCTTCAGGCTACGGTCCGGCAAGGCGTCGACATGACCGTGCGGGAATGCTGGTCCGCCGCGGCAACAGCCATCGTCATTTCGACATGTGCCGCCGCGGCTGCTGTGTTCGCGGCGGTAGTCATCACCCGACGCTGTGGCCCGGCAGGCGATTGCTGTTGCTGTCGCAGCAGCCCGCACCCACGTCGTGGTCGCAGCGGACACCGACAACCAGAAAGTGACCGTGGAAGCCACGACAGAGCTCGACGGACCGCCCCCGTGCCGCAGCTCGCATGCGACGCCGAGCCCACGTTGAACGGACGGGTTGGAAGCTTGGTTGCTGCATCTCAAAGCGCTGGTGGCTCGCTGGAACTTCGGACGATTCTGATCGCACCACAATCGCCGCGCGCCCACCAGCAGCACGGTGCGGCGGCTCCCGATGAAGGAGGCGCCCCGGACCACGTCCATCACCAACGCCAGCGGAGCAGCAGCTTGGTCCCGAGCGGTCACTCAGATGCTTGCCGTAGCCAACAAAGGGACGGAGCGATTCGCCGTGCTGCCACGCCACCCGAGAATTTCGGCGCCGCCGCCTTCCACATCCCCCGGGGCACCTCCTCCCAACGCCTGCCAGAGCTCGCCGCCCCACCCGTGGGCCCCTTCCATAGCGCAGCGTCCCCGTTTCACACGCCCCCTCGCCGCTTTTCGGCAGTCTCAAGACCACACCACGACGCGCCAGCGTCGCCACGGCACGACCATCTCGCGTTCGACCAACACGACACCACGATCACAAGCCAACTCGAGCCCAGCAGTGACGGCGGCCGCTACATGGTCCGCACCGGGGACGCTCGTCACTCTTCGCGCAGGGGGATCCCGCCAGCGTCCCCGCGATCCTCCTCCTCCGCCGCCGCCGTGGGGCCGCTGCCACAGCCGCCGTGGCAATCGTCCGCCAGCAGCATGCCATGTCATCACGGCGAACCCGACGACCGCCGCACCCACCGACTTCCCTCACCTCGTGGCGCCTGCCCACCGTACTACAGTGGCCGCGATGGCGATGCGCCTCGACAAACCGCGTCCCGTCGACAGTCGCCGTCCGCCGCCTCGGTACCGATGCCGTTGGCGCACCGGTACACACACCATCCCGTGGACGATGATCGCTCGTCGCTTTCCGGCCACGGCTCTGGGGGGTGACCACAACCGCGTTGTAGCACGTCGTCGGCGTCGCGTGTAATTCCCCCCTCCGCTTCTTGCGGTCCCTGTTTTCACACTGTCTATTGCCTCACCACGGCAGCGCCTCTCATTCTTCCCAAACACCCCTTTCCTGGCTCCCCGTCGCCGAATACTGCGTTTCCCCGAGAAGAAATCGTCGACTTTCCACAGTTTCCAGAAAGTCGGCTGTGCTGTGTCGCTTGCTTCCCACACAGCTATTGCAACGCACTTGCCGCCATGCGCAGCAACGCGGCCTGGGACAAAGCGTCCGCTCGCGCCAGGACCCCGAAGCCGGCGGCGGCGGCGCTGTCGGAGCGCAACCGCAACGCGCAGACGGTGTCGTCATCCGCGACCGTTGTGGCGGGAGCAAGGCCTTTTAATGCCTCCGTCACGGCGTCGACCCCCAAGCGGCCCCGATTGAAAGCCGAGCGAGACGCATCGCGCACTGTCCGTGGCAAGGCTGGCTACGTGCCGTCCACAATGCTGCATTTTGCGGCTGGAGGCTCACCCAAGGTCGCGACGTCCCTCACGCCGTCCGCGCAGCCCACGTCGCCGAGGGGGGATGCAAGCGGTCGCGCGTCAGCGTCGATCCCCAGAGTCGAGCGGCGCGTCATGCGCGGCACACCGCCTCGCCGCCGGCATAGCAGCCCTCACCATTCTCCAAGGCGAGGCGGCGCACGAACAGACCCACACCGCGAATTTGACGCGCAGTTTCTTGCCGCCGACGTTGGCGCCATCGCCGAGGCTGCGCATCGCGTCGTCGTGCGGCTTCCTTGGCAGAACCTTGAGGGGCTCGTTGAATCGGAATCTGGAGGTGCTGCGCCGGACAGGAAGGGTCGCAGCCACGGCAAGTTTGACCTCAACCTGAAAATGGGGGTCGGTTCGATGCCGGTGGTCGCCATTCCACTGGACGACGCGCACCGCGGCTGGGAGGGCGCCTTGCGGCGGCGTTATCGCTCGGTGTTGACGCCTCCGTTGCCCGTTGAGGATCCGGCCGTGTGCCCGGAAGGGTGGGCCGCCGCCCTCGAGAATCGCTTAGAGTTAGCGGGGCACCACGCGGCGCGCTCCGCGAGAGTGCGTGTGCCCCCGGCGCTACCCCCTGTTGATTTGGACGAAATCCGTAGGTGGTGGACGCCGCGCCGTCAGCACCGTCACTATTTACTACGCGACATGGTCGCGAGCAATGGTGGCATCGCCGCGTTCGCGGAGATGGCCGGCAGCGGCGCCGCTGTCGATCCGCGCCTCTTTGCTTCTTCGCCCGGGGGTCGTAAGAAGTGGGATAGATTTCGTGAGGAGTTGGCGAAGGATCCCCTGGGAGCCATCAGCCGCTTCCGCATGAAGCTGTCCAGCCGGCAGGAAGCGGGGGCCGAGGGAGATGGGAGCGATCTCTCCGACGAACTGGACGAGGAGGCGGAACAGTTTCTCGTTCAGCGTGCGCAGCTCGCGGCCACCGTCGAGGTCGAACGCCAGTTTCAACGCGAGGCGTTGCTCGCCGAGGCGCGTCGCCGCATCAAACACTGCCCTCCTGAATCGAATGGGACCACGCCGCCGTCGTCGACGATACCGCCGCTGCCTACTGACTTAGGCCAACCTGCTATCTTGGCGACGAACGACGCCACATCGATGGCGTCCTTTTCGGTTCCACCCGAATACGGCCGTCGCAACGTCGACCCCACAATTGCGGGGGGAAGGCCTTCTCACCACGACGACCATGCTGGTCACGCCGTTGGCAGCGGGGTCTCGCCGCTCAGTGGCCTCGTGGCGAGCACCTTTCGAGAGCTTTATTACAACACTCGCGTCAAACATCTCAACGGTGATCCCTCGCGAGGCGGTAAGGTCCTGACGGCGTTCTCTGCCGCAACTCTTTCGGCCTGCCGCACCTCTGAGGAACAGTGAGGACCCCTACCAACGCGATGCCGGACCCTTGTACACTGTTTTTTCAGTGCTCGTCGGGTTTCCGGCGCAAGTCGAATGCACGTTTTTGTGACCGGACCGTAGGAAATAGCGATACATGGCCAACACGTGACGGCGCTGTGAGGTGCTGCTCCGTCTGTGCGTTGGCCGACCCCGCGCAAGCCACTACTTTCCCTTCTTCTCTCAATCCCTCAACTACGAACGGAAATGAAGCGACGTGCTGGCGCCCCGACGGCCGCGCTCCCTCCCGGCCTCGTTCAAGAATCCGACCAGCAGCGGTTTGTGCTCGCCAGCCAGGGCGTGGGCGGGTACGGACTCCCACTGGGCGATGGTGCGCCGATTCCCGACTTTGACGCGTAGCCGTCTCCCTCGACGGGTGGGGCGGCAGAAG
>ERZ1292633.5128-Hain-H41-02um-R1-5128-length-11932-cov-4_pt1 | contig 11932 bp, 11 predicted proteins | sample MGYA00564406_ERZ1292633 | MGnify/ENA primary metagenome ERZ1292633 (study PRJEB36523, sample SAMEA6512639) | groundwater metagenome | collected 2019-01-08 | study: AquaDiva: Metagenomics assemblies of 32 groundwater samples
CAGCTTGGGCTGCAGCGCGTTCATGGCCCGCTGGCTCTTCAACGACTGGAGCGAGAACGGGAACAAGATGACCTTCAGGATGATCGTGATCAGGATGATGGCTATGCCGATGTCCTGACCAGGCACGACCCCGTACAGCCACACCAGCAGGTTAAAAATCGGCTGGTAGAAAACGGCGTTGTAGATCTGCGCGATCATGGGCATGGGAGTGCGATTACTCGGCCTTCGGTCCTTCGACGTCGCTCAGGACAGGCGTCTCGGCGACCGGCTCCTCAGCGGGCGTCTCGGCGGCAGGAGTTTCCGTCACGGCTTCTTCCGTCACGGGAACCTCGCCCTCCACCGGCGCTTCTCCGGCTGGCGCCTCGGCTTCGACGATGTTGATCTTCCATGCGGTCAGCCGCGCGGCGAGGCGCACGTTCTGTCCGCTGCGGCCGATGGCGAGGGAGAGCTGATCGCGGGCAACCAGCACCTTGGCGGTCTTGGTCGGCTCGTCGAGCTCGACCTTCTCCACGCGCGCCGGGGACAGGGCGTTCTTGATGAACGGGGCGGCGTCGGCGTTCCACTCGATGATGTCGATCTTCTCACCGCCAATTTCCGAAATAACAGTCTGAATGCGGCTGCCGCGCTGACCGATGCAGGAACCGATCGGATCGACGTTCTCCTGCGTCGAGGACACAGCCACCTTGGTGCGGCTGCCTGGTTCGCGTGCGATGGCATGGATCAACACCGCGCCGGAGGCGACTTCCGGAATCTCGAGCATGAACAACTTCCTCACCATTTCCGGATGCGTACGGGTCAGTCGGATCTCCGGACCTTTGCTCGTCATCGCCACGGCGGTCACAAACACCTTCACGCGATCGCCGGGATTGTAGCGCTCGGTCGGCATCTGATCCTCGGGCATCATAACACCCGTGACGCGACCGAGGTCGACAAGCATGGCGCGGCCTTCGCGGCGCTGGATGATGCCGACGAGCATCTCCCCTTCCTTGCTCTTGAACTCCTCGAACAACTTGAACCGCTCGGCTTCGCGCAGCCGTTGAGTGATGACCTGCTTGGCGGTCTGGGCAGCCATGCGGCCATAGGCCGCAGGAACTTCAAGCTCGATCGTCAGCGCATCGCCGATGTCGGCGTCCGGTTTGATGACGCGCGCTTCGGTGAGCGGAAGGTGGAGTTTGGGATTGTACTTCTCTTCCTCAGTCGGTTCGGCAGAGGCAACGACTTCGCCACGTGCGACCTTGGGCACCTCCGGCTCAACCGGCGCTTGCGGAATGGGCACACCGGAAGCAAGCGCTTCAGCGGCAGCAGCCGCCTTTTCTTCCATTTCTTTAAGCGCCTTTGCAACGAACTCGTCGGAAACAACGGTCTTCACGTCAAAAACGCGCGATCCGCCCATCTCCGGCTCGAACTGCACTTTAATGTTCTGATTCTTCTGACCGAAATCCTTGCGGTAGGCAGCGGCGAGCGCGGCCTCGATCGTTTCAATCACGGCATCATACGAGATGCCTTTCTCGTCGCAAATTTGCTGAATGGCTTGGACAATGGGGCTGGACATATAAGGGGAGAGAAGCAAACGACTCGCGCCGTACAGGCACGAGTCGATTCACTGACAGAATACCGCGCTCGAAACCGACCGTCAAGCGGTCTAGTACGGGAGCGCCAATCCTGCTTCGAAACTTGTGATGGCCGAACCCACCACCGATGGCAGGCTGGCAAGCGACGGAACCGCGAAGGATCCGGGGAATCGCTGGAGAACCAGCGCTGCAGCAGAGACGCTGCGACGCGAGGTTCCAAATGCGTCACGGACCATCCACCAGTACCCCCCGCTCCCGTCCGAAGCAACCATACATGCAGGAAGTGCAGTCACGAGCACCATGTCCCCTTCGGTATAATCAGCGAAGAGGATGGGGTCAACGTCTTGCACGCGCGTTGCCCAGGCATTGCCGTACAACGTGCGCGCCGTTTCTTCGGAAGGGATCCAACGAATGATCCCGCCGGGTTCCACAGCGTAGACCTTGGGGTCGGAAATGATTTTCACCAAGTACGTCCCCGGGCGCATTGTCACATTCTTGCCGAGCGGAAGGACGGCAAGCGCAGAGTCGGCGACGATCTTCACTGCGGAGAAGTCCGGGTACCAGGAAAGGAACACTGTCTGGCTCGGGAAGACGTGACGCTTGCCGTCAGCTGAGACGAAGTAGACAGCCGCCGCGCTTCCGCGGACCACGTCCGCTGCTGCCACGCCAGCCGGGAAAGTGACCGGGGCAGACGAAGGTGGCGTGGATGGAGCCGCTTCCGGTGTGGATGTCGGCGTGGATGGAGCCGGCGCAACAGCGCCCGGCGTCGCTATCAGCGCGTACTCCGTGGTGTCGACACGCACGTTCCCCGTCGCGTCCACAGGTTGGAACGTGTAGTAATACGTCACTCCGACTGTCAAACCGACATCCGTGTAGGTGCTCACCAGTGCCTGGGTGAGTGCCGTGCCAAATGTGCCGCTCACGGTGGTGCGCAGAATGCGCACGCTGGCGAGGTCAGCATCCGTCGGGTTGGTCCAGACGAGGATGGCGGAATGCGCATCTGCGCCGAGCGTGATGCTGACGCCCGTAACCGGTCCTGGCGGGGTCAAGTCACCACCACCGCTGCCAGCACCGGCCGGAGCGCTGAAGGTATCCGCGGCGACGGCCGTGTTCTCCTCGAGTGTCGCATCAGCCGCCGTCGTCGTCTTGACCTGATATGTCCCGCCGCTCCCCGATGACGTCGGGTTCTTGACGTTCGCGATCGTGCAGTTCTCGGCGGCCGCGGCTTGGACGCCGCCGGCAGAGCGCGTGATCGTCACAACCTGTCCGGAAACCGCAGTCGCAAAACTGCCGTCCATGGTTGCGCACGTTCCATTGTTTGCCTGGCTGACGTCGAAAGCCGTCGGGAACGTCACGACGATCTTGCCATTGACCGGGATGGTGCTCTGCGTCGTGAAGGACACGTCCACCGTGCCGACCAACCCGCGGGTGAGAGTCTGCGGTTCGACGTTCACGGGTGTCATGCTTCCCGCAGTGAACGTGTCGGCGCTGACAGCGGCGTCGACCGCGGCGGTCTGCGATGCGCCAGCCGCGTCCTGCGTCTCAATGGTGTAGGTCCCGGCTGTCCCTGCCCCGGGGTTGATGACGTTGCCGATGGCGCAGGTCTGCGCGCCCGGCGGCTCAACAGTGCCGCCGCTCCTCGTGATGGTCACGGTCTGTCCGGAAACAGCAGTCGCAAAGCTGCCATCCATGGTGGAACAGGTGCCGTCAAGCGCGCCCACGGAGGTCAGAATGAAGCCCGACGGAAACGTCACCGCGATCTTTCCGGTCGAGGTGGTGCTTGATACCAACTGCGTGAAGGTGATCGTCGAAGTCGACGACCGGCCGGCGACGAGCGTCGCCGGTTCGACGTTGGTGCTCGTGAGCGCCGCTGGCGTGACCGTGATAGCGGTGTTGGCGTTCGCCGTGCCATACGTCGCTCCTCCATCGATGGAGAACTCGAGCGCTGCAGCGGCAGTTTCGTACTCGGTGCCAGAAATGTTCAGACCAGCGATGACCAAGGTGGAGCTCGGAGAAAATCGATCTGTCGCGTTCAGGACGAGCACCTTGTTGCTGTTCGTAAACGACACGGTGACAGACGTCGAGGTGGCTGCCTGTCCACTGAGCGTCGCGGTCGTATCCGTGACATCCCAAATTGCATTGACTGTTGTAGGAATACGGATGCGCAGATCATTCGCTGCAGTCACTTCTGCCGGATCCGTTTCCGTGTAGGTCAGCGTATTGATCGCGGCCGTGGCGCCGACGGCGATGGTTTGAACGCTCCCGGTCAGCGTTCCCGTTGGAGCTGCCGCCATGGCCGGCCAGACGGCCACGAACACTACGAGTGCAGAAACTACCGCAATAACAGGGACGGAAACCATCCATGTCCGCAAAGAAAACCTCCGTGTCATACTCTTGTGGATAACTAATTACATCTCCTTGTCGCGTCAAGCATACACCTGTTTCCCTAGAACCGCTACGTCACTCCATCCACGGATCACGCTTCCAAACCGTGCCTTCCGGTGTGTTGCGCACCTCAATCCCCTGCTTCAACAATCCCGTACGCAAGGCATCCGCTTCTTCAAAATTCTTTACAGCACGGGCCTCTTCCAGTTTGTCGAGTGTTGCCGCTTCATCGGCGGAGAGCGGCCGCTTGATCGCGACGCGCCACAACGAGAGTCCGACAGCGAGGATGCCGAACACGGCGTCGGCCTCTTCGAGAAATTCGGAAACAAGAAGCGCGTCGCCTTTGGAGAGTTCCGGTCGTTCGGCCAGCTTCACGGCCTCGAAGATTGCCGCTGCTGCGGCAGGCGTATTCAAGTCGTCGTCCATGGCCATAGTGAAGGTGGCGCGCGCGGCGTCGATCGTCGAGGCAACCTGCGCGCTGTCTGCCGTCGCACTCTTTGTTTCCCAGGTCTCTAACCGGTCAGCGGCGGCGAGCAGTCGGCCGAACGCGGCTTTTGCCGCTGGCATGGAGTCGGCGGTGAAATTCAACGGCGTGCGGTAGTGCGAAGATACGATGAGCCAACGGAAGGCCAGCGCTTCAAGATCGCTTGTTGCGACATCGGCGAGCGCAAACACGTTGCCCACGCGCTTGGCCATCTTCTCGTTCTCGACGTTCAAAAATCCGCGGTGGAACCAAAAGCGAACGAAGGGATGCTTGCCGCTGACGCCTTCGGCCTGGGCGATTTCGTTCGTGTGGTGCGGGAACACCAGGTCCGCGGCACCGGTGTGGATGTCGATCTGGTCGCCGAGATGGCGGCGGATCATGGCCGAGCACTCAATGTGCCAGCCAGGACGGCCCTTTCCAAACGGCGCCTCCCACACCGCGCCGCCGTCCTCTTCCTTCCAACCTTTCCACAGCACGAAGTCCTCGACCGCATCCTTGTCGTAGTCATCCGTATCGACGCGGTGCTTGGCCGGCGCGGCTTTCCGCTTCTCCAGACCCGCAAGCGCTCCATAGCCGGGGAACCTGGCGATCGCAAAGTAGACCGAGCCGTCTTTTTCGTAGGCCATACCCTTCTTGAGCAACGCCTGGATGTCCGCGATCATGGCCTCAATGTTCTTGGTGGCGTGCACGAATATCGGCTCCAAGACGTTCAGCCGTTCGAGGTCAGCGCGGAACAACGCTTCGTATCTTGCCGTGAACTCGGCGAGCGGCAACCCGGCCGCGGCCGCGCCTTTGATCGTCTTGTCGTCCACGTCAGTGATGTTCATGACGTGACGGACGTCCTTGCCGGACGCAATAAGCCAGCGGCGCAACACATCAGCCGCCAAAAATGACGACAAATTGCCGATGTGGGCGACGTTATAGACCGTCGGGCCGCAGGTGTACATCTTCACCTCGCCGCCGAGCGAATGAAACGCTTCTTTCTTTCCTGAAGCGGTGTTATGGAGGCGCAAAGGCATAAGAAATTGTGACTAGCGTACCGAAACCCACCCGCATTGACAAACTGCCGCAACAGGTGCTCAGATGAACCTGGAGGCAATCGTGGACGCACATATCTACACCGGCTGGGCCTATGCGCTCGGCCTCATCGCCGCTCTTTCCTACAAGGTCATCATACCGGTCGTGAAGCACCGCCTCCGCCAAGAGTTTCGGCTACGACTGCTCATCGTCCCCTTCGGCGCGGGACTGCTGGTCTCGTTGCCGCTCGTCTTCATGGCGCTGCCGTCCTTGGGGCCGCCGCGGGGCGTGTTCTTCTCGGACCTCGTCTACGCCTTCGTGACGACCTACGCGTTCATGGACATCACGGCAGATCTCTTCCGCCTGCAGGAGGACATCCGCCTCTACCTCGACCGGAAGATCGGAAAAGCTTCCGCGTCGCAGGACCCGCCCTAGGGCGGTTTCTTTTTTAGCCGAAGCCGTCACCCACGTCCTCGAGATGCCGAACCTCGGGCGCGCCGGGCGTGTCCGTCCGAATGGCGACGACGTCGATCTGGCGCGGCAGATGCTGCAAGCCGTGTTTATCCAGGTACACCTCGGCGACGCGGGCGATCGTGCGGAGCTTCCGACGCGTCACTGCTTCTTCCGGCAGACCGAACGCCGCACTGGCACGCGTCTTCACTTCCACGAAACGGATGCCGCGGCCGTCTTGCACGATCAAATCAACTTCCCCGGACCGCGTACGCCAACCGCGCTCGAGAATGGTGAATCCTTTCTCTAAAAACAAACGCGCCGCGATCGATTCCCCGAAGGAGCCCCGTGAGCGGCGCGCGTCTTCCATAGTTCGACTTGGCTCACTACAAGTAGTTCGACTTCGCTCACTACAAGTGTTCAAATCTTTTTTCCCGGCATGTACTTCGCGGCCGCGGCGCGCGCGGCGACGTCGTCCTTGAGCTGCGGCGTTTCCTGAACCAGAGTCCGGATGGCGCGCGCTTCCGCGGCGACGAAAGCCACGGCAATAAGCAAAAACCAGAAACGCGCCGAAAGCACCGCCACCTGCTCGTAAGCACAGAAGGTGAAGAGGAGTCCTATGACGCCGGCAACGACGGCCGGACGGCCCACGCCAGTCCACGCCTTTCGCTCGAACTTCGGCATCTGACGGCTGCGCGCCACGATGCGGGGCAGGAACCAGCCAAGAACAGCCAAAAGGCCAAAGGCAACGGCCATGAGCGTCGCAGTGTTCGGTTGCAACGGATTCCAGCGGATCGAGAACCAAAACGCCGGGGAAAGCAGGAGTGCCAGGTCGAACATAACGACCGACAGTGTGCCGCAGGTGCCGACCTCGCGTCAATACGCCACTGGGCGGGGAAAACCTGCCCCTACTTCTTGAATATCAACCCGTAGTGGTACTGCCCGGCCTGGAATTCTTTGGTCAACGTCAGACGTAAATCAGCGGCCATTCGTTTCACCGTTTCGGTGTCGATGCGATCCTTGCTGGCCGGACCGAATGGCGTGGCAGTGATGACCCAGTCGACGACGACAAGCGTGCCGCCGGGTTTTATGAGCCGCACGGTCTCACGCATCATGGCGGAACTTGGGCGATTGTTGACGAGCGTGGCCAGGTCGAGTGATGCCTCGGGCACTTTGGTGGCGCCGTAGACTTCGATGTCGCTCCAGACGGTCTGGACGTTGGTGACGCCTTCGAGCTTGGCGCGCGACTCCACGCCCGAGAGCGCCGACTTCAATATGTCGACGCCATAAACAATGCCGTTTTTGCCGACCATGTGCGAGGCCGGAAAAACAATGTGTCCGGTGGCGCCGCAACCTAAATCAGCGACGTGCATGCCTTCACGCACGCCGGCCTCCGTCAGGATGGTGACGGGATTCAAGAGTTCGCTGCCCGAAGGGATATACATAGCGCCGTTACACGCCGCCTGGAACGAAAATCGCCGTGAGGAAACTTTCGACGCCTCCGGTCATGTAGAGAAGCGAGATCATGACGAACAAAATACCGACCAACTTATACATGAGCCGCGTCCCGCCTTCGGTGCCGAGGTACTTGTCGGCGAAGTCGATGCGGCCGAAGAAGGTGAAGAACCACTCCGACTTGAGGACGAGAATCATGCCCAACACGATGCCAAGGATGCCGAGGATGTAGCGCATGAAGGAAAATTATTCGTGGTGGGCCCGCTCCGGTTCGAACGGAGGACCTTCTCGGTGTAAACGAGACGCTCTAACCAGCTGAGCTACGGGCCCGGATTCCTTGGCCCTCCTGGGACAGGATACCGCCACGGAGGTGCTCAGGCAACTTTCCCATTGACTTTGAGTCGCACAAAGAACGTCGTTCCTTTTCCTTGGATGCTTTCAAACGAGACACTGCCGCCCATGGCTTCGATGAATTCTTTGACAACAACGAGTCCGAGCCCGGTTCCTTCTTCTGTCGACACATTCGAAGCACGGAAGAATTTTTCGAAAATCTTCCCCTGCTCCGCGGCAGGAATACCGACGCCAGCGTCCGCGATCGCGACAACCACCGCGTCCGACTCCGCGCGAGCCGAAATGCGCACGGTGCTGCCTGGCGGCGAATATTTTACGGCATTCGACAGGAGGTTGGTGAGCACTTCCCGGAAGCCATTGACGTCGGCAAGCGCCCGAAGCCCGGCGGGGATGTCCATGACGACGTCGATCTTGCGATGCTCAATGGTCGGCCGCATTTCGACGATCACCGCCTCCGCGACGTCCTTGAGAACGGTGGGTTGCAGCGCGAACTTCATTCTGCCCGCAGCAAGACGGGCGATGCTCAGCAGCTGATTGATGAGCGCGAGTGTCCGATCCACGGTCGAGGAAATCTCGGCAAGATATGTTTCCTGTTCTTTTGGATTTGCTCCCTCTGTCGCATCCACCGCCCATTTGAGCGCGGTGAGTGGCGTGCGCAACTGATGGGCCACAATGTCCGCAAATTCCGTACGAAGCCGCTCGACTTCACGCTGCTTGCTGATGTCGAACAACGCGACGAGCACTTGCGGACGATCACCCTGCGAAAGCTGAAGCGGCTGCGCGATCATCGAAAAGAACAAAGACTTATTCTCCACCTTGAGCATGATGTCGTCGACCTGGGCAGGGCGGTCCTTTCCCTTGACGAGGACATACGGATTTTTTGCGAGCGGATAGACGCTGTTGTCGAGCGTACGGACCATCTTCAGAAAGGCGAGAAAATCCGTCCAACTCGTGCCCCCAACGACATCAACAAGCATGCGCCGACCGGCAGAATTCACCATCGTGACGCGATCAGAATCCTTGTCGATGACCACAATGGGCAATGGCACGGTTTCGAGCACCATTTGCAGGAACTTCTGGCTGACGAGCATTTGCTCTTCGGCGCGGCCCACCGCCTCGACCATGCTGTTGTAGGTCTTCGTCAGGTGCTCAAACTCGTCGCCGGTCTTGGCCACGATGACGTTTGCGAGTTTTCCAGAACGTCCGCTCTCCTCCACCTGCCGGAGAAAGCGGAACAGCGGGCGAAATACCACGCCCTCGAAAACGATGAACGTGAGTATCAATGCAAGAATGGCGACGCTGATCAATGCAAGACCGATTTGAAAAAGCTTGGCGTATGCGATTTGAAAAAGATCACGAGATTCCGTCATGCGCACAGTGGGAACGGATGCGCCATAGAGGACATGATCGAGCGGAAAAGAAATCGTCATGACATTCTTGTCCCGTTTGACTAATCCCTCATTTCCGACATCGAGACCATCCGTGACAAGCGCGACCGGAACAAGCAGCCGGGCACTGAATGATGTACTGAGATATGCTTCGTCGACGCGCCGACCAATAATGTATATGCCCGACCACGGTCCGGTCTTATCGTGATCCTCGGATCGATGCACGGTGGCTGAGGCAATCGCATAATAACCGTCGCTGGTGTGGAGAAATCCCGTGACCTGATGCTTGGCGACCGTTTCCTGAAAAAGCGGCGTATCCGCAATGTTGTGTCCTCGAGAAAATTCCGGCGTACTCCCGTATTCGTACACAATCTCACCTTGGGGTGTGACATTCACGATCAACTGCATGTTGTGCAAAGCCGGCACTTGATCGTCAATGTTGTCCTTGCGAAAGGTGACCCACTTCGGATCGTTGGGCGCGCTGAAATAATCGTAGAATTCCGTCCACACCGCCCACCCCAGATTGTCTTTGAGGATCTCGGAAAACTCCAATTCGATCGCTCGTTCAAAACGCGAGCGATCTTTGGTGAGAATCTCCTGCTCTAATGGCGCGATCGCGTTGATAAGAAGCCGTCCTTCAACGAATATCAAAACCATTGGCAACAGAAGCGAAGCAAATACGACCAAGAGGACCTTGGTTCGAACCGATCCTTTCAGTTTTTTGAGGACAGTGCGCAGCATGTCTTCGGATACATGAAGTATATAAGAAAATGCGCCTCTTGTCAGAGACGCATCTTCTTTGGTGGGCCGAGAGGGACTCGAACCCTCAAGCCTTGCGGCACACGCCCCTCAAACGTGCGCGTATACCAGTTCCGCCACCGGCCCGTATTTACGTGGGAACCCGGAATAACCGGTTCCGTCCGACGATGACTTTGAGCCTCCCCGGTAGGACATCCACCTCGGCGCGCTGGGCCGAGAGACTGCGCCCATCTACGACGTAGGTGAACGGTCGCTCCGCGCGGATCGTGAGCCGCCGCAGATTCAACACGGTCTTGCTGCCTCTTTCGCCGCTTTGGAAGATGCCCCGGCGTGCCGGAATGACTGCTTCGAGCATGCCGTCGGAAGGATCTGCTTGGTGGATCGGCGCGGCATCCTCGTCCAAGAGCGTTTCGAGCGGCGTCATGTTGCAGACGTGCACCGGCCCGCGCGGCACGGTGACGCGATACTTCCCTTCGCATTCGAGCGTCACGCCGCCGGCCGGAATTGAGAGCGCAGCGAGGAAATGATGACCGTTCACGCGGCCGATGTCAAGCGTCTGGGTGAGCCGGGCGGAAAGCACATCGCAGGCGGCGACGCCCTCCGGCACGCCCAAAAGCCGGGCGATCTTGTTGGGCTTGCCGATCGGGATCACGCCCATGGTCACCGCAAACTGCGGCACCGCGTCCATCACTTTCTTCACGGTGTCGTCGTTGCCGACTGCGACAATGGTCGTCACGCCGCGACGAATGCCTTCTTCAATGGATTCAGCAACATTCTTAAATAGGGAGAGCCGGTCGATCCTCCCCTGGATGCCCAGGTCGGTGAGCCGGTTCTCGATGGCCGTGAGCGCCAGGTGGTGCCGCTTGTCGGTGAGTGCGGCGTCGTAAACGTACTGGTACATGCCGCGCTTGCGGGACGAACCCGCGGGTTCAGGATTCAGCTTTCACGGGACGGTTGCGGAGGACGGGCGTCGGGATGAGCACGGGTGCCGCCTCCGCACCCATGGCGCACCGGCCGTTCAGAATGGCGCCCGCCTCCATGACGAGGACACGCGCCTGAACGTCTCCAGAAACTTTGGCCGTGGCAGTCAGTTCGGCGCGTTCGCTCACGGACAGATTGCCGTGCACTTCGCCGGCGATGCGGGCGTTCCTCGCCGTGACGCTCGCCGTGATCTTGGCTTCAGGACCAACGACAAGGTCCATGTCGGTGCGCAGCGTTCCCGACACTTCACCCTCAATAATAATGTTACCGGCCGAGGTGAAGTCCCCCTCGACTTTGACGCCAGCGGCGATGACCGTGTCGTTACTTGCGGATTCGGGACGTGCAGCAGGCTTGAACATACGGGAGGGTCAGGCACGAAGGATACGCCGGCAGTATAGCAACCGCGGAAAAATGCCGTCAAAACAAGGCTAGCGCACTTTGCCCGCCGACATCCGGAATCCGAAGGTCGAACCCTTCCCCACACCCGGACTCTCCACGAACGCTTCCCCGCCGTGCGCCTCGATAAGCGTCTTCACGATGTAGAGGCCGAGGCCGGAACCGTGCGAAATCTTGAGGCCGCCGCCGGCGCGGACGAACTTGGCGAACAGCTTCGGCACCTCTTCGGGCGCGATGCCGATGCCGGTGTCCGTCACGCGCATCTCGACGCGTTTCGATCCAACGTTGATGGTCGTTTTAATGATGCCATGCTCCGTGTACTTCAAGGCATTCTCGACGAGGTTGAAAAGAACGTTCCGGAGCTTCTCTTTGTCGGCGCGGACCATGGCGTTCTTCTGCGGACAAGAAAAAACGAGACGAATCTTCTTGCGCGATGCCGTGAGCGCCAACTCCTTGTAGATCTCCCGCGTCATGATGCACAGGTCAACCGGCTCCTTGTTCAAATCCATCTTACCGGCCTCGATGCGGGTGACATTCAAGAACGTCTCGATGACGTGCAGCGTGTGGTTCAGGGTGTCGAGGTTCAGGTCGAGCACGTCGTCAAGCTTCTTGCCGAGTTTCCCGTAATCCCCTTCCCGAAGCATGGAGAGGTACGCGCGCACGCCGCCGATCGGGGCGCGCAGCTGGTGGCTGGC
>ERZ1292633.5129-Hain-H41-02um-R1-5129-length-11931-cov-5_pt1 | contig 11931 bp, 13 predicted proteins | sample MGYA00564406_ERZ1292633 | MGnify/ENA primary metagenome ERZ1292633 (study PRJEB36523, sample SAMEA6512639) | groundwater metagenome | collected 2019-01-08 | study: AquaDiva: Metagenomics assemblies of 32 groundwater samples
ATTCCAGGTAGATTCCAAATTTAATTATCATTATATTTGCTAACACCGAGATATTGGGACACATCCCATTTACCCTTGTATCCTGCCCGAACCTGCCCGAATAGGTACAGGCGGGTAGGTACAGGCGGGGAAGTATATGCTTAGTAATGTTTCTCTTGCATTAAGTAACGGAGCGGAGTTTTGAAAATAAGTGGATAGCAGAGAAATGGGATGTATCGCCTATTTGTAATGCATTCTGCTACAACTTTAGTTTGCTTTATACTCTAGTGTAGTGAGTCTAACACTTCTTTACTTTTGAGATTTTTTTATGATTCGTTCTGAAAAGGTACTTTAGATACGAATTTTTGGGTTTTAGTGATAATTTCAATACTTGCTAATTGTCTTTCTCACCAGTAAAAGACACATTTATAAGTAAAGGTATTAATAACTCACTACACTAGGCACTTTTATTTTGCCAGCGGCTATGCTATCTTAGGTTGTTGCCGCATGCGCTACTTTCTCAGATACATTGTATGGGCAGCCGTTGCAATCAACTGCAATTCCCTGATTTTTTTTCTGCTTTAACCTTAAACGCAACTTATCGATTGTTTTCTCCGAGATGGACTGATCTCTTTGCAGCCTGAATAAATCACGTCTTATTTGTCTTGTCTTCTTTATGCTCGGACATTTTGACCTTGCAACCCTTGAAGGGCAAATACTTACTATTTTCTTTTTATTTATTCGGTTTTCCATTTTATTTTCCTTTATTTAATCTATGTTTACGTCAAGATATTCTAATGTTTTTCTAGCTGCTGTTTGTTCCGCCTCTTTTTTGTTGTTTCCTAATCCAGTACAATGCTCAACATTGTTAATTAAGGTTACTACTTCAAAAGTCTTGTCGTGATCCGGGCCGCTTTGTTTGATTATTTTGTATCTGGGTATATGTCCCTGATGCCTTTGGCAAAAGTGTTGGAGAATGGATTTATAATTCTTTTCGTGTTTATTATTGCATACGATATCGATTTCATTTTTCAGACTATTGAGGGTAAAATTATAAGCTACCTTCAAGCCACCATCCATATAGATTGCAGCGATGATGGCTTCAAAAACGTTTGCTATAAGTGACTTTGGAAATGAATTGCTTACCATTAATCCCTTTCCTACAGAGATATACTTCTTCAAATTCATTTCCGTACCAATCTTAGCAAGCGTTGCACGGCTTACTACTACAGATTTTATTTTTGTCAATTTTCCTTCTGAATAATCGGGAAACTTCTTAAACAGGTATTCAGAGATTACCATTCCAAGTATGGCATCGCCGAGAAATTCCAACCTTTCATTACTGGGGTTATAAGGCGTTTTAAAGGATGTGTGCGTCAGAGCGTTCTCAAGCAGTTTTATGTTTTTGAAAGAATAAGCCAGTTTCTCCTGGCAATCTACCATTTTATCCGTCAATTCTTTTTTGTCAGTTGTGAGCGCCATTTTTAACGAATTTTTTTTCCTTAAACAACATTGATTCCTCTATTGCCGTATACTGGGTGCATGCTTCGACTAATTCCACTGCAGTGCTTTTACGAAAAGACACTACCTCAACTCGGCAGCCATGTGCCTTTAACATTTCTACCAGGGGCACAAAGTCGCCATCCCCGGAAACGAGCACTATTGTATCAAGTTTAGGCGCCATTGCAATAGTATCAATAGCTATCCCCATGTCCCAATCACCTTTGGCGGTTCCGTCAGGCCTGAGACGTAATTCTTTAGACTTTATTTCGTAACCTAATCGTTTAAGTGCATCCGAAAAGCCTGATTGGTCAACATCCGGTTTATGTACTGCATATGCCACAGCCCTTATGAGATCTCTATCTGCAACTATTTCCTGTAACAGTTTGCTGTAGTCAATCTTTGATTGGTGAAGGGCCTTTGCCGAATAGAACATATTTTGTACATCAACAAATATCCCCAATCTTTGCCTGAACATTGTAACTGCTTCTCCTGCCATATCTTATGCCTTTATAACTTATTTTACATGCTGAAAAGTAAATAATTGATAATAAGATTTTCAAAATGCCACTTCTTTGGAAAATATATATATAATTTTTGTACTACGGAAATCATAATTGGAATGTTTGATCTATCAGCAACTAAGCCAAACAAATACAGGAACAATGATTTTCGTGCTGTGAGCTAAATTCTACCAATAACTCACAACGAGCAACAATTGATGTGTGTGGAATCGGGTTATATACTTCCCCGCATTACATACCCGGGAAAGGATTTAAATTTCAACAGGTTGAAAGAATTCAGCGAAATTTAACAAGTGTTCATTTTATACAGTTTTGCAGAACAGTCAAATAAAAAAAAATTTATGTCAAGACAAAAAAATTTATAAAAATTTTAGTGAACAACATGCTTATTGAATCGTTATTTTGTTGACAGTATGCGCATGTTTTGTTATATTCCCAAAGACTAGGAAGTTCTATAACCTACTGAATTTATATACGTTTATGTATTTTTCTGGACCAATAATTCCAAATGAATCTTAAAAAATTAAGGGGAAAAATTGATGCCTTAGATTCGAAAATTATAGAACTTTTCAATGAAAGGGCAAATATTGCTAAGGAAATCGGGGCCATCAAAAAACGTACAAATGCACAAGTATATGCGCCTGATAGAGAAAAAGAGGTATACGAGAGGGTTTCTGCAAAAAACAAGGGCCCTTTAAGTGATAAATGCCTTTTTGCTATATATAGAGAGTTGATGGCAGGGTCTCTGATGCTGGAAAAGCCTGTAAAGGTGTCATTTTTAGGGCCTGTTGGAACCTTCAGTTATTTTGCTGCCAGGGGAAAATTTGGCGCATCTGTTGAATATTTGCCATTAAACGGGATTGATTCGGTTTTCAGAGAGGTTTCAAGCGAACGGGCTGACTATGGTATTGTTCCCGTAGAAAATACAACTGAGGGCGGTATCAGGGAAACCTTGAATATGTTCATTGAGTGTGATGTGAAGGTTTGTGCAGAGATTATCATGCCTGTGCATCATAATTTGATGGCTAACTGCAAAATAAGTGATATAAAGAAAATATACTCAAAACCTCAGGCATTTGCTCAATGTAGATTGTGGCTGGCTGATAATTTTGAAAAGGTTGATCTCCTGGATGTAGGAAGTACAACTGAAGCGGCAAGGATTGCAGCAAATGGTAAGAATGCGGCTGCGATTGCTCATTCGGAAGTTGCAAGGATATACGGTTTAAAAATCCTGAGACGTAACATAGAAGATTATGCTAATAATATAACAAGGTTCTTTGTCTTGAGCCGTGAATTTCCACCACGCACCGGTAATGATAAGACGGCCATTATGTGCCATACAAAAAACGAGACAGGCGCTCTTCTTAAGATATTGGAACCATTCAAGAAGCATAATATAAACCTGACGGATATAGAGCCATTGCCAACAAGAAAAAAAGCATGGGATTATTGCTTTTTTATTGATTTCGTTGGCCATGCATCTGATGAAAAGGTTGAGCGTGCGCTCAAGGATGTTAGTAAAAGATGCATTGATATGAAAATAATGGGTTCTTTTCCAGCAAATAATACAATAAGATGAAGAAGCAATTTATAGCCGGCAATTGGAAAATGAATTTGACTATGGATGATGCGAAATACCTGGCTAGGAGGCTTTGTGACGAAGCCGTTAATTCAGATGCCGTGGATGTTGGAGTCTTCCCGGCGTTTGTTTTCTTGAGGGATATATGTGAAATCCTTCACACTAGCAATGTTTATGTTGGTGCACAAAATATGTATATGGAAAAGAGTGGCGCTTTTACTGGAGAGGTTTCAGGGGCAATGCTCAGGGATGTTGGATGTACGCACGTAATAATCGGGCATTCTGAACGTAGAACAATATTCCAGGAAACAAATGCAATGATAAATTCAAAGATAAAGGCTGCGCTTTCCTGTGGCTTGAGTCCAATCCTGTGTGTTGGTGAAAGGCAGGAAGAGAGGGATGCCGGTAAAACCAGTGAGGTTGTTGGAAATCAGTTGTCAGAGGGGCTGGCAGGCTTGACATCGGAGCAGGTGAAGGGATTGACAATTGCTTATGAACCGGTCTGGGCAATAGGCACCGGCAAGACTGCAACACCAGAACAGGCCAATGAAGCGCATGCTTTCATCAGGAACACACTTGAGAGTAAGCATGGAAATGACACTGCTCAGAGTATTAGAATCCAGTACGGCGGAAGCGTAAATTCTAAGAATGCGAATGAACTTTTAGGACAACCAGAAATTGATGGCGCTCTGGTGGGCGGGGCCAGCTTAGATCCAAAATCTTTTTTGGATATAGTTTCTGAAGCAGTCGGATTATCATAGATTTTTGTTTTTGAATGACCTTATTTTATACGTAAATTTTATTTTTTATTTTAAAAAGAGGTAAATCTTTATGAATTTAAAATGGATTACGGCAATTGTTATTATTTTTGGTTTACTGGCTATGTTTTATATATTTAGCTGGTCAACAGTTTTAAAGTCTTCATTAGTATTTTCATGTATTGTCCTGATTGGATGCGTGTTATTGCAGGCAGGAAAGGGTGGTGGTTTGGCTGCTATCGGCGGCCTGGCAGACCAATCAGCCCTGGGGACGCAGACGGGTGGTGTTTTGGCTAAAGTTACTTACCTTGTTGGAGCTGTATTTATCATTTCTACCCTTTTGTTGACAAAACTAACATTATCATCAATACATGGAACTGATACTTTGCGAAGGGAAATGTCCACATCACTTCAAGAAGAACTTTCACATGATCATGGCGACCATACCGGCCATGATCATTCACAAGAAGTGACAGGGGGTGCAGAAGGAGGAGACTCTATGAGCATGAAGGCAGTTGATGTTAGCGGCGAAGAACAGAAAAGTAAAGAAAACTAATTCAACCAATAGTTGAAGAGGAAATATGATTAAAAGTATGACTGGTTTTGGAAGGGCAGAAAAAAAAGACGAAGAGAAGACAATTCTTGTTGAAATGCGTTCAGTAAATAACAAATACCTGAAGATAAATATAAGAATACCGGAATTGTTAACTGGTTATGAAGAGCGGATTGAGCGGCTCTTAAAGAAAGAATTGCTTCGCGGGACTATTAATCTGACAATAGATTACAAAACGTGTGACCAGTCGCCAAAATGTGTGATTAATAAAGAGGTATTAAAAGAGTATCATAACATAATAAGTGAAGCTCGAAAGGAAATATCTTCCAGGCAGGATATCTCTTTAGATAACCTTATTTCTCTACCAGGAGTACTGGAGTTTAAAAAGGATTCAGGGAACGGAAAGATACAGGGTGATGATTTCTGGAATGAATTGGAACAATTGATCAAGCTTTCAGTAGATGATTTGAAAAGCATGAAAGAGGCTGAGGGCCAAAATCTACGAATGGAAATAGAGAAATGGAAAACCAGGATTTCCGAATTGCTGGATGAAATAGAAACTATGTCCCCAAAAGTAGTATTGGAGTATAGTAATCGAATTCAAGAGAGGGTTGCTTCTCTGCTGGAAGGCATGGAAAACAAAATAGAAAAAGATGATTTAAACAGGGAAATTGCGATCTTTGCCGATAAATGTGACATTTCTGAGGAATTAGGAAGACTGCGAAGCCATATTTCATTACTTGACAATGTGATGGAAAATGAAGAGCCGAATGGCAGGAAATTAGAATTTATAGTACAGGAGATGTTTCGTGAGGCGAATACAATAGCTGCCAAAGCAAATAACGCTGATATAGTCAGAGATGTAATTACGATCAAGACTGAGATTGAAAGGATAAAGGAACAGGTATTAAATATAGAATAGCTGCTGCTGTTTAGCAACAGTGGCTGAGTATTTAAACAGTATATGGTATTATTTTTGAATGGGGAAAAATGGCAGGCTGGTAATTATTTCAGGTCCATCAGGGAGTGGCAAGACATCAATTTGCAAAAAACTGACAAAAAACCCTGAAATAAGACAATCAGTTTCTTATACCACGAGGGAACCCAGAGAAGGTGAAAGAAACGGCATTGAGTATTGTTTCATAGAAAAAAGCGAATTTGACAAGCTCATCAGGGAAGGCAAATTTATAGAATACGCTGAATACTGTGGTTATTTATATGGAACACCTGTTGAGCCTATTAGAGAAGCAATCGATAATGAAAAGCTATTTATACTTGCCATTGACGTTAAGGGGGCTTTACAGGTTATGGACAAAATGTCCGAAGCAATTTCTATATTCATAATGGCGCCTGATGACAAAACATTAAAACTGAGGTTGAAGAAAAGACTCACAGATGATGACGCTGCGATCAATGAAAGATTTATGGTAGCCAAAGAGGAGATGGAATATAGCAAGTATTATGATTATTGTGTTATTAATGATAATTTGGACGATGCCGTAAAAGAGATTGAAGGAATTTTAGAACTCAGTGATTGAGAGATTAAGGGATTTAAAAATTGAAGAATTAAGTAAGCAGTATGCCAGGCTTCCCGCCTGCTATTTAAACCTGAATGTAAAATGACAAAGAATATAATATATGGTGTTACAGGTAGTATTGCCGCATTCAAGGCGGCAACAATAGTGTCTAAGTTAAAATGTCAAGGTTTTGATGTTACGGTTATAATGACAAAATCTTCGCAAAATTTCATCAATCCACTGACTTTCAGGACACTTTCGCAAAATAAGGTTATCACGGATATTTTTGTTGAAGATAATGAGTATGACCCTAAACATGTTTCCATTGCAGATAAAGCTGATATAGTCGTAATTGCACCCGCTACTGCTAATATTATTGGCAAGCTGGCATCTGGTATTGCAGATGATGCGCTGACCAGTATTGTTATGGCTTCAAATGCCCCTGTGTTGATTGCTCCTGCAATGGAGGAGAGAATGTACACTAATTCCATAACACAGAGGAATATAAGGGTTCTTCAGGAAGTGGGATATAAGTTTTTGGGACCGGAAAAGGGCAGGCTAGCCTCTGGCCGGACAGGTGTCGGACGCATGGCAGACACAGAAATGATAATTCAGTCTATAATAGATGAACTGGAGAACAAGTCCTATAATGCAGAAAATAAAACTGAAGATAAAGAGAAAAATAGGTTGCGAGGACCTGCCGTTACCAGGTTATATGAGTCAGTCAGCAAGCGGCATGGACCTCTACGCGGCAGTTGAAAATCAAACGGTCGTAGAAAAAAACGAAATCAAATTAATTCCTACAGGTATATTTATTGCATTGCCATATGGTTATGAAGCGCAGGTCAGGCCAAGAAGTGGATTAGCACTAAAACATGGAATTACAATAGTCAACTCGCCAGGTACAATAGATAGTGATTACAGGGGTGAAATAGGCATTATCTTATGTAATCAAGGAAAGGATAAATTTTTAGTAGAAAGAGGTATGCGAATAGCACAGTTAGTTGTGCAGCCTGTTATCCATGCTGAGTTAGAAGAAGTAATGGAACTGGAAGATACTCACAGGGGAGAAGGAGGGTTTGGACATACAGGGCACTGATGGATGAGAAAGAAAAAAAGATTATTTATGGAAAAGTTAAGTATTTGGAAATGAATTAGCACCCTGACTGGCAGCAAAATAATAGAATTCGAAAAGGAGCTAATTTCTTATGCAAAGAACAAGAATCATTCATTCGGCATATTCAATGGTTATCTTCACGGTTGGAATATTTATCCTGATAAGTATTGCAACATTTTCTCCTAATGACCCGCCATTTGCAAATTATCCTGTAAACAATCCTGTACAAAATTATTGTGGCAAAATAGGCGCCGGTGTTTCCGGTTATCTGATAGCATGTATAGGAATAACGTCCTATGTCTTTGCATTGTTGATAGGCACTTTAGGCATTTCACTGTTTTTAAAGAAAAAGATTGAAATCCTGTGGGCAAGAATACTAGGTGGAATATTGCTGATTTTTTCGATTTCACCTATACTTGGTATACTTGACGATTTAACAAACTTATTTGAGTTTCCTCTTGAAACAGGCGGTATTATCGGCATGATTGCGGCTTTCAGATTAACAGAATATCTTGGTATTCCAGGCGCTTGTATATTGCTCGCTATGGGGTTCATTATATCCATAATACTCATTTCCAATAAATCATTGGAATCTTCTGTTGGTTGGGCATATAAGAAAATAAAGAAAATGTTTATTCCAAAATCTTTAATTAATGATAATACACAGAATATTATTGATAGGGATTTTGACGCAGAAACATACGAAACAGAAAGAAGTGTTATAGCGGAAGAGGGAAAGGTTGATACGGTAACCGTTACACCAACACAGTATGTAGAGAGAAGGCCCAAAAAGAGGACTACGATATTTAAAACCGGCAAACATGTTTTGGACAAGGATAAAGGCTATGTGCTTCCTCCAATTTCACTATTGGATGAACTTAAAAGGCATAAGTTTGACAGTGATGAACATGTTATGGAGAAAGCATCTGTGTTAAAGGGATGCTTAGAACAGTTTAACGTTATTGCAGAGGTTGTGGGTATGGAGAAGGGGCCTTCTGTCACCATGTATGAATTGGAGCTTGCACCCGGTACAAAGGTTGGGAAGGTATCTAATCTCTCTGATGATATTGCAATTGCCCTGAAGGCTCCCGGCATACGTGTAGTTGCCCCTATTCAGGGAAAATCTACTATTGGAATTGAAGTGCCAAATACCCATAGAAAACCTGTACAAATACGGGAATTATATGAGACAGCAATTAATGATATTCATAAACATACCATACCTTTATTATTGGGCAAAGACATTGCCGGATATCCTTTAATATCAGATCTTGCCGCTATGCCGCATTTATTAGTTGCAGGGACGACTGGTTCCGGAAAGTCGGTATGCTTGAATTCTATAATCCTAAGTATACTTCTTTTCCAAAGACCGGATGAATTGAAGCTAATACTGATAGACCCGAAGATGGTGGAATTCTCAGCATTCAGAGATATTCCGCATTTGATTGCGCCTGTTGTTACAGATATGAAGAAGGCGGCGGCAATATTGGAATGGGCAGTAAATAAGATGGATGAAAGATATACTCTTCTGGCAAGGGCTGGCGTAAGGGATATTGCCGGCTACAATAGACTGAGTGATTCAGAGAAGGAATGGAGGCTGAATCCGGAAGGAGATGCAAGCCTTGATGACGTTCCCTTCCTATTGCCAAGTATGGTGATTGTTTTAGACGAATTGGCTGATTTGATGATGGTTGCGTCAAAAGAGGTGGAAGCTTCCATTATCAGACTTTCTCAGAAGTCCAGGGCAGTTGGCATTCATCTTGTGGTTGCAACACAAAGGCCGTCGGTAGACGTAATCACCGGTTTAATAAAGTCTAACTTGCCATCACGAATTTCATTTCACGTCTTTTCAAAGGTGGATTCACGTACGATTCTGGATCAAAACGGAGCAGAAAAACTTTTAGGCAAGGGAGACATGCTCTTTCTGCCGCCAGGCACCTCCAAGCTGGCGAGAGTACAGGGAACATACGTCAGTGATGCAGAGATCAACAGAGTTGTTGATTATTTAAAACAAATATCACTTCCGGAATTCAGCCCGGAGTTAAAGGTATGGCAGGGTTCATTAAAGGGAAACGATGATGCAAAAGATGACCTTTATGAAGAAGCGGTAAGGATTGTATTGGAAACACAGCGCGGGTCTGTATCGTTGCTGCAAAGAAGATTAGAGATCGGTTACTCTCGTGCTGCAAGGCTGATAGACTTGATGGCAGAAGATGGTATAGTTGGAGAATATAAAGGAAGCCAGGCAAGAGAAGTGTTTGTTGATCTTGAAGTATGGGAGGCACAGAAGAAATAGAGTGTGGTTAAATCATGGATATTGAATACCAAAAAACCAATGCCCCATCAGAGAAATTAAGCTTCCTGAAAAGTGCTGCTTTTAATCTCCCGAATAGAATAACACTTTCAAGGTTATTGCTAGCTGTTGTTTTTTTCGCTTTTTTATCATACAGGTATTTTAATGTGGCGCTAGCTGTCTTTTTTGTTGCAGTTGTTACAGATTGGCTGGATGGGTATCTTGCCAGAAAGTGGGAATTGTCAACAGATCTGGGACGTATAGTAGATCCATTTGTAGACAAGGTTATTATCTGTGGAGCTTTTATTATCTTTATACATATCGCAAAGGATGTTATTGCACCGTGGATGGTAATTGTAATAGTGGCCAGAGAATTTTTTGTCAGTAGTATAAGGGGGTTTTCTGAATCAAAGGGAGTCAAATTTGCCAGTAATATGTGGGGGAAAACTAAGATGGTTATTCAATCAGGAACTATTTGTGCAATGATCCTCTACTATGCTCACTTTAAAACCATTACATGGATGGAATACATAGTTTATACCTTAATATGGATTACAGTTATAGTTACCATAATTTCCGGCATAATCTATGTACTCTCCGCAAAGAAAACCCTGCTGGCTGCTTGACTAGCAGGCAGCTTGTGGGGGGATATTCTATGTGTGATTTTCCTGATGTATGATGCATTAGCTCCCCCCGCTATCTGTCCTGTATTGATTGATACTGAACTACTCTTTTACAACAAACATACCTTTAAAGTCGCCCATCAGCACCATTTTGATTCTATCATGCCAGAGATCACCGAACTCTTTAATTTCTTCATCGGTGCCGGTTCCGCTAACTGCAAGAGGCATTAAATCTGCCATCTTTGGATTGCCGGGAAGCATACTATTGTTATAGCTGACCTCTACAGATTTTCCATTGTCAATTCTTTCAAAGATTGCTGAGCATATTGAACCTGCAGGCGCTTCACTGTTTTCATCAAAAGTCAGGAGATTATGTCTGTTGAATCTGCCGCCTCCCAGCCCGTGAAATCCATTTTCTCCGGCAGCGCCGGTTATGAGTGTAACAATCTGAGAGATTGGCCCATTAACCCTGTATTCAATACCCCCTCTAAATGTTACCTTAATTCCACCTCTGGTAGGAATTTCATCTCCATAAAGATGCTTTAATGCAGTTTGTGTTAATCTGTACGCACCTGAAACCGCAAGACATGAATGACCGGCGGTCTTCACAGCATCTTCATATCTATAAACAAATGGTTCGTTCTTGTCCATGGCGCCCAATGCCACAGCAAGCGGATCTTTCATTTTAATTGGTTCTACCTGATCAAAAAACGCTTTATTAAACTTAGTCTGTCCTTCTGCCATTATTTTTCCTCCACATACAATAATTATAAATAAAAAAAATAAAAATATTTGTGAGCTTCCTGAAAATCTCGTTTCTATTTCTCTCAATGTGTTGCACCTCCATTAATTCAATTGCTTTTAAGTCTTAAGCGAAACCCTTTTACGATCATTGCGTATGACCCCAATCCAAGCATTATGTTAAATAAATCCAGAAACAACGGTAACATTTTAAAGCCAAGAAATATTGTTTCTACTAAAAGCATCGTGCCCAACAAAAAGTAAAAATTTATCAAGAACCAATTTAACCTGACTATAGTTTTTTTACAGTTTGTGCATTCAAAAGTGTTTTTATTACAAGAGGGGATAAAGCCAAAGACAATACTTGTCATTGCTTTAAATTGTAATGGCTTCGAACAGCTTGGGCACTGGTTCATAGTCTTTTCTGGAGTAAATGTATATTAATTTTTCAATTATAGGTTGAGGGGCATGAAAAATCAACTTATAAAATATTATGTGATTTGTGGCGGTAAGAGTGGTTGAAATGTTTATCGTATAGCTTTGAATATTTGAAGTTTTTAGAAAGCACATCACCTACAATAATTATTGCAGTCTTTTTGATGTCGCTCCGGATTATTTCATCAACAACTGCATCAAGGGTGGAAATGATAACTTTTTCATCTTTCCAGCTTGCTTTGTATACAATTGCAACTGGACAATTGATTCCATAATCTGGCTTGAGGATGTTTACGACTTTATTAATTTCCT
>ERZ1292633.5130-Hain-H41-02um-R1-5130-length-11927-cov-7_pt1 | contig 11927 bp, 10 predicted proteins | sample MGYA00564406_ERZ1292633 | MGnify/ENA primary metagenome ERZ1292633 (study PRJEB36523, sample SAMEA6512639) | groundwater metagenome | collected 2019-01-08 | study: AquaDiva: Metagenomics assemblies of 32 groundwater samples
TTGAGGGTCTGGGGCTATCCGACGACGACGATGAGCCGATCGACATCGGCGACCCCGAAACCGACGTCCCGCCGGGCCGATCTTAAAGAGCCGCGCAAGAACAAGATTCTCTGACAGAACCGGGAGCGGAAGCGACCGGTCATCAGAGCCGCGAGCGGAAGCGAGCGGATTGCCTCCCCCCTTGCCAAGGGGGGACTCAGGGGGTTCCATCCGAATCCTCCGCAGCTGTCGTGTCGCTCCCGCTCCACGCTCTGATTCACCCCGCACTGGCGCTTGGGGTTCGGAGGGCGCGCAGCGAAAGGGGTAATCCGAACCCGGAGCGCGAGCGACGGGCCAAGACCCCGCGCTGGCGCTTGGGGTTCGGAGGGCGCGCAGCGAAAGGGGTAATCCGAACCCGGAGCGCAAGCGACGGGCCAAGACCCCGCGCTGGCGCTTGGGTTCGGACATTTCTCAGCCGAAACACCACCGCGCGACATTATCGGACACACTCTTCTTAGTTTTTCGACATTCTTGGTTTTTCCCTCGATTTTCCCTCGCCCCTCGTTAAGGTAGGACACATGCGTCTTCATTAAGGCACCTAACAAAAGGAGGAACCAATCATGTTTCGAGGGCAAAGAAAGCACTGCCAAATCACTCTACTTGTGTCACTCTATGGCACTGCGGCTTACGCCGACCCGCAGTGGGCGCTTATCGCAGTTGACGGACCCGCGCCGCGCACGCAGCTCGGGATGGTGTGGGACTCGTGCCGCAACGTCGTCGTGTTGCACGGGGGAGTTAAGCCCCCAACCAGGTTCGGCGATACATGGGAATGGAACGGCAGCGAGTGGGCGCTGCGAACGACGACCGGACTCGGAGAGCGCAGCACATACGGGATGGCGTTTGATTCCGACCGATGCAGGACTGTTCTGTTTGGTGGAATTGACGGTTCGGGCAATTACATGAATGACACCTGGGAGTGGGACGGAACCACATGGACTCAGAAAGGCATAGGTTGTTCACCACCGCAGCCGGGAACCCGCGACGTTTCGGGCATGACCTATGACACCGCGCAGCACGTTGCCGTTATGTTTGGTGGTTACGCACCGGGTCTGCTTAATGATACGTGGAAATGGGATGGAACTTGCTGGACGCAGGTCACGACCAACACCCCTCCATCCCCGCGGGCGGGACATGCGATGGGGTACGATGCGGCGCGACAACGCATCGTGCTTTTCGGCGGAAACCTTGTGCCGACGACTTGCGGTACAAACTCGGATGAGACCTGGGAGCTGGATTTATCGACGAATCCAGCCACATGGACACAAATCACGACTACGCCGCACCCAAGCCCGCGAGACGAGAATGCCCACATGGTTTACGATCCATCGGGAAGCAGAATGTTGCTTTTCGGCGGGACGGACGGCTGCACGACGACGTACAACGACACCTGGGAATACGACGCGGGAGTATGGACGCAGATTCCAACGCCGACGGCACCGGAAGGGCGCCACGGGCACGACATGGCTTACGACACGATCCGGCAAGAAGTTGTCCTATTCGGAGGCGATCATGGCCCGATCAACAACTACGATGTTCGCGGCGACACATGGACCTTCGGCGATCCGCCCGACTCCGACGGCGACGGTGTGCCGGATGCAGACGATGGGTGTCCAGACGATGCTGGGAAAATCGAGCCAGGCATTTGCGGCTGTGGCGTGGCCGACACGGATACTGATGGCGACGACACGGCCGACTGCGACGACCCCTGCCCGACTGATCCGAACAAGATATCGCCGGGCATTTGCGGTTGCGATGTGGACGACACCATCGGCTTCATCGGCTTCCTGCCGCCGATCGGCGGGGCGGACGCGACTGGCGGCAGCTTTGCCGACCCGCTTCGGGCCTTCAAGCTAGGCAGCACGATCCCGGTGAAGTTCACGGCCTCGCAATGCAGCTACCCGCTGCTCACCGGCATCCACACGCTTGCGGCGGGCAAGTACGGCAGCGACGTGGACTTCGACGCGCCGATCGACGCCACGCCGACCGACGCGGCCACGACGGGCAACCAGTTCCGGCTGACGGACGGCCAGTGGCATTTCAACCTGAGCACGCGGAGCGGATTCAGTCAGGGAACGTGGAAGCTGATCGCCACCTTGTCGGACGGTAGCGCGCACTACGTCTGGATCACGATTAAGAAGTAGGCAGGCGGAAAACGCAAGGTCGAGAGAGACACCGCCCCGCGCTGGCGCTTGGGGTTCGGATGGCGCGCGGCGAGTGGGCGCCGTAATCCGAACCCGGAGCGCGAGCGACGGGCCAAGACCCCGCGCTGGCGCTTGGGGTTCGGATGCGCCGCCCACAAGGGGCGACGCTACGGGTATGGTCGCTGACGCGCCCGGTTGATGCGCTCGGCGACGCGGCACGTGGCATGGCTCACGCTGCGTGACCATGTGTTCCCCGAAGGCCGAACGATAGTTGCCCGGGACTTGAAGTCCCCAGGGGCGGAGTCCCGGCCTAATTCCCTGGCCCGCCGGGGCACGCTTGATTGTGCACTACTTCGGGAAGCGGGATAAAGGCCAAAAGGCAGAAACTGGTCAGAGGTTGAGTCCCTCCGCAAGCAGCGCACGACGGGCGGTTTCGCGGACTTGATCCGCGATTGCCACAGCCCTCAGAGCTTCGGCCTCGGTAACAAGCAGTGATTCGCCCGGGTATCGAGTCGAAATCGAGAAAGGCGAAAGTTCATCGGCGTCGTCCAGGTCCACCGCCCAGCTCGCAAGAGTTCCGCACAACTCACGCAATCGGGCGATGTTATGCGTGTACGGAAAATCAACGCCGCGCAATACGAGAAACGCCTTCAGGTATTTCTCAGCGCACTGTTGCGCGTGATAAGCCACCATTCGATACGGACAATCATCAGCGAGCGAAAGCGTATGGCGTGCGACGCAGAGATCTTAATCGGCCACGGCGGCCCATTCGCGAACTTTTGCTAAAACAACGTCACGCGCCTGCGTCATAGAGAACACGCCCCTCCCTAGCGGCCGGCCGAGCAATGGTGCCGGGGATGTGCCGGTCGCGTTCGAACTCTTCGGGCGTCAGCACCACGATGTCCCGGGCGATGTCCAGTCGGGCCAGGGAACGGTCCATCGCCACCATGAGTTCGCGGCGCGAGCCGATGACAGGGCAAATCACCAACAAGTCAACGTCGCTTCGCGCATCGGAAGTTCCCCGTGCCTGGGAACCGAAAAGGATAATCCGCTGGGGGCGGAACTGGTCTACCAGCCTGCGGGTGGCTTCGGATAACACGGATTCGGCGACCATGCTGGTTATTCTATCCGATCCGCCGATCGACGCCACGCCAACGGACGCGGCCACAAGCGGAAACGAGTTCCGGCTGACGGACGGCGAATGGCATTTCAACCTGAGCACCCGGACAAGATTCAGTCAGGGAACGTGGAAACTGATCGCTACATTGTCGGACGGCAGCACGCACTACGTGTGGATCACGATCAAGAAGTAGGCGACGGGGTAACGATATCGACGAGCCGCAGGCGTCAGCCTGCGCGACTCGGGTCGCGCGAACTGAAGTTCGCGGCTCGTCTACGGTGGGTCGCGCGAACGCCGGATCGGTGCGATTCGCGCGCCCTCCGGGCGCACAAGAAACAGGGAGAAATTGCGGGCTGATCACCAGGGACTCGAAGTCCCTGGCAAGGCGCAAACGCCCTCCGGGCGAAACGGGCTGGGTCATTCCGTCAATCGCCGCAGGGCTTCGAGGCCGTGCAAGACGTTACTTTTTCTTGCTCCGAGGCCTTCGGCGGCCGTTGGGCGACGGTTCCAGCGGTTCGATCCGGGTGATGTGCAGAGGATCGATATCAACTTGCCGATCCGGAAGATCTTCGGCCGATGGCGCGCCCACGGCAACCGTTACGTGTCGGGAGGTCACCATCGCGAAATCGTGGTGTAATACGTCATAGCGCGAGCCGTCCGACACGTACAGCCGGAACGGTACAAACGGATGCTTGCGAATGCGTGCTCGCACTTCTTCTACATGCATTGGCGCATGGCCCCGTGTAGATGACCTGAGTGTATTCCTACGCCTATCCGCGGGCAAAGCAGTAACCGCTCACAGAAGTTTACCACGTTGCCCCTACTTATCAAGCCAAGAGGCCGACTTCTTCCTGGGCTTGGTCCTAGCGCGGCGAGATTTCCGACTTGAAAGGGCGGGGGTCACTCCGTCAATCGCCGCAGCGCCTCGCGATACTTGGCCGCCGTGTTGGCGACGATCTCCTCCGGCAATTCCGGTCCCGGCGGGGTCTTGTCCCACTTGCCGGCCTGCACGAGCGTGGTGAGGTAGTTGCGGACGTACTGCTTGTCGAAGCTCTCCTGATCGCGGCCCGGAGCATACTCGTCCGCCGGCCAGAACCGCGACGAGTCCGGCGTCAGCACCTCGTCGATCAGCAGGAACTCGCCCTTCCGCTCGCCCCACTCGAACTTCGTGTCGGCGATGATGATTCCGCGCGATCGCGCGTACTGGGCCGCGCGGTTGTAAAGCATGATGCTGCGGTCGCGGAGTAGTGTCATCGTCTTGGCACCGACGACCTCGCACGCCTGCTCGAAAGAGATGTTTTGGTCGTGTCCGGTTTCGGCCTTGGTCGCGGGCGTGAAGATCGGCTCGGGCAGGCGGTCGCACTGCCGCAGCCCGGCCGGCAGCTTCACCCCGCACACGCTTCCGGTCTTTTGATAGTCCGCCCAGCCCGACCCGGCGAGGTATCCGCGTACGACGCACTCAATCGGCACCACGCGGGTCTTTTTGCAGCGCATCGTCCGCCCGGCAAGCACATCGAGATGCGCCTCCAGTCCCGGCGGCGCCTTCTGATCGACGATCTCGATGAGGTGGTGCGGTGCCTCCCGATCGAACCGCCCGAACCAGAACCTGGAGATTTGCGTGAGCATTGCCCCTTTACCGGGAATCGGCGTGGGCAGCACCACGTCGTACGCGCTGATCCGATCCGTCGCGACGAGCAGGATTTCGTCGCCCAGATCGTAGACGTCCCGGACCTTGCCCCGCCGCACCGGAAACTTCCCCAGCTCCGTCCGCATCACCACCGCCGTCGCATCGCTTTTCATGTGTCGCCTCCCGTCCTCGACCGCCCTGACCGACCGTATCTTATACTCTATTTTCCCCTCCGCCGGGAGTCGCAACGCGGCGATTTCCAAATCAACCCTCGCAAAAAAAAAGGCCCTGCGGACGGCTCGACGATCTTCAAACGTCCCGCCATAATAGCAAGTTTGCCGGCGCGATTCGGGTAGGCGCGGGTGGATCCGGCGGCGCGCGGAGGCTTCACCGAACGTCGCGCGGGCGACTCGGCCCGATCCCGACGCTTTTCTTGAGGTACCCGGCGTTCAGGCTTCGATGATCTCATTCGTCGTCCATGCCAACGGGAAGCTCGCCGACAAGGTCAACTTGTCCGGCGCCTATGTCGTCGGAAGCGACGACGTGCCGCTGCGCGCCGAACTGTCCTTCAAGAACGGAATTATCGCGTGCAAGAAGCGGGCGGCCGGCCCCGCGGGCCTCGCCCTCCTCTGGGAAGTCGAAGGCGCCGGAACCATCCTCATCGAAACCATCCGCGTGCAGGAACGGGAAACGCCGTACATCCTGCAGGTCGAACTTGCCCGCGGGCGACTGATGCGCATCGCCCACAAGCTCGAAGACTGGGGCCTGTTCGACTACGAAGGGACGCGCGAGCTGGGAGCCAGGGTTGACGCCGCTCGCGACATCCTGATCCTCGCGTTGCAGGCCGACGACCCCGCCAAGGCCGCCGAAATCGGCCAGCAGGCCCTTAGCACCGCCGTGCAATGCAGCGAAGAAATCAGCCGGTTCCACGCCTCGGTGCTGTTCTCGCGACGAAAACAATCCGGCTCGCCCGGGCGCAAGATCTTCGGCTGTTCGATCGCCCTCGACAAACCCACCGAACTCGCCCGCAAGCGATTGACCTCGGCCTTCGACTTCGCCGTGCTGCCCATCGTCTGGCGCGACATCGAACCGACCGAGCAAGCCTTCAACTGGAAACCGCTCGATGCGTGGGTCGAGGCCCTGTCGAGATCGTCGGGCGGGCTGCCGCTGCGCGGTTCCGCGCTGCTGGCGTTTACCGAGCAGAACGTTCCCGACTGGCTCTACATCTGGGAACACGATTTCGACACCATCCGCGATCTCGCCTTCGAGCATGTCCGCCGCGTCATCCATCGCTACGGGCAGCACATCCAGGCGTGGACGGTCATCAGCGGGATTCACGCTCCGACCTGCTTCGCGTTCAGCTTCGAACAGCTCATGGAGCTGACGCGAATGTCCGCCGCCCTCGCCAAACAGGTCAGTCCGCGCGGCACGGCCGTCGTTGAACTGGTGTCCCCCTTCGGCGAATACTACGCCCGCAATCAGCGGACGATCCCGCCGCTGCTCTACGCCGACATGGTCGTGCAGAGCGGCGTGAGTTTCGACGCGTTCGGTCTGCGGTTTCAGTTCGGCCCGCCGACGGACGGCTCATTCGTCCGCGACCTGTTCGCGGTGTCCGCGCTGCTCGATCAGTTTTCCAAGCTCGGCAAGCCCTTGCACATCACCGGCGTCGAGGTCCCTTCGCAAACCGGCGCGTGGAGGGGCGAGGGCGGGGCCGAATCCGGCGACGCGGGTCCCGGCGCCCCGTCGGGCGGCCACTGGCGCGAACCGTGGAACGAATCGACACAGGCCGAATGGCTGCACCGCTTCTACGAACTCGCGCTGAGTAAGCCGTTCATCGAGTCGATCTGCTGGAGCGGCTTGTGGGACGCCCCACCGACCGCGGGCGAAGCGATGCGCGATCCGGCGAAAGGTTTGTCGGCTCCATCTCGCGCGCCGGTCGGAGCGGTGCTGCCCGGCGGGTTGCTGCGGAGCGACCTTGCCCCCAAGGCCTCATACAAGAAGCTCCTGGAACTGCGCCAGGAACTGGCCGGTGTCGCGCCGGTTCCATCGTGAGCGAAACCCCGCACACGACCGCTCCCACGCCGATCTGCGCGGATTCGATCCGCACGAAGAACTCGCCGCGCGACAACCGGATGGCATGGCTCGTATTCCTCGTCTGGCTGCTTGCGTCGGTCTGCGTCGTCCGCAGCGTTCTTGCGAGCCGGGAGAAAGGACTGCCCCGTGCACTGCCCAACGGCGTGAATCCGAATGTCGCGCCATGGTGGGAGTTGACCGTGCTACCCGATGTCGGGCCTGCGATCGCGCGGCGGATCGTCGCCTATCGCGAATCGCGCGAACCGCGGACAACGGGCCATTCGCCCGCCTACAACGCTCCGTCGGACCTGGACGCCGTTTCGGGCATCGGCCCGAAGACCCTGCAACGCATCGGACCCCACCTTCGTTTTGACGATCATCCTCCACCGCTTCCCCACGCGCCTCAGTGAGCGGCGGCGGTCGGCTCCGGAACCGACGCCCGGTGTAGCTGTTCGCGTACCGATTCCGGCAGGCGTTCAATCTCCGCCCCGATGAACCGCTCGATCTCGCCCGCGGAAAAGCTGAGCAATTGTTTCATCAGGCTCGCGCGCCGCGCGTCGTCGGTCCGGCGAAAGCGGGCGAGAAACTCCGCCGCGCTGGTCCGCGCCAGGATCCGATCCATCGCTTCATCGATCGGGGCGTCAACGCCCTTCGGATCGCTTCTCGCCATACGCTTGAGTTCCGCGAACTCCGGATCGGCTTCCAGCGCGCGGCGGACGGCGTCGCTCATGTGTTTGTCGCACTGGGCCACCCGCGCATACGACGACCGCGTCTGCGCCGCGATCTTCCGGTACGAGCGTTTCTCATCCTCGTGCGGCACGAGGTAACGCTCCTCGGTCAATGCGCGCACCAGCTTGTCGCGGTCGCCGCGGATTGAGACGCGGCGGAGCACCTCCTCGGCGGCGCAGCGCACCGCGCGCTCATACTTCTCGCGCAGTCGCTGGCCGACTGTTTCTCCGCACACGGTATCGGGCGCATGGCGCCGCGAATCCCGCAACCGCCGCGCCGCACCCGCCGACATCGAACGCCTCTTCGGCGGACGATTCGGATCACCGCGCGACCCGGTCTCGTTATGCTCCATGGTCGGCACAAGCTCGCGTTGCGGCCCGGCAGCCGCGACCGTCTGAGCCAGAAGCGCACGGCGAACGGCCGTGTGAATGCGCGGTAACGCGAAGGCGACGAACGGAATCCCGCGTTCCGGCTGAAACTCCGCTGCCGCGCGGATCAGTCCGAGACACCCTTCCTGGAACAGGTCATCCCACTCGCGATCGGACCGCCGCGCGGAAACGCCCGCTACAAACCGCCGCAAATGGACGGCGACTATCCCCATGTTCTCGCGGACGAGACGGCGCCGTTCCTCGCCGAGGGCGGCCATGCGCGGTTCGCTTTCTTCGCGTGCGGTTCGCATCGCCGGCCCGTCGACCACTGCAACATTTCGCATCGTTGACTGCTCAACGGCCTTTGTCATTCCGGTTTTCCCCGCATGCGGACATGTCCCCGTCGCCGATCGCACCCCCGATCGGCTATACCAAACATATACCGAACTCTCGTGCCCGTCAAGCCGTCCCGGTTCCGAAATCGAGTTAGAATCCAGTTTGTTTTTTCCGTTTCTTCTTGTTAGATTGGAGTTTTCCTTTCTTGATCGTCTGCGGCGGCACAGACCGCCAGGGATTGACGGCGTAAGGTTTGGGGGGGACGGGAATGTCGCGGAAACCCGGCGGTCGAATTCTCTGCGGCTTTACGATGATTTATGCCGTGCTTGGTTTCGTGCGCGAAACCGTCGCGACGAATGCCAGTCTCTGTCTAACCGAGCCGACGGGTTGCGATTTTCCGGGGAGCACCGTAGACGTCGAGGTCCGCCTGGGCGAAGGTGATGCGGCGATCGTCGGTGCGCAGTTCACGCTCGATTTTGATCCGCAAGCGCTAAAAGTCTTCGACATTTTCCCGGGTTCGACGTGCGACGCGCAATCGCCGTTCTCACTGGAAATCCATCAGGAGATCGACGATTCGTCCGGAACTCTGTTCTACGCGGTGGGGATCAATCCGTTCGTCGGAGAAGTAGGAACGCGAGGTCCGACCACTGTAGCGTGCATCCGGTTCCTTCCGCGCGGGGTTTCGCAGAGCGAACTTTGCCTGATGGCCGGCGATGATCCGCAGGTAACGCGGTTATCCGATGGGACCGGACATGCCGTGTCGATCAGCAACCTGGGCGACTGTCCGACAAACACCCCGGCGGGCGCTCTTTCGTGCCGTGTGTCGGCGGTCGAGGCCAAATGCCGATGCGACCATCTGGGCGATGACTGTGCAACGCTCAACAATGCCTGCCGCACGGGCGTGTGCGATCCGGACACGCTTCTTTGTACCGTGGCCCCGGCCAACGAAGGCGGCGCATGCGATGATCACAACGAGTGTACGACGATCGACCGCTGCACCGACGGACGATGTATCGGTTCGGGCTGCACCAACCCCAGCCTGTGTCTGACACCCGACGGGTGCACGCCGCCGGGCGGACTAATGACCGTTCCCGTGCGACTCGGCGAGGGCGACCCGGTGATCATCGGGGCGCAGTTTTCCGTTCGGTGGAACACGGCGGGCCTGGAGCTCGTTGACGTCACGCCGGGCAACGTATGTGATCCGCTCTGGCAGTATATTTTTGTTAACGAGGTGGGGCGGATCGTCAACTCGGCGAATGGCGAACTTTTCTACGCAGTGGGGGTAGCGTCGGACCGAGCCGGAACGAGCGGCCCGGCCACACTGGCATGTCTTTTCTTCCGCGTTCTGGATCGCAATCTTGCGGAGGTATGCGGCTTCGATGACATCAACCCCTTCATGACCAAGCTGGTGGACGAAACAGGGCAATTCGTGGATTTTTTCAACGAAAGCGATTGCCCAAGCGAGCGGGGATTTCCGTTCCTGAACTGCGTGCAATTCGAATTCTGCGAGATACCGGCCGTTTCGGAATGGGGTCTCGCGATCCTGACGCTCGTGCTCCTTGTCGGAGCCAAGGTCCGGTTCGCGCGGGCGCACTGACAGCGCCCGGAATCGCGCGGACCGCGACCATCCATCAAGCAAGGCGCGGATTATGCCGCAGGCGACTTGCTGTCGGTCAGCGCCCGCAGCCGCGACATCTGCCATGACGCCCACGCGAAAGCCAGCGCCGCGACAATAAACGGAACGACAAAGCTGCCGCTCAGACGGTAAATGAGCATTCCGACTCCTTGCGCGACGATCCCGCGCACACCGACCAGCGTCGCGTGAATCGCCACATAGTGCGGAACCTTTTGCGGCGAGGGCGCCAGCGACACCGGCCCCAGCATCCAGGTCATCTGTACGCCAGCCATCGCGATCCCGTAAACAACCGTCGAAAGACCCACCGCGACCACACTGTGGCTCACCATCAATCCCAGAGGATAGAACGCAAGCCACGCAAAAGACAAAAGCGAAGTGCGCATCGGTCCGATGCGATCCATCAACCACCCCATCGGATAGGTCATCAGCAGCATGCAAAGCGGGTAAACAACCTGCGTCGATCCCGCGAATTCCGCATAGTTCATGTGCAGCCGGTCCGTCGCCAGTACGGGAAGCAATGCATTGCAGATCATCCATCCGACGCCGTAGGTCATGAACGCGGCTTCATACTGATAGAACACCCGATCCGCCGCGAGCACTTCGCGCAAGTGCAGGACCGGCGCGAGCAAACGGCGCAGACTCATCCTCTCGGACACGACCCGCTCTTCCGCGATCTCGTCGCCCCCCTTGAGGACAATGAGCCTGCGCAGCAGCAACACGCCGACGCCGTACGCGCCCGCCGCCGCTGGAAGGTAAATTCGAAAGGAGTTTTCGTTGACGTCCAGCGCGCGTCCGATCGCATAGCTCGCCGCCATCATGCCGACGTACATCGCCGAATTGATGGCCCCGAACGCCCGGCCCCGCATGTGGTCGCCGTAGAATCGCTTCAACAGCGTTCCGGAAATCGGCGACCACCCAGCCGCTCCGATCGACGCCAGCACATAGCACACTAAAAGCTGCCAAAAGTTCTGAGCAAACGCCGCGCAGGCCAACGGCCACATGGTGAACACCCAGTTGAACACAAGGAACCGCCGGATCGTCATCCGCGCAAGAAGGTGATTCCAGAAGACCGACATGACCATCAGCGTGGGCGCAGCCGCGGTGATCATCAGCGTCTGCCAGTCGTCGGCCCCGAAGCGCTTCCGCGCGAGCACGGCCATGATCGTCGAAATGCCGAACCAGATGGATTGAATCAGCACGTTGGCGAGCGCGTGCATCAGGAGCATGCGTCCCATGCCGACCTGTTCGATTCGAAAAACCGCGCCCAAATCAATTCCCTCTCCCGTCGCACCGACGACGAAGAAGCGGAGTGTACAGCGCGCTTCCGGGAACGCGACCGGCGGTTGCAGGCGGCGCGCACGTGCCTAAGAGTGCAAACGCGGAAAGAATACCCCCGGAGCCGCGGGCTTTAGCTCTGAGCCTTATACACAAGCGGGCTACCTACTGTGGGCGTCTCAGCGTGACGCCGTGAGAATAGGCCGGCGATTTATCGCTGGGTCAAGAGGGCGAAGGAAACCACGAGTCCCGCAGGGACGAAAGACCGTAGCCCCGGACGCAAGTCCGGGGTCATAGCGCGCAATCCGAATACAAAGCCCCGTCAGGGGCGATACAAGCGGAGTTAGAAAATCCTGCCGCCCCTCCGGGGCTTGTGTTGGTTTTGCGCGCGGTTTCCCAGGGCTCGCGCCCTGGCTATGTTCTTTCGTCCCTGCGGGACTACACGATCCGGGCGACCCGCGTTCCCGGTCCTGGCGCGCCGGGGTACGTGTTTAGCGTGCCGCTCTCGACATCTTGTAAAGTATCTTTTACTTGCGGCGGTCCAAGCGGCATGTCACGGTGAGACCTTTGGCCGTTGCGGTTC
>ERZ1292633.5131-Hain-H41-02um-R1-5131-length-11927-cov-5_pt1 | contig 11927 bp, 11 predicted proteins | sample MGYA00564406_ERZ1292633 | MGnify/ENA primary metagenome ERZ1292633 (study PRJEB36523, sample SAMEA6512639) | groundwater metagenome | collected 2019-01-08 | study: AquaDiva: Metagenomics assemblies of 32 groundwater samples
ACAACATAAATCTTTTTCAAAAAAGAGAGTTCCTAAAAAAGACCGGCTCGAACCTAACCCTAAAAGCAAGAATAGTCGATTGTGACCTTCCGGAACAGTGGGCGGCGCTGCTGCGCCGCCCGACAAGTCGGGACTTGGAGCGGGATACGGGAGTCGAACCCGTCCCCTCTGCTTGGAAAGCAGATATTCTACCGATGAACTAATCCCGCTTTGGACTAACATTATACAATTATTTATCCCAACCTTGAGGATGATTTTTGTACCAAATAATCAAAGACTTAATTGAATCCTCAATCGTTCGTTTTGTCTCCCAATCTAATAGTTCTTTTGCTTTTTTTATATCAGCAATTTTTTTAGCATCGTCGCCTTGCCTTGTATTGGCTTTTTCAATTGGAATCTCAACACCGGTTAACTTCTTAACCTGATTGACCACTTCAAGGACAGAATTTCCAGTCCCTGTTCCCAGATTAATTATCTCGCTTTTTTTATTCTTAATAAGATATTCTAAAGCCTTCAAATGAGCCTCATTTAGATCAACAACATCAACATAATCTCTAATCGGGGTTTTATCCGGCGTATCAACCTCAGGACAGGTGAGAAAAAATTTTTCTATTCCCAGTGCACCACGAACGGCATTTTGAACTAATAAAGATGAAGGCTTTCTTGAATCACCAATCGTCCCGTCGTCAGTTGCCCCACAAACATTAAAGTATCGTAGGATCATGTAATTAAAACCCTTTAATTTTCCAAACCACTGAATCACTTCTTCTGCCATCTGTTTGGAAGCGCCATATGGAGTTGACGGATTAAGCGGATGCTTTTCGTCAATTGGATAATATTTTGCCTCGCCGTAAATAGCACAAGTTGAAGAAAAAATAATATTCTTAATATTAAATTTATCCATAGCCGAAAGCAGATTTGAAGTCACTGCCACATTATTTAAAAAATATTTGCCAGGATCTTTCATTGACTCATCGACTAAGCAGGACGCTGCATAATGAACTACGGCGGAAATGTCTGTTTCTTCTTTGAAGATAGGGGAGAGGTCTTGAGTTAAATCTGCTTCATAAAATTTAAACTTATCAGGATACTTACTCTTTAAAAGCTCCAACGGCGCTTTATAACCAGTTTGAAAATTATCAACTCCTACGACCTGATAGCCCGATTTTAAAAATAAATCCGTCGCCACTGAACCAATATAACCTCCCGCACCTGTTATTAAAATCTTCGTCATAATTATATTATAACTTATGAAATGGGTGCCAGTGCATTCTTCCTTCTGCAAAATATATTCCTCCAAAAATTAAGACTCCTCCAATAACATAAAATAAGTTTGGATATTCGTGGAGCAGGGGAGCGGCAATAAAAATTGCTGCTATTGGATCAATATAAGTAAAAATTCCCACATCCTGTGCCTTGAGGCGCGAAACACCATAGTAAAAAAGAGAGTAAGCTAAGGCGGAAGAAAAAAATACCCCAAATATTATCCCCGTCCATCCAGCAACATTCAAAAAGGAAATGTCCCAATTTGTAAATTCTTTTGGTATAAATGGTATAAAGGTCAAACTACCAAATAAAAAAGTAATCGCTGAAACTTGAAAAATATTTACTTTCCTTAAAACATCACGGCCAATTAGTGTTTGAAATACTGTTGCCAAAGTGGCAATTAAAATAAAAAGGTTCCCTTCAATTGCTCCAAGAACGAATTTTTTTCCCTCCAAAAATAAAGGTGATAATATAATAAACAAAACTCCCATCAAAGCTATCAACATTCCCATCAATACTTTTAGTTTTGGTTTTTCCCTTAAAAATATTGTAGATAATAAGTAAATAAATACCGGGCCAGAGGAAGCGATCACTGGAACATTAATACTTTCAGTTTTTGCCAGTCCCAAAAAGAAAAAAGAAATATTTATCGTAATACCAAAAAATCCCACTAAAAGTATTTCAAACCATTGTTTGGTTGTCAGTTTTTGCCATTTATTTAAGGCCAGTGGTAAAAATATCAGTCCTGCAAAAAAGAAACGGATAAAGGCTAGAGTAAAAGGGGGAATATTGGTCAAGGCAAACTTAAAAATTGGAGAAGCCATACCCCAGATGATGTTGGCGATTATCAAGGCTAAAATTGGATTCATAAATTAAGACTAAACATTAAAAATTCATTTAGTGTCATTCCCTCGAAGGAGGGAATCCAAACTAAAATAACCTCATTTGTTTTAAATTAAAAATGTAATTATCGACTGGATCCCCGCCTCCGCGGGGATGACAATAATTACTTATTAGATTTCTTATTCAAATAAACTATTAGTTCTCCAATAATTCCCGTCATTACTATTTGGATGCCAATAATGATCAAAAGAATTCCGAGCCAAAGCAGGGGACGAGTCACCAATAAAACACCGAAGAACAATCTTTCAATCGTCAGATAAAAAGAAATTAGAAAACCGATAAAAAAGGTAACCCCACCGATCACTCCAAAGAAGTGAAGTGGCTTCTCTGCAAATTTGAATAAGAAGTAAGCAGTCAGAGTATCAAGTAGTCCAGTAAACAACTTATTTGGACCAAACTTTGATTCTCCAAATTTTCGTTTATTATTTTTCACGTTTATTTCTGTCACCTTAAATCCATTATAGAACACAGCTAGCGGAAAAAAACGGAAGTTATTGCCGTAAAAACTAAATTCCTTTAAAACTTCACGTTTAAAAGCTTTGTAACCACAATTAATATCAATATATGGAGAGTTCAAAAAAGATTTTAAAAACCAGGCAACAATTTTCGAATAAAATTTCACAATAAAATTATCATTTCTTTTTTCCCTTATTCCATTTACAAAATCATGCCCTTCATTAATTTTTTCAATAAATCTTGGTAAATCTTCAGGATCATCTTGCAAATCTCCATCCATAAAAACAATTGTTTCTCCGCTGGAATTCTCGATCCCTGTCTTCAACGCTTGTCCTTTCCCCAACTTTTTTTTATGTTCAAATATTTGGATTTCGGATTTCGGATTTTGGAAATTCTGACGCCATGCGTCAGTTGATCCATCATCAACCAAAACAATTTCATATTTTTCTTTTATTTTTTCCAATTGAGCAGCTAATCCCTTAATTAAAATTGGAATACTTTCTTTCTCGTTATAAAATGGAATTATTATTGAAATCATATTTTCTTGTATACCTCAAACTGTTCATCTTTGTAAACCATATTATAATCTTTATCTAACTTCAATTTTTCATAATCTTTTATTGATTGTTTTTTATTAAGCCAATCATTATAAATATCATTCTCTAAAATTAAAACATAGTCGGCATATTTATAACTTTCAGAAAAACGATATATTTTTTTTCTTTGGCTAAAATGAGAACCTAACTTCTCTGATGCTGAAACAGAAATATTTTCGTTCTTTAATTTATTTTCCCAAATCTTGACACTATCTATTTCTGGCCTTCTAGTTAAAAATAACTTCAACGAAGAATCTTTAGAATAAGGTAATTGACCTTTATAATAACTCATTATTAATGTAAAAATAATTATTAATATTGAAATCTTCTTAACATCTAGTATTTTTCTTTTCATTACTTCCTTTGCACCAAATATTGCGCTTATAAAAATAAATGGAATGATTACAGCTGTATAATGGTTATCTATTCCTCGCATCTGTGAGTGATTACTTAAAAAATTTATCATAAACTCAGGAGATGCTATCAAAATATAAATTGGGGAAAATATAGAAAAAAATACAAGTGGTGATAATAACAAAAATAAATATTTTAAATTATCATTATTAAAAATTAAATTAATGTAAGTCTCAGGTTTTGTAATGACATTTTTTATAATTTCTGTAGGATCATCACCCAAGCTCTTGTAACGGGATAAGGCAAAATGCTGCCCGCCTCTAAAGTATGGGGTGATCAACCAAATTGACAAGCCGAAACAAAATAAACTAGCAAAAAATATTACGCCAGAAAAAAACAATTTTTTACGATCATTTTCTTTATATGCAAATATCGCCATTAATAATGAAAATAATCCTGTCGTCAAAGGTATTTGCTCTTTTGAAAAAATTGATAATACAAATAAAATTAATGAAGCCCAATATCTCTTAGTTAGGAAAAAATAAAACATAAACAATAAGAAACTGACTGCCAACATTACCGGATGAAAATCAAAAAGAATGGCTCTTTGTAATGGGGGATACATTAAATAAGCAAAAGCAAAAATTATCCCTAAATATTTTGATTTTAAAATTAATTTGCTCAGTAAATAAATTGGTAAAGCTCCTAGAGCAATGATAATTACTTGAATTACTAACAATGTTTGCGGACCGGAAAATATTTTATAAAAAGGAGCCAGCAAAGCCAATATAATATCATTGTGAATTGCCATTCTTTTAAAATTATTTATTCCTTCCGGATTAGTAAGCTCCAATATTCTTCCCTTATAAGTGTTATAAACTGTTTGGTCCATGATTGCCAAGTCATAGTAATTTGAATGAAGACTGGCATGTCGAATTAATGATATGTATGAGAAATAACCGATATATAATAAAATCAAAAGACAAAGAACAACTTCGAATTTATTTTTTCGGAAAAAATTAATTAATTTTTTCATTATTGGTATTTTACTATAATTTACTTATTTATTTCCTGAATGAAACTTTTCATGTATTTGTTTTAGCTCAAAGTTTGTTACGTGAGTATATATCTGGGTCGTCGCAATATTTTTGTGTCCCAACATTTCCTGGACTGACCTAAGATCTGCCCCATGCTGTAATAAATCCGTAGCGTACGAATGTCTAAGGATATGTGGACCTATCCGCAACGTAATCCCAGCCTTTTTGCGATGTTTATCAATCATCCTCTCAATTGAGCGGACAGAAAGCCTCAAACTCTCATCCGTCAATCCTTCCTTACCTTTTGGACCAGAGTAACGAATAAAGAGAGGACAATAAGGATCGGATCTTTTATTCAAATAAAGACCCAACCATTCTTTAGCATGTTTTGATAAAAATACCACTCTTGCCTTTCCTCCTTTTCCTATCACTCCAAACTCACCAGATTGAACATTGGCCTGCTCACGGTTTAAAGCAACCAGCTCAGAAACTCTCAGACCCGTTGAAAAGAGAACTTCCAAGATCGTCCTATCTCTAAGCCCTATTTCATCTTTTGGATCAACAATTTCAAAGAGGCGTTTTAATTCTTCAGGTGATAAAAATTTTATTATCCTGTCACGGTTTTTTCCGAGCTCAACCATATCAGGAGAGAGTGATGGAACGCGCTGACGTACCAGATAGCGGAGGAAGCTCCGGAGTGCTACTAGGAAGTAATTTTGGGTTTGGCGCTTTAGGACACCCTTATATGGGTTTTTATATTCATGTGAAATATATAATCGGAAGTTCCTGACAATATTATCATCGATTTTTTCAACTGGAAAATCTTCTACCTTTTGTGATAAAAATAACCACTTCTGAAAAAAATTTAGGTAGTAGCTATACATCCTGACTGTCTTTATAGAGAGATTTTTATCAAGTTCACAGTATTCTAAGAAACGTAAAATAGCTTCCTTTATTTCCATGAACTAATATTAAACGACGCCAGACATTAATTCAAATCCTTACACAAATCATACATATATTCGAAATGCATTGGGTCAATGGTTGAGCCGAAGATTGATTTATACCGTCCGCCCCAACGGAATCCGTAAGATTCGAAAATATCAACTATTTCCATCGGCATAGTATAGTTACTACAGCCGTTACAGTTCTCATCCCAGTTTATATCAACGGCAATTCCAAAAGAATGAGCTGAAAGGACACAACCACTACTACAAAGATCGTTGCGACCAGAGGTTGAAGTATTGACGTTGCACCTAAAAACATAAGCTCCAATCGTGTTGATTCTATAAGCTTTGGCAACTCTGTTTTTACTTAAAGCATCTGATACTGCTTTAAAAGCTGGATAAGCTTTCTTATTGATTGAAATACTTTTTCCGAGTATTGAAACTGATATTAGATTAGAACTAACGGCAGACCGAACTTTTTCATAACAACTTGCTGAACTTACGCCACTCGCATAAACTTCAATAAATCTATCAGTGTTATAACATTGATAAGCTAGGCGGGGATTATAGTATGGTTGATCTAAAGGATTGTCTATTCTTAATGGATCAGTGGTCGGCTTTGGAGTTGGTTCTGGTTTTGGTGAAGCCGTTGGATTAATATATTTCGTAGGGGACGGATTTATCCGTCCCGTTGTAATCGTTGGATATTTATTAAAAACTGTTGGAGTGCGTGGACTTGGATAAGGTGTTAAGACTTGGGTTGGTGACGGCATTATTAATATTATCGTCGGAATTGGCGTACTAACGGCAAGAAATATTGGTTGAGAATTTGCAGATTTCTTAATTGGTATTAAAGTTGGGACAGCATATTCAACTGCGGGAACATCAGTCAATATCTTTCCGTAATCTATTTTTTTCGAAGATATTTTATATGTAAAAGTGTTTTTAAAAATCGTTAAACTATCCTTTGAATTTTTTATTGTCCTTCTAATTTTTTCCGAATTTATTTTTGGCGCTCCGGCAAAAAATATTGTTTTAGTAACGATTAGAGTAAGTCCTAAAGAAATAATTAGCGAAATAACTATCTTATAACGTTTTATTATCTCCATTCAATCATTTTACATCAATTGAAAGAATCTTTACTGGAGTAACTGGAGTAGAATTCTCTCCGGAAAAGCTGGAGCTAACTGGCGACTCTGCAATTGCGTCAACCACGTCCATTCCTGAAGTAACTTTTCCAAAAATAACATAGTTTTTTGGTAGGGGATTGTCAGCGTGCATTATAAAAAACTGACTTCCATTTGTATTTGGTCCAGCGTTGGCCATAGCAATTGTTCCTCGAGTGTACTCACCTGTGAAAGGTTCATCATCAAATTTATATCCCGGACCGCCAGTTCCATCGCCTTTAGGATCTCCACCCTGGATCATAAATCCTCTAATAACTCGATGAAAAATTGTTTTGTTATAAAACCCTTTTTTGGCCAGTGTCACAAAGTTATTAACTGTTTTAGGTGTCTGATCTGTGTTTAGAGAAATAGTTATTTCTCCTTTCTCTGTATGAAGTATCGCTGTTAATTTTTTAACCTTGTTTATTTTGGTAGTTTTTTTCATATTTGTTAGAAATAATCCAATCGCACCTACTATTATAACTCCTAAAATTACTAATATCAGCAATCTATTTTTCATGAGAATAAAGTATAATTTAAATCTTTTCTTATGTCAAAACTTAAACCACAATATTTAGTTTCTACAGATTCCATCGGGTTTTTGGGAAGGCCTGAGCAATTTATTGAGCTTTGGCAAGAATCTTTTGATGATAAAACTTTAGACGGAGTAGAGGTGATTGCTTTCAAACCATTAAGCCGACTAATCAAATTAGTCGCTACGTTGGAAAAAAATAAAATTCCAGTTTTATCTTTTCACGGAAAAACAGGAGGAGAAAATTTGCTCAATTTCCCGTCAAAAATTATTATGGCCTTGGTTAATCTTGGAATTCTTGGTGCTAAAACATTATTAAAAAATTTTCCTGAAATCGAGTTTTTATCTCATGCTCCATATCTAGAACAGGATTCAATAAAACAAGTCATTCTTAAACAGCAACCTAAAAAAATCTGGATTGAAAATCATCTATATGGAGGGCGGGGGGTAGAGGACGCGATCAAACAAATAAGTATTTATAGAGAAAATAAAATTGATGCCAACGGAATGTTGGATATTTTCCATTATATTGCTCATTCTATAGACAAATTACAAACAAACTGGCCTAACCTAGTTAACGAATTAGAATCGTTTATTTTACTTAAAGATCAAAACGGAAAACAGTTTTTTAATGGTATACATTTTCCAATTGGAAGTAGGTTGGATGATTCATTGCCAATAGATGAGATGACAGATGAAATGCTTGAGTTGTTTGCTCAAAAGATTATTCCCAATATTGAAAGAGTTGTCTTTGAAAATCAGCAAGAAAATCTTGGTTTATTTTTTTCAACTGATAAAATGCTTAGAGAACAAAAAGCAAGAAATACACGAATCATCGAACGCCTAAAAAAAACGGGAATTATTTTATTTGACTGAATGGCCGCCAAACTGTTCGCGCAGAGCTGAGACAACCTGACCGGTAAAATCTACTTTATTATGTGATTGTTTTCTAAATAAAAGTGACTCCTCTATAATTTTAGCTTTTATCTTTAAGGCATTAGCCGTCTTAACAGTCCACTCGCCCTCACCGGAATGAGCCACGATCCCCGAGACTCCATTCAAATTTTCTCCGTGCATAATAAAGGCTTTTTCCAACCAACCAATTAATTTTGACTCAATGACACTGCCATGATTATAGATCTGAGCAATTCTTGTTAGATCTAATTTATAGTCGGTCTTTTTCAGAATATTAAATCCTTCGGCGATTGCCTGCATGATTCCATACTCAATTCCATTATGAACCATCTTGACAAAGTGACCAGCTCCCATCCCTTCAAAAAATTGATACCCACCAATAGTTGATAGATCATAAAATAACTGTTCGTGTTGTTTAAAAGTTTCTTTATTTCCACCAATCATTAAGCAGGCTCCAAGTCTAGCCCCGGCTGGACCCCCCGATATCCCAACATCTAAATATTTGATTCCTTTACTTTTTAATTTTTCAGCTCTTTTTATTGTGTCTTGAAAATATGAATTACCACCATCAATTATTGTATCTCCTTTTTCCAATAAATTTGCCAATCCGTCTTTTTCAAAAATGACCTGATCAATTGCCGGACCCGCTGGCAAAGAGAGAAGTAACAAGCGTGGTTTTGATAACGAAGAAACTAATTCTTTTAAAGAATATGCGCCCTCTAAACCTTCTGACTCCAAGCGTTTAGTGTCCTCGGGAGACCGATTGTATCCAACCACGTCCCAATTTTTATCAACTAATCGACGACTGATATTGGCACCCATTTTCCCTAGTCCCAGGACGCCTATTTGTTTTTTTATCTTTGGAAATAAGAATCTATCTTCAATACTTTTATCTATAAATTGACTTTTAACTATCGCTTCAGAAGAGCCTTTTCTATAAAATTTGAGCGGGACATTTTTTTCCCACTCCTGAGTAATCCTATCGACGAAACGCCACATGGCAACCACTTCATCACTTCTGACAAACAATGTTTGGTCGCCTTTAATTGCATCTAGTAATAATTTTTCATATTCCTCAACATACTGAGCTTTTTCACCTCTTTTTCTAAGCAGATATTTAAATTGACTATCTTTGATCTCCAGATTAAGTCCTGGTTTTTTTGAAAATAAATCAATAAAGACTCCCTCTTTAGGCTCCAGTTGAAAAATAACTTTATTTTTTAAACTATGATCAGAACCCGTCGGACAAAAACAAGGATTCGGATGTTTAAAAGTAATAACGATTTCTTTTTTCTGCTCTTTAAGTTTCTTGCCACTTTCTAAAACGAAGGGGACGCCGGTCCAACGAGGGTGATTTAAAAATAACTTAATTTTAAAATAAGTCTCTGTATTTGAGGATTTATTCACTCCTTCAATTTTTCGGTAATCTTTGTACTGAGCTCTGTATGTATTTTTTACAATTTCTTGTTTTTCAATAGTCTGCAAAGTATTAAGTATTTCCACCCGTTTATTTCTAATGGCTTCGGAATAAAAACCACCTGGATGATCCATCGTCATTAAAGCAACCATCTGAAGTAGGTGGTTCTGACCAACATCTCTTAAGGCCCCTAATCCATCATAAAAAAAACCTCGTTTTTCCACTCCTAATTTTTCCCATAATCGAATCTCAACTTTTTCAATATATTTATTACTCCAGGCGCTATCAAACAAAGCGTTAGAAAAGCGAAAATTTAAAATATTTTGGATGTTTTCTTTTGCTAAATAATGATCGATCCTATAAATCTGTTCTTCTTTAAAAAGTTTGCTTAAAAGAATCTCGAGTCGACTAGCAGTACGCGAGTCGTAACCGAATGGCTTTTCAATGAGTACCCTGGTAAATCCTTCCTCAGGGGAGCAAGGTTTAGTCAAACCAGAATCATGAAGATTACTCAGAATAGTTTCATAAAATTGAGGAGGGGCGGCAATATAAAAAAGTTTATTACTACAGACATTCCACTTATTGTCAAAGTAGCCAAGCTTGGTTGCCAGCTCTTTATATTCACTCAAAACATCGAAGCGACCTTGATGATAGATCCAGAGATTAATAAAAGCGTCAATCTGTTCTTTGTGAACTAACTGTTTTTTATGGTGATTTGCTAAGATTTTTCTTAAAGATTGTTTAAAATCATCGTCGGACCAGTCGCGTCTAGATAAACCAATTATTTTAAATAGCTTTGGAGTATGCCCTAATTTATAAAGATTAAACAAGGCAGGAACAATTTTTTTATGCATCAGGTCACCGGTTGCTCCGAGAACTATGAGCATCGTCGGCATATCAAATTTAGTAAACATATTTATATTTTAGTAATAAAGTTCCGATTTTATTCATTTTCTTAACACTAATTAATCTTAACGATCTGTCCAACAGCTGTCCCTCGACGATACTTTTTCCCGACCCAAAAATTTTTGGTTCAATCGTTAAGTATAGTTCATTGACCAAATTATATTTTAAAAATAATCCATTAACTATACTCCCTCCAACCAATAACATTTTTTTATACCCCTTTTTCGATAATCTATTTATCAAATCCTGTGGTTTTTCATCAGTGAATTCAAGTATATCCTTGACTGATTGTTTAAGATATTTTTTGGGGTTGTGAGTCAAAACAATTCTTAATTTTTTTTTCTGTAGTTTTATTCTTGAACGAACCGCCTCATAAGTGGACCGTCCCATTAGGATTAAATTGTGTTTCTCTATCAAAGAGAAAAAATATTTTTGATCTTCGACGGAAGTCCAGGTGTAGATATTTGACTCATCTCCCTTAGTAGTTTTTCCATCAGCTGACGAAAGCATCACCATCGTCACTTTCATTTTTTTTGCTCTCCCTTTAACCAATTAACTGCTAAATAAACAAATGGCGTTTCGATAATTGACATAAAACATTTAAGTAACCAATAGGGGATGATCAAGCTAAATAAAAATGAAAAATTATTTCCAAAACCCTTATCAAAAGCATAAAAAGCTAAAAACATAAACATACAAGTATCAATAAACTGAGAAACAAAATTGGAAAGATTGCTTCTAAACCATAGGGCTTTTTTACCGATTTTTTCTCTGATTTTTTGGAAAATAACGATATCGACTAAATCAGAAATCGTAAAAGCGGCAAGACTGGCAAAAGCAATCCTGACCGACTGACCAAAGATCAAATCATAGGCGGCTTCGCTCTCTTTAAAACGGACTGATGGAGGAAGTTTGATCGCCAAAAATGAGAAAAGCATGAATATAACTATAGTAACTAAGCTTGACCTATAAACACTTTTTGCTCTGGCCACTCCAAAAACTTCAACGATCGCATCATTAATTGAAAAAATTATTGGGATAACGAAAATTGCTACACTGGCATTCCATGTAAATTTACCAATATGAAGTAACGGAAAAGTTTTTCCTCCCATAAGTTCAGCAATCGCAATACAAGCTATATAAACGGCAATTACTAAATCTAATCTATTTATTTGTAGGTTAATTTTTTTAAACATAGAAGTATATTGTAAAATAATGAAAATAAAAGTCAAATGAAGATGTTTTTATTAATCTTATTTCTTATATTTTAGCCATTTTCCTTCCACTTCTTTTTCTAAATCTATCTTATAAAATTTTGCCAGTAATAAAATGTGGCTAAAGACGTCGGCCACTTCTTTGCGAAAATTATCCTTTATCTCTTCCTCGGTTTTACCCTTATGGCGGCCCTGTTTGATCATCATCAGATAAGATT
>ERZ1292633.5132-Hain-H41-02um-R1-5132-length-11923-cov-5_pt1 | contig 11923 bp, 10 predicted proteins | sample MGYA00564406_ERZ1292633 | MGnify/ENA primary metagenome ERZ1292633 (study PRJEB36523, sample SAMEA6512639) | groundwater metagenome | collected 2019-01-08 | study: AquaDiva: Metagenomics assemblies of 32 groundwater samples
GGACCATAAAATACACTAGAATCCCTACTACGTCATTCGCTATATCGATGAAATATATAAGCCAACGCTTTTGGACCTATTCGATTTCCCCGAGCCGGCTTTTCATATGCGCTGGCAATATTCCGAATTGCTCAAACGCTACTCCCGCGTTCTGACCGATATCTCGTCCTCGCTCCAAAGCGTGCTGATGACCATCAAAAACTACGGAACCTAAGCCTGCCGAATCCCCCTTCCCGACTCTCCCTTTGCAAAACGCCCCCATAGGACTGGGGGCATTTTTATGCAAAAATCTGAGCGAGATTAGCCGATATATAGAAGACAGGAAATAGTCCCAGAAAAGACAGCTATGCTCGAATCAAGCCGACACATGCCCTCCACCGCCATCCGCCAGCGTGCGGAGCAAAAGTTTATCCCCGTGCTCCTTGACGCCATTCGGGTCGATTCCATATTGAGCTTCGACCTCTATATCAATGCCAATGGAAACCTTGTCCTCTACCGCTCGGCTGACCTGCCGTTTACCGACCGGACTCGCCAAAAACTCCTCGAAAACCGCGTTGACCGCCTTTACATAACCTCCGAGGCTAAGGCGCAATATCAGCGATATATCGAAGCCAATCTTCCGCAGATTCTCAAAGATGAGGCTGTGTCCGAAGAGAAAAAGGCTCAGATTTTGTATGAAACATCGTCCAATTTGGTGCAGGAGGTCTGGAACAATCCCACCTACGGTGAGAATATTCAAAGAGCCAAAGACCTCGTCACTAACAATATGGAATACCTCCTTAAGGGCCGGGACTCATTCCTGAATCTGATGACGCTATCATCGTTTGATTATCACACCTACACCCACTCGGTCAATGTCTGCACCTTCTCACTTGCCCTTGCTCAGCAAATGGGATTTCGGGATGAGCAATTTCTTCACGAACTGGGTGTTGGATCATTGATGCATGATATCGGAAAATCGCGAATATCGACGCGCATCATCAACAAGCGGGCCGCCCTCAGCCCCATCGAGTTTGAAATTATGAAGAAGCATCCTAAGTGGGGAGTTGAAATTCTGAGCGAAACCGATCAAATCGCCTCGGCGTCATATTACCCGGTTCTTCAGCACCACGAGCGGGGGGATCGAAGCGGCTATCCGAATGGTCTTTCGCTCGATGAAATGCACATCTATTCGAAAATAGTCGCCATTGCCGACTCGTTTGACGCCATGACCACCGAGCGGGTCTATCAGCATGCCATGGATTCTTTCCCGGCGCTCAAGGCCATGTTTATCAATCCTACTCTGTTTGACAACGAGCTTTTGAAAGCCTTTGCCGAATTGATGGGCCCGACCGGTCTTGCCGATCGATGATACCACTCTTCTCCCCCCATTCTATTCTTGACTGCAACCAATCGATTGGTATACTCGTGTCTCAACAATCAACAGAAAGTCGGGTTTCTCGTCCCAGCTGTCGGCGAGTACTCGGAACGCCAACCTACAAAGAAATCACTACTGTTTTTTTTTCAACAGTGCCGTAAGGAGAGACAATGAAACAGGCTATTCGTACCGACAAAGCCCCGGGAGCAATCGGTCCCTATTCGCAGGCAATCAAAGCCCCCAGCGGGACGCTTATTTTTTGTTCGGGGCAGATCCCGATAAATCCGGCAACCAAAGAGATAACAGGCAAAACTGCCGCCGAACAGTGCCGTCAGGTCATGGACAATATCGGCGAATTACTTATTGCCGCTGGAGCAACCTACAGCAATATCGTGAAGACTACGATTTTTCTCACTGATATGAATGACTTCGAATCGGTGAATAGTGTCTATGCGACTTATTTTGACAGCGAACCGCCGGCCCGGTCGACGGTGCAGGTGTCGCGTCTGCCACGAGATGTCAAAATTGAGATCGAAGCGACAGCGCTCTTGTCGTAGGACCATGTGCTGGGTTTGTTGACAAAGGTGAAATGACACCTTTGTCTTTTCTTGGTCTTGCCTGCTCCCCTCTGTCATTCCCGCGAAGGCGGGAATCCAGTCTTGTCCGATAAAGAGTTAAGATGGGCTCCAGCATTCGCTGGAGTGACACGATTGAAGGCGGTTCATGAAATGAAGGGTTTTTCAACAAGCCATAAGCTGTGCGGTACCAGGGATGCGGATGGAAAATTGATGAAATGTGTTTCGGAACGTCGCATCGAGCGCAGACGAGATGCGTTGTCTTTCCGCAAGTTACAGTGTTGACATCCGGTAACCCCCAGCTTGCTGGGGGAGCTCATGATACACAGCTCGCACAGTAAGCTGTTCGGTACCAGTGTTGGAGGGGAGAAACGGGGCAGACGGGATCCCGCTTTAAGGCGGGACCGCCCACGGAAACCCCGCGTGCTGATTGCTACACAAATCCATCAAATAAAATGTCGGCAAAGGAGGAGACCAGGCATGTGGCAGGGGGCGCGGTTGGAGATTTCCCTGTGGTTCACACGTTTACCACTGCGAGGGGAGCAGTGATTGGCCTCGGCAAACTGACACACATAAGTGCATCAATCCGCTCGCTCCTTATGCCGACAATATCTCACAATTCGAAATGTTGCTCTATCTGCACAACACAACAATCGGATTCACTTGGCTGGAAGGGAGCAGAGGCGCAGAACAAGAGTTGTTTACACACCGGATGGAACACCGCACCGCTTTTTGCATCAAACAATTCCTCGCACAAAATGTTTCCACTCCCATTTACCTGGTCATGTGTCATATCCAAGTCTAAACCCCGGTTTTTCAATTCGTCAGTGCAATTGATCGAACCTAGTGCCGACGGGCATTACCGGTAATGCGGCTATAGATGCTCTTATATTGCCCGTATCGGTAGCTTACGGATGTTTAATAACTTCGTCCACAAAAAAACATCGACGATCAAGAAACCATTATTAAGAATCTATGACTTCAGTTAATTGCTTGAACTGCAACTCGTTATCACTGCGCTACTGGTCCGGCGTATTGCAACTTCCGATTCCAATTTGCGACGAAAATGCCTATACTTAGAATTCATGACGACCCTCATTGACCAAATCCAAACCGTCGCAAAGAGCCGTGCCAGCGCCACGGCAATGTCTACGGGTAGCGACTCGATTTCATTCGAAGAAATGATCAATCGAAGGGATGCGATTGTGTCGATCCTGGGGGATAAATTTCCTTCGCACGCCATAGCAATTGTGGCCATCAAAAATCGAACCGAGCTATCAACTATTATCCTGGCATTGTGGAAACTCGGAGTCTCGGTTGCCCTCGCTTCGCCCAAGTATTCCCAATCGGAAACGAGCGCAATTCTTGCGGGGCTTTCTCCGGACATAGTGATCTCCGATTCTCCGGAATCCTTCGGCAATAGATCGAGCGGTTATACATTCACTGCCGACACAATTGTCCCCGGCATCTCTATTGGCTACCCCTCTCAACACCGAAACAGACAAACCGACGGAGCGGAATGGTACCCGATCATCAAGCTGACCTCCGGTTCAACCGGAATCCCCAAGGCAGTAGCGCTAACTGAATCGAATCTTCTTGCTGAGGCGGAGACGATCCAAAAAACGCTTGAGGTCACCGAGAGCGACACCATTCTCGCGCCTGTCCCGCTTATCCATTCCTATGGATTCGACCTGGGCATGCTGATGATGTTTCTTACGGGTGCAAAGCTCGAGGCGCCCGAAGGGTTTATTCCCCGATCAGTCGCACGAGCGATGGAATCGGCCACGATATTTCTGGGAGTTCCGACGATGTACCAGGCGATTCTGGAGACTCGTTTCAGCCAACAACCCGATTTCGCCAAACCCCGTTTTCTCCTTTCCTGCACCGCACCATTGTCATCGGCCACCATTCGAGCTTTTCACGAGCGTTTCGGCGCCATCATCTGCCAACACTATGGATCCTCTGAGGCGGGTGCAACCACCCTTCATATGCCAAGTGAGGTCATGGAACATCCGGACTCCGTCGGAAAGGCGATGACTGGCGTTGAGTTGACACTGCTTGATAGCGAGGGGAAAGTCGGAGATGAGGGGGAAATCATTGTTGCCAGCAAGGGGGTGGCGTCGGCATATCTCATGGGAGGGCCGAATGACAAGAACCCTTTGGGGGCGGGTCGCTACTACACCGGAGACATAGGATACAGGGACTCTGGTGGCCGAATCTTCGTTACCGGACGCATAGATCAATTGATCAATGTCGGCGGCCTGAAAGTGTCACCGCAGGAGGTTGTTGCGGTCTTGGAGACCTGCCCTGAAGTGAAAGAGGCGGCCGTGAAAGGAGTCGCCGATTCCTCCGGGAGTATGGTCGTCTGCGCCTTTGTCGTCGTCAACTCTGCTTCATCAGAATCGTCAATTATCGACTACTGCCGGACCCGTCTGGCGGAATACAAGGTTCCTCGCCGAGTTCAGTTTCTTGACCAGCTTCCACGCACCGCAAACGGAAAAGTCATGGTCTCAGGTCTTGATTTGCCGTACATTACGGAATGACTTCGCCACTCGCGCAAAACCTGATAGACATACTTCGACGGCACGCCCTCAAAGAGAGCGATCGCCCGGTCGCGGCAAACCAACCGCTGGGGGCAACCGGTTTGGGTCTCGATTCACTGGCGCTTTTGCAGTTTATCACGGCTCTTGAAAACCAATATGAAATTGAACTACCGGAGACAATCTGGACCGAAAAAGGGGAATTGACAATTGAGCGATTTGAGTCGCTGATTCTGAATCAGCGGCCGGAGCTTGCTCATGCCACCGTCGAAGAGCAGATTGCCCAATCCGCCGACAGCCACCATCATCATCCGATCTCACGGGAGCATCATTTTTATGACTCCCCCAAGGTATCTTTCGCGGTCAGAATCATTCGCAAGATACGGCATGAAGAGCGGTTTCATATTCTTCAGCGCGACCTTGGAGCGGGCGATTTCCCCCGGCATACCACCATTGTACCGATCCACATTCACATGGCGTCAGCCGATGACACCGATCGATTGGCCCACCTCTTCCCTGAATCTTCCCGGCAACAAAAAATGGCAGTCTATCGTGAGCGAACGCAAAAAGATGTTATTGCCTTTGTGGCCAGCTCCGGCGATACAATTGTTGGCATCGACTGGCTGAGCGGCGTCGGCGATTATGAACCTGATCTTGGACTACATGTCATAATGAAAGCCGGTTCCTGCTTTGGATTTGATCTCAATGAACACCCCTCCTATCGAGGCAAAGGGGTCGGCATGGCCCTTCTCTCGCATTCCCTTGAACATGCGCGAAAAATCGGTTATGCGCGTCAGTTCACCATCGTCCACGACACAAATACAAAAATGCTCGGCGCCGCCGTGCAGATATTTGGTTTCGAAGTTGTCGGCGAAATCGTGACCACGCGATGGTTTGGAAAAGTGCAGTCACGATGGCGTCTCCGGGATCGTGAAGGTCGCGGGACGATTGATCTGTAGATTCGCTTCGTGCGGCAGGTCGCTTGGCACAGTGAGCGTCAAAACCTCTTTCACATCAATAAGTTGTCTCTTGACATTCGCTGTCATCGGTCGTTATTTCGGCACTCACAATACCAGCAGGTGAGAAAAACACAAAGATGACAGACAGCACGACAACTCCGGTCAAGACCGCATTCTATGACAAGCACGTTTCGGCGGGCGCAAAAATGGTGGAATTTGCCGGCTATTGGATGCCGATTCAGTATAATGGAATTATCGAAGAGCACCTGGCCGTGAGACAGAATGTCGGCCTCTTCGACCTCTCCCACATGGGGGAGTTCGTAGTAACTGGCTCCGACGCTCTGGCATTCCTTCAGAAGGTGACCACTAACAATGTCGCCGCCCTTACCGCTAACAAGATTCAATACAGTTGCATGCCCAATCCGCAAGGCGGGATTGTCGACGATCTCCTCGTCTATTGCCTCGGTGACAGCTATTTTCTCGTAGTGAACGCCTCTAATATCAAGAAAGATTTTGATTGGCTGACATCCCAGAAATTCGGAGATGTCACAATCATCGATAACAGCGCCACAACCAGTCTGCTGGCGATTCAAGGGCCGAATGCTCAGCGAGTGATGTCTCGTTTGACCAGTGTCGACCTTGCCGCAATGGAATATTACACCTCCGCGAAAACGCAGGTAAATGGCGTCGATCTCATCTTTTCACGTACCGGTTATACCGGCGAAGATGGATTCGAGCTGTACATTCCTTTTGCCGAGAGCGGACGGGTCTGGGATGCGGTCATAGAAGCTGGCGAGCCTGAAGAGATGGCACTCATCGGCCTTGGCGCCCGCGATTCCCTTCGACTTGAGATGAAAATGGCCCTATATGGCAATGATATTGATGACACCACATCGCCGGTGGAGGCGGGTCTATCGTGGATAGTGAATTTCGACAAGGACTTCGTCGGCAAATCGACTATCCAGCGCCAAAAAGAAGAAAAACCAAAGCGACGACTGGTTTGTCTCGAACTATCAGGAAGAGCCTTTCCTCGTCACGGATATGACATTTACGACAACGGCGCGGTTGTGGGAAAGGTGACCTCGGGAACTTTCTCGCCGTCACTTCAGATTCCAATTGCAATGGGATATGTGCCGACCGAAAAATCCAAGCCCGGTTCGACGGTTGAAGTCGATATCCGTGGCAAGCGTTTCCCGGCAACCGTTGTTGCCCCACCCTTTTACAAAAAGGCAAGCCATCGCTAAGGATGAATTCACATATATGAAGATAGAACTATTTCTGACACCACTGGCATTCGGCAAAGCCGACCTTGAAGGAAAATCGGTCGTTATCATTGATGTCCTTCGCTCAAGCACAACGATCTGCGCCGCCCTTACATCAGGCGCACGTGGGGTCATCCCCACTCCCGGTCAGAGCGAAGCTGTGGAGATGTGGAACCGCATCGGAAACGACATGGCGGTGCTGGCAGGGGAGCGTAGCGGCCGCAAAATCGAAAACTTCATGCTGGGGAATTCCCCCGCCGAGTTTACCGAGGAGGCCGTTGGAGGGAAACAGGTTGTTCTCACAACCACCAATGGTACCGCTATTTTTTCACAGACATCGAGCGCCGAAACAGTCATTGCCTGCGGCTTGGTGAATATGAGCCGTGTCACCGCGAAATGTGCCGAACTCGGCCATGATCTTGTTATTGTCTGCGCCGGAACTGAAGGAGGCTTTTCGATTGAGGATACTCTCTGCGGCGGAATGCTGATTTCAGGACTGGCGTCGCAATTCAAAATTTCAGAATCTCTCAACGATGCCGCTTCGCTGGCGCAACTGCTCTATCGCTCCAATAAGACCGCCCTTCGCCAAACTATAGAGCAGGGCGAACACGGCCGTTATCTCGCCTCCATCGGTTTTTCACATGACGTAGCCGGGGCTTCGGAAGTTGATTCACTGCCGGTTTTGCCCATGATGAAAGATGGCCGACTTGTCCCCGACGGGCAGTTTGCGCCGGTATAACGCCACTCGCCTTTTTGCCTGTGAATCTGTATAATTGCCATCTATGTCAAAATTATTTGCGGGCCTGATTTTTCTTGCCATGTTGTCGACTGCCTCTGCAAAAGAGGCGGTCGAGTGCGCCGTACGCATTTCCCAAATTGATTCTCGTACCGGGTCTGACGCCTTGTTATGGCAGGATACGCTTGTCATTGTCAAAGGGAATCGTACATCCGGCGCTCCGTTGGCATTTTCCGTCGAAATACTCTGCGACCGAATCGACAGCATGGGGGTGGATATGTCGATACATGTCGTCACTTTCGGGTCAGCGCCATTTACTACCGGCAAATCATTCTCTATCGAATATGGTCTTCCGGCTCAGATTCGGGACATTGCGGCCAAAGATCGCGGCATCTACACGCTCGAAGTACGGCCGCTTAGAAAAATCGACCGCGATACCACTGATTGTCCCTTCAACCCGGCCGCATCTGAAGGGTTCGAAATCTCCCCCAGCGCGAACTTCGACTTTCACTATGTTGAAAATTCCTTCGGATCCTTTTATTGGACCGCCGCGCGCGAAATACTCGAGGGGAAATATCGAATCTATCAAAAGTACTTCAACCTGACCCTGCCCGGAAAATATGGCGTCAATCTGCTCCCCTGCCAAACCGACGAAGTGATCTGGGACAATCGATTTGGCGTATCGATTGATCCGACCCGCAGTGTTGCCTATGTGCTTTTTTCTCAGGCACACAACTCCGCCGATGCCGTCGTCGCCTGCCAGGTGGCGACTCTGCGAACCTTTGGCTATGCCCCGCCCCAGTTGACCGAAGGGATGGCCTCGTATCTGTCCTATTCGCTCCTCGATATGAAGCGATTGTTGGCGAATGGCAATGTCCCGCCGCTGGATTCGATTCTCAATACGCGCGCATTCCTGACAATGCCGCCCCGTGTCAGCGACCGTTGCGCCGCCTCACTTGCCAAATACCTCTTAGATGCCTATGGCAATGACAAATTCATGAGCCTCTATCGGAAAAGCACCGATCTGACCCTTCTGGCCGACGCCGCCGAGGTCTATGGCAAAGAAGTGGCGGCGCTTGATCGCGAGTGGCGCACCTGGGTCGACACGAGCCACGTCCATATTGTGCAACTGCGCGCCGCCGTCGTTGAGGCTGAAATGATGATGCAATATCCGAGCATGCTGGAATTTGCAAGAGAGATGATACATACCTCACAGACAACATACGATTCTCTGTTGTCATTTCCGTTCCTGGAGCGCGCCTGTCTCTATACCGGCGATTACTATGGGGCGGCCGACGCCAAAGCCACCCTTCTCACGATGGATACTTCGCACACGAAGTCAAGAATGACCATCGGCGCGTACCGCATGATGAGCGGGCAATACGATTCAGCAGGCGATGATTTTAAGGCGACGCTGGCGCAGAACCCCTCTGACAAAATTGTCGCATTTAACCTGGCGCTATGGTATCTGAATACCACCGCTGACACCGCCCGCGCCAAAGAATTGCTCACCGGAGCCGGAGGAGAATCAGCCGAGGGATCGAGCATGTATGAATCCCAAATCCAGCTTGCGGAGATTCTCAAACAATCGAACAATGTCGAGGACCGGCGCCAAGCGCGTGAGTTATTTCAAAAAGGAGTCAACGGATTCCTTGCTCAGCTTCAGACCAACATGGCCTCTCCATCTGCAAGGCTCTGGCTTGGAGCCGGATATCTTGGTTTGGGGGATTCTCCCACCGCCGGTGACTTTCTCACCAGCGCCCTCATGCTTGAAAGCCGTCCGTTTTATCAAGGCTTGATCTATCTCTACATGGGAAAGGTGTCGGACCATCTCGGCGATCATGAAGGAGCCAGAGGCTGGTATGGCCGCGTGCTCAATATTCTGAGCGCCGACTACCATCAGCGCGAGGCGAAGTGGTTGATGGATCATCCCTGGTCGCAGGGAAAATAATGTTCAATTTCCTTAACGCATCCGTCCTGCTGGCGGCCGCGGCCGGTCTCATCCCGCTTATCATTCATCTTTTTTCCCGACGGCGCGTGACTGTTATCGAGTTCTCGTCACTGAAACATCTCAAAGCAATGCAAAAGCGGCAGGTACGCCGCCTGAAAATCCGGCAACTACTATTGCTGGCCCTCCGCATGCTCATCATCTTCTGCGCCGTACTGGCATTTGCGCGACCTACTACCACCGGCGGAAGCTTTGGAACCCACGCCAATGTCTCGGCGGTGATTCTCTTCGATAATTCCGCTTCGATGTCCCGGTATGTCGCCGATGGCATCCTCTTCGATATCGCGAAAAAACGAACGCAGGAAGTTCTGCAGTCCTTCGGTGAAGGGGATCGCGTTTGCGTCATTCCGTTGGATAAGAGCTCGACCAACGAAATCGAGCCATCCTTCATGTCGTCAGCGTCAGCCGACGAGGCGCTCGGCGCGATTCGTCAGGGCTATGGCGTTGCCGATCTGTCAGCGGCTCTTCAATCAGCGATGGGACTTCTCGAAAAAGCGCAAAACGTGAATAAAGAACTGTATGTCGTTAGCGACCGCCAGCGCAACTCCCTTCCCGATTCATTGCAAATCAGCCTTGACGGAATCGCTGTCTATCTCGTCGATCTCGCATCTGACGATATCGCCAATCTTGGCGTCACCTCGGTTTCCCTCGGTGGGAAGATGCTCGTCCCCGGGCAGGATTTTGATCTGGTGGCGCGGGTTCGTAATTATGGAGCGGAAACGCGCGACAATGTCGTCGCCTCGCTCTTCATCGGTGGTGAGCGCGTTGCGCAAACCTCGGTGACGGTCGGCCCCAATCAAGATGGGGAGGCGCGCTTCACACGCACCCTTGCCGGAGGCGGACTCTACGACGGTTTCGTTGAGCTGTCAGATGACCCCTATCTTGTCGACAATCGCTTTTACTTCAGTTTCAGGGTTCCGGAGAGATTCAAGGTGCTGGTTGTATCAGGGGATGTATCGGGGCAATTTATTTCCCTCGCTCTTTCTCCGGCTCAGGGAGTCAATCAGTACTGGGATGTCGAAACTCGCACTCCCGACGAGCTTACCGGCCTGAACTTCTTTGAATATGACGTTATCTGCCTTGCTGGCGCCACGGCCCTTCCTGACGCAATCCAGCGTCGGATTATTTCAGTTGTGCAAAATGGGAAATCGCTTTTCGTCAGCTACGGCGCCACAACCAATCCCATTGAGTTTTCATCACAGTGGGGAGAGATCACCGGAGTATCATACACCGAAGGCATTCAGCGTAACCCATCTCATCTGGGATTTTTCACTCTCGCCACAATGGATTACAACCATCCCGTCTTTTCGGTATTTGCCGAAACCCGTGATTCGTTACCGCAGATAAAGTTTTTTACACTCCCAAAATCGGCAGTTGCTCCAAAGGCGGAAGTAATGGCGACTTTTTCCGGCAACCGCCCGGCATTGGTAGCTAATCAATCCGGCCGGGGAAGAGTACTCACTTTTTGCGGCCCTCTTTCTCCGGAGTTCACCGATATGACCAGCCAGGCTTTCTTCGTGCCGTTCATCTCTCGCATCGCGGAATATCTGGCCTCGCATCTTTCAAGTTATGACGTCGATCTTGTCACGACTCGTCCGGTAGTGCGACCGGTACAACTCGGAGTAGGAGCGCTTTCGCCGGTTGTTATCATCGCTCCCGATAGCGCCCGATACAGCACCCCTCCCGAAGAGTCTGGCTCCGGCACGATTGTCCTGAAACCCCATCCAACCGGACTCCCCGGCCCATATCACGCCCATTACAATGGGCGCGAGATTGACCGCTTTGCGGTAAACGTACCGCCGAATGAAGGCGACTATCAGCCTGCCGATCCCGACCAATTTGTCAAGGCAATCGGCGCCGAAAAGTTTGTTCTTGTAGCCCCTTCGGTCGATGCCGCGGCTATTATCACAGAGGGGCGATTCGGACGCGAGCTTTGGCCGCTCTTTCTTTGGGCGGCGGCACTTTTGATGATCGCCGAACTGCTTGTCAGTCGAACCAGCGTCGTCGACGCCGATTCCTGAGTGAGACAACCTGACCCTTTGTCATTCCCCTCAATTTTCACTACCATTACAACCCTATGAGTTTAGTCAGCGGCGATAAATTGTCACAAAAGTTTCGGGATCAGGTGGTCCTCGATGCCGTCTCGTTTACTGTCACCGACGATGACCGCATCGGGCTGGTCGGACGAAACGGCACCGGCAAAACCACCCTTCTGGAGATTTTGGCCGGTCTGTCCGAGGCCGATAGCGGCGAGGTGACCCAAAGCCGCGGCTGTGTCATCGATATTTTTGAGCAGGACAAGACCGACATTCTCGACATGGACCTCTTCGCCTATGTCGAGTCGGTTCGCGCCGATTTGCTGACTATTCGCGGAAAGATGTCGGAACTTGAGGAGCACCTCGAACGCGCTCCCCATGATTCAGCCGCCCTCTCGCAACTTGGCAACCTGCATACCCGTTTTGAGCATCTCGGCGGATTTACCTTCG
>ERZ1292633.5135-Hain-H41-02um-R1-5135-length-11919-cov-8_pt1 | contig 11919 bp, 10 predicted proteins | sample MGYA00564406_ERZ1292633 | MGnify/ENA primary metagenome ERZ1292633 (study PRJEB36523, sample SAMEA6512639) | groundwater metagenome | collected 2019-01-08 | study: AquaDiva: Metagenomics assemblies of 32 groundwater samples
CGAGCATTTCCGGATAGCCGGTGTACTCGGCCACTTCGGTGACGGCGATGCCGTTTTGCGACAGCAGCTTGGCCGTGCCGCCGGTGGAGAGGATGGAGACTTTCATCTGCGCCAGAGCGCGCGCCAGTTCCAGCACGCCGGTTTTGTCGGAGACGCTGATGAGGGCCTGCTTGACGAGGATGCTCATGTTTAAGCCCTGGCGATGAGTAGTGGGTGATGAGGGGTGTGCGGGCTGGGCGGGCGTCAGCTTCTACCCATCACATTTTTATTTTCAATTGCTCTATTTTCTTGCGCAGGGTGTTGCGGTTGATGCCCAGCCACTTAGCGGCCACTGTCTGGTTGCCCTCGGCGTAATTCAGCACCACCTCTATCATCGGCTTTTCGACATTCTTCAGCACCATCTCGTAGACGGTGCGCGGACGCTCCCCGTCCAGGTCCTTGAAATATTTTTCCAGGGACTTGCGTACGCATTCGGCGATTTCACTGGCGCGCGGTGTCATGCTGCCAACTCCTCCTCATAGCGCAGATGTTCGTATTGTTGCGCCAGTTGATCGAAAAACCGGTTCACCGCGGACAGTTGCTCTTCGATACTCGGCAACTGGTTCATCGCGTGGCGGAAACCGGCCGAGCCGGCCAGCCCCTTGGTGTACCAGGAAATGTGCTTGCGCGCGATCTTGACGCCGGTATCGACGCCATAGAACGCGTACAGGTCGTACAGGTGCGCAATCAGCACCTGATGGATCTCGGTTACCAGCGGTGGCGGCAGGTGCACCCCGGTCTTGAGGTAGTACTCGATCTCGCGGAAGATCCACGGCCGTCCCTGCGCCGCGCGGCCGATCATGATGCCGTCGGCCTTGGTGTAATCGAGCACGTACTTGGCCTTCTGCGGCGTGGTGATGTCACCGTTCGCGACCACCGGCAGGCGCGTGGCGTTTTTCACTTCGGCGATGGTGTCGTATTCGGCATGGCCGGTATAGCCGCAGGCGCGCGTGCGCCCGTGGATCGAGAGCAACTGGATGCCGCTCTCCGCCGCGATGCGCGCAACCGTCAGGGCGTTCTTGTTATGCTGGTCCCAGCCGGTGCGGAACTTGAGGGTCACCGGCACGTCGACCGCATTGACCACGGCCTGCAGAATACGCCCGACCAGCAGTTCGTCTTTCAGCAGCGCCGATCCGGCCATGACATTGCATACTTTCTTTGCCGGGCAGCCCATGTTGATGTCGATGATTTGCGCGCCCTCTCCGACGTTGTAGCGCGCGGCCTCGGCCATCATCTGAGGGTCGGCGCCGGCGATCTGCACCGAAATCGGATCGACCTCGCCCTCGTGATTGGCGCGGCGCCGGGTCTTCTCGCTGCCCCACAGAAGGGAATTGGACGCCACCATCTCGGACACCGCCATTCCGGCGCCGAACTTCTTGCACAGTTGGCGGAACGGACGGTCCGTGACCCCGGCCATCGGCGCAACGAACAGATTGTTGCGCAGCTCGTGGGGTCCGATTCTCATTTCGTGTAAAGGGTTTTTTGCGGAAGGGGAGGCAATTCTATACCCAATCGCCGGCGAATAAAAATCGATTTGATCACGCTTTGAAGGTATTACTTTAACTTGCCCTGCGCTTCCCTAAGGCAATGCGCGCGCGCCGTAAATCATGCGCCGCGCGACAAAGCGGCGGGCGAACGGCACGAGGTCGAGGGCAAGCAGTCCCGCGCCGCGGCCGAGCTTGAGCAGCGGATTGGAATTGGAGAAAAGGCCGACCAAGCTGTCGGTGAATTGGATTCCGGCGCGGCGGTCCAACGCTCGCGCGCGGCGATAGCGCGCGCAGAAACTGTCGCTGCCTGGCTCGCGCGCATCGCGCGCCAGGCGCGCGAGTTCCCAGGCATCGCGCAGGCCGAGGTTGAATCCCTGGCCGGCGACCGGGTGCAGGGTTTGCGCGGCATTGCCTACGCTCAAGCTGTGCGGCCAGGTTTCATCTTGCCCGTAACGCAGCGCCAGCGGAAAGCCGGCGCGCTCGCCCGCCTCGGTGAATGCGCCAAGACGGTCGCCGAAAGCGGCATGCAACTGCGCGAGGAAAGCCGGGGTATCGAGCGCGCACAAGCGCGCGGCGCGATCCGGGCTGACAGTCCAAACCAGGCCATAGTGTACGGCGTACGGCAACAAGGCGAGAGGACCCTCCGGCGTGAACCGCTCCCATGCCCTGCCGTGGTGCGCTTGCGCGGTCTTTACCGAAGCAACCACGGCGGTCTGGCGGTAGTCCTTGCTGTAGGCCGGCGCCGCGCGGCCATCAACGATGCGTGCGCCATCGGCAAATACCGTGAGGCGTGGTGCGAACGCCAGTTCTCCGTCTTGCGTCAGCACCAACGCCGTGGTGCCGTCGAACCCGGTCAGCCTCGCGCCGAAAATCCTCCTCCCCGAGCAGGGCGCCGCGAGCAGGCCCTGCTGCAGATTGTCGTAGCTGACGACATAGCCCAGCGCGGGCAGGCCGCAGTCAGCGGCGCGGATCAGGGTGCGGCCGAAACCACCCTGCTGCGAAACGTGGATGGTTTCGATGGGCGTTGCGGCAAGCCCGGACCAGGCGTTCAAGCGCTCGAGTATCAGGCGGCTGGAATAGGATAAGGCGATCGGGCGCGCATCGCCCGGATCGGCACTCCGCGCACCGCTAGGTTCGGCACTCCGCGCCTCGGTCAGAACGACCGAATGGCCGCTGCCTTGCAGCGCCAGGGCCAGCGCCGCACCCACCGGCCCGCCTCCCGCGATCAGTATGTCTACGTGTTCAGCCATTGCCAACCAAAGCTTCGATCGCGGCGATACTCTTCGGCGTTTCGGCGGTAATGACTTCGCAGCCGTCTTTGGTCACCAGCACATCGTCCTCGATGCGCACGCCGACGTTCCAGTAGGCTTTCGGCACGTCTTCCGCGGCACGGATGTAGCAGCCAGGCTCGACCGTGAGCGTCATGCCTGCGACCAGCGGCCGCCACTTGCCGTCGAGCTTGTATTCGCCGGCATCGTGCACGTCCAGCCCCAGCCAGTGGCCGGTGCGGTGCATGTAGAAACGCTTGTAATCGCCCGCTTCGAGCACCCTGTCCAGACTGCCCTGGCACAGGCCGAAATCGACCATGCCCTGCGCCAGCACGCGCACCGCGGCCTCGTGCGGCGCGTCCCAGGCGACGCCGGGCCCGATTGCGCCAATGGCTGCAGCTTGCGCAGCGAGCACCAGTTCATACACGTCTTTCTGCGCGCCGCTGAATTTTCCGCTTATCGGATACGTGCGGGTAATGTCGGAAGCATAGCCGTCGAGCTCGCAGCCGGCATCGATCAGGAGCAGCGCGCCATCGGCTAGCCGCGCGTTGTTGTCGCTGTAGTGCAGCACGCAGGCATTGGCGCCGCCGGCGACGATGGGCCAGTAGGCGGGAAACTGGGCGCCGTTTCGACGGAACTCATATAGCAGCTCGGCCTCGATTTCGTATTCCATCCTGCCCGGCCTGGTGGCGCGCATGGCGCGCTCATGTGCCTTGGCCGAGATGTTGGCGGCGCGGCGCATGAGGGCGAGCTCGCGCTCGTCCTTCACCAGGCGCATCTCGTCGAGCGCGGCGCGCACATCGTGGATGTTCCGCGGCGCGCTGATGCCGATGCGGCTCTGCGCGCGTACCTGATTCAGCCAACGCATGATGCGCGCGTCCCAGTCCGGGTCCATGCCCGGCGCGTAATGGAGCGCCGGCTGGTTGGCCATCAGCGTGGGCAGCTTTTCCTCGAGCTGGCCGATGGGGTAGGCCGCGTCGACGCCGAAGGCTTCCCTGGCCGCTTCCGGGCCGTAGCGGAAGCCGTCCCAGATTTCGCGCTCCAGGTTCTTCTCGCGGCAGAAGAGCATGCTTTGCGGCTCCGCGCCGGCGACGAGCACCAGCACCGCTTCCGGTTCCTGGAAGCCGCAGAGGTAATAAAAATAGCTGTCGAACCGGTAGAGGTAGGCACTATCGCGGTTGCGCACGCGTTCGGGCGCGGTGGGCACGATGGCGATGCCGCATTGCATCTGCGCGAGCAAGTCGGCGCGGCGTTTGGCGTACGCTTGGATATCGGTCATGAAAGGCAGTCAGGGATAGGCGCAGATGGGCGCAGGCCGATTCAATTGTACCGCCTCCTCAGGCGTGAGCGGGATTGCCGCGCAACTCCGCATCCAAGGCCTGCAGACGCTCGGCGGTGCCGATATCGTGCCAGCGGCCGCGATAATGCTCGCCCGATACCCGGTCCGCTCCCATCGCCTTGCGCAGCAGCGGCGCCAGCGGAACTTTTGCCCCGGTAGGAATGCCGCGAAACAGGCGCGGCGCATAGATCCCTATGCCGCTGAAGGTGAGCATGGGCTTTCCGCTTTCACGCACGCACCCAGCCTCCAGTGCGAAGTCGCCGCGCGGATGTTGCGCCGGGTTGTCCACCAGCACCAGATGCGCAAGCTTGTCTCCGAGCTGCAATCCCCTTAGCGCCGAGGCGTCGTAATCGCTGTAGACGTCGGCGTTGATCACCAGAAACGGCTCCGATCCGAGCAAAGGCAAGGCCGCTGCGATCCCGCCGGCGGTTTCCAGCGCTTCGCGCTCGGGCGAGTAGTGGATGGCAAGGTCGAACCTGGATCCGTCGCCGAGCTCGGATTCGATCATAGCCCCTAGGTGGGCGTGATTGATCACGGCTTCGGTGAAGCCGGCCCGGGCCAGTTTCTCCAGATGCCAGACGATGAGCGGTTTGCCGCCCACGGCAAGCAGCGACTTGGGCGTGGTGTCGGTGAGCGGACGCAGTCTCACGCCGCGACCGGCGGCCAGGATCATTGCCTTCATGGAAAGATTTTCCCCTGCATGACCTGCTGGTTCTCGATCTCGTCGAACAGATGCGCGAGCGGTGCCAGCGCATTGTAGCGCCCGCAAACTGCGCGCACGTAGCGCACGAAGCGCGGAGCGTCCGCTACATAACCGGGTTTGCCGTCACGGTAATTGATGCGCGCGAAAATGCCCAGTACTTTCAGATGGCGCTGCAGGCCCATCCATTCGAGGTCGCGGTAGAAATCGCCGAAGTCGGCGCCGACCGGGAGCCCGGCGCGGCGCGCCTGGTCCCAGTAGCGCACGATCCAGTCCATGGCCCGCTCTTCTTCCCAGCTGATGAAGGCGTCGCGCACGAGCGAGGCCACGTCGTAGCTTATCGGACCGTAGACCGCATCCTGGAAATCGAGAATGCCCGGGTTGGGCTCGCACAGCATGAGGTTGCGCGGCATGTAATCGCGATGCACGTAGACCCGCGGCTGCGCCAGATTGGCCTCCAGTATCAGGGCGAACATGCGCTCCAATACCAGGCTCTGCTCGGGCGCGAGGACCAGATTCAGGTGACGCGCCAGATACCACTCGGGAAACAGGTCGAGCTCGCGCCGCAGCAAGGCGCGGTCGTAGGGGGGCAGCACATCCGGCCGGCTGGCGAGTTGCCAGGCGATGAGCGCATCGATGGCGTCGCGGAACAGGGCGTCCGCCCTGGTATCATCCTGTTTCAGCGCGGCGAGGTAGGTGGTGGCGCCGAGGTCGGTGAGCAGCAGAAAGCCCTGCTCAAGGTCCTGCGCCAGTACCCCGGGCGCGTTCAGGCCGGCACTACGCAGCAGGCCGGCGACCTGGATGAACGGCCTGCAGTTTTCCTTCTGCGGCGGCGCATCCATGACGATGCGGCTTTCGCCGCGGCCGGCAAAACGGATGCGGAAATAGCGGCGGAAGCTGGCATCGGCCGAAGCCGGTTCGATTCGCCATTTCTCCCCGGGGAAAAGCTTCCCGAGCCATGCCTGTAACGCCAGTGTCCTCTCCAAATTGCGTTCCGATTGCCATTAGTGTGAAAGTGTGCGATTTTAGCATCCAATAACACGCTCCCTTCCCCCCTTTATCCAACATGAAGTTCCCGATGCGCCAGTTTGTGCCCGCTTTGGTCCTGCTTTTCTGCGCCGCGGCAGCCGAGGGGCAGGAACCCGGGCTAAGGCCGCCATCCGCGGGCAAATCCGCCAATGCGGGCGGGCCGGTCACTATCTTCGCCGACCGGATGGAGGGCTATGCCAACAAGGAAACCAGCGCCAGCGGCAATGCCGAACTGCGCCAGGGCAATGTCAGTATTAATGCCGATCGCCTGCTCTATATTTATGCCACCGACGAGGTGCAGGCGAGCGGCGGCGTGCGCCTCGCGCGTGACGGGGATCGCATGAACGGCACCGGGCTGCGCCTGCGCGTGCGTGACAACGTCGGTCAGTTCGACGCTGCCGACTATGAATTTTCCCTGCGCGGTCGAGCCGGATATGCCCCGGTGCGCGCGCGCGGCACGGCCGATGTGATCAAGCTCCAGGGCAACGATAAGTATCACCTGGAGAACGCGACGTTGACCACCTGCGGACCGGGCAACAACGACTGGTATCTGCAGGTCGGTGAGCTCGACCTGGACATGACACGCGATGTGGGAGTCGCGCGCAGGGGCAAGCTCGTGTTCAAGGACACGCCCATCGTCTACGTGCCGTGGGCAGATTTTTCCCTGCACAATCAGCGCAAGAGCGGTTTTCTGCCTCCCACCATCGGGAGTTCCGGCAAGAGCGGAGTGGAAATCAGCACGCCCTACTACCTGAACCTTGCGCCCAACCGGGACCTGACCATCGCGCCGCGCGAGTTCTCCAAGCGCGGGCTGCAAATGACGGCGCAGCTTCGCTACATCGACCGTGACTACGACGGCGATGCCCGCTTCGAGCACCTGTCCAACGATCGGGTGAGAAACATCAGCCGCTATGCCGCCACCATTCAGCACAATCAAAGATTCAGCAGCAATCTGAGCGGTTACCTCAATATCAACAAGGTTTCCGACGACAATTATTTCCGCGACCTGTCGAGCCGCATCAACATTACCTCGCAGACCACGCTGCCGCGCGACGGCATGCTGACCTACAACGGCGGCTGGTGGAGCGCAAGCGCGCGCGCGCAGCGCTTCCAGACCCTGCAGGACCCGGCCAACCCGGTGATCGAACCTTACGGCCGGCTGCCGCAGTTCACGCTGAATGCGGCACGCCAGTACGTCGGCGGCCTGGACATGGCGCTCAACAGCGAGTTCGTCAAGTTCTATCACCCCACCAACGTCATCGGCAGCCGCCTGACAATATATCCCAGCGCCAGCCTGCCGCTGATTGCTGCGGGCGCTTATCTCACGCCCAAACTAGGCTTTCACTCCACCGGCTACAGCCTGGCGCGCAACCCGGCCGGCTCGCCCGAGACGATGCAGCGCGTGCTGCCCATCGCCAGCGTGGACAGCGGCCTCACGTTCGAGCGCGACACCGCGTTTCTGGGACGGAATTTCCGCCAGACGCTGGAACCGCGCTTTTATTACCTGCATGTTCCCTACCGCGACCAGAGCAAGATACCGTTGTTCGACACCGGTCTGGCCGATTTCAATTATGCACAGGTGTTTTCCGAGAACCTGTTCAGCGGCGGTGACCGCATTGCCGACGCGAACCAGCTGACCGTTGCGGCGACGACGCGGATACTGTCGCCGGCAAGCGGCCAGGAGGTGCTCAAAGCCACCATCGGTCAGCGCCACTATTTCCAGAACCAGCAGGTGGCGCTCAACGACGTGACGCCCACGCGCACCGACAAGACCTCGGATTTTCTGGCTGCAGTGAACGGGCGCCTCTCCCGCTACTGGACCCTGGACAGTGCGCTGCAGTTCAATCCGCATCGCAATTTTTTCGAGCGCCTGGGCATCGGCGCCCGCTACCAGCCCGAGACGGCCAAGACGCTCAATCTCGGCTATCGCTTTACCCGCGATGCGCTCAACCAGGTCGACCTATCGGCGCAGTGGCCGCTGGGCGGCGGCTGGTCCGGCGTAGGACGTTACAACTACTCCATGCGCGACAGCCGCCTGGTCGAAAGTCTGGGCGGTTTCGAATATAATGCCGGCTGCTGGATTGGCCGGGTCGTAGTGCAGCGCTTCGCGGCCGCCACCGGGAACTTTACCAGCGCGGTGTTCGTGCAACTGGAGTTGAACGGATTTTCCCGCATCGGGTCCAACCCGCTGGAGACGCTGAAGCGCAACATCCCCGGCTACTACAGCCGCCTCGACCAGACCCGCCCGGATTCGCGGCCGTTCGACTTTTTCGAGTAATAAGATGCGAATTTCATTTTCGAGAGCGCTTGCCTGGCTCGCGGGAGCCGTGCTGGCGTTCTGCGCCGGCAGTCTTTTCGCGCAAACAGCCGCCCCCAATACGATTGTGCTGGTGGACCGGATACTCGCGGTAGTCAATAACGAGGTAATCACCAGCCGCGAGGTCGCAGAGCGGGTGAAGACGGTGACCCAGCAACTGGGCCAGCAGGGCACGCCCCTGCCTCCGGCGGATGTGCTGCAAAAGCAGGTCCTGGAGCGCATGATCATGGACCGCCTTCAAATCCAGTTGGCCAAGGAAACGGCGCTGCGCGTGGATGATCTGCAACTGGACCGCACAGTCGCGCGCGTGGCCGAGAGCAATAGGATGTCGCTGACCGATTTTCGCCGCGCCTTGGAGCGCGATGGGATTCAGTTCGAAAAGTTCCGCGAGGAGATCCGCAACGAGATCATGCTGTCGCGCTTGCGCGAGCGCGAGGTGGACAACCGCATTACGGTCAGCGACAACGAAATCAATTATTTCCTCGGCCAGCAAGGCGCGTCGCAAACTTCCGCCAGCGAGTACAACCTGGCTCACATTCTGCTGCGACTGCCGGATCAGGCAAGCCCGGAGCAGGTCGACAAGCAGCGCGCGCGCGCGGCAGAAGTGCTGCTGCAATTGCGCGAGGGCGCCGATTTTGCCAAGCTGGCCGTCAGCTTTTCCGATGCACCGGACGCGTTGCAGGGTGGTGCCATGGGCTGGAGGGCACGCGATCGGCTGCCGGAATTGTATGCCCAGGCGCTGGAGGGCATGAAGGCGGGCGAAGCCTCCGGCGTGCTGCGCAGCCCGGCCGGGTTCCATGTGATCAAGCTCCTGGAGCGCCGCGGCGGCGGCGCTCCGATGCTGGTAGAGCAAACCCATGCGCGTCACATACTGGTGAAAACCAATGAGATCGTGTCCGAGGCTGACGCCAGGCGCAAACTCACCAATTTGCGCGAGCGCATAATCAGCGGCGCCGATTTCGGCGAACTGGCCAAGCTCAATTCCGACGATTCGTCCGCCGTCAATGGTGGCGACCTGGGGTGGCTTTATCCGGGGGACACCGTGCCTGAATTCGAGCGCGCGATGACAAACCTCAAGGTGGGTGAGGTGAGCGAGTCCTTTAAGACAACGTTCGGCTGGCATTTGATGCAGGTGCTGGAGCGGCGCACGGCCGATGTTTCCGGCGAGCGCAAGCGGATGGAGGCGCGCCAGATCCTGCGCGAGCGCAAAGCCGATGAGGCTTACCAGGAATGGCTGCGCCAGCTGCGCGACCGCGCTTTCGTGGAGTATCGGCTGGAGGAGCGGTGAACCTGCGAAAATCAGGTGAACCGCCGTTTTTGGGATGAACCTGCTCCCTGTCATCGCGCTCACTTCCGGTGAGCCCGCCGGTATCGGGCCGGACATATGTCTCGCGCAGGCGCACCGCGGCTTGCGCTGCCGCGCCGTAATTCTCGCTGACCGCGAACTGCTCGCCGCGCGCGCGGCGCAACTCGGCCTGGCCGCGCGCTTGCGTGAATTCGACCCCGCGCGGACGCCGGCGGCAGATGAGTTGGAGGTGCTGCATGTGCCGCTCGCCGCGTCCGTGACCGCGGGCAGGCTGGATCCCGCCAATAGCGCCTACGTGCTGGCTTTGCTCGATCGCGCCGCGGCGGGCTGCATCAACGCGAGCTTTGCCGCGATGGTGACTGCGCCGGTGCACAAGGGCGTGATTAACGATGCCGGCATTGCGTTTACCGGGCATACCGAATATCTTGCCCGGCTGACCTCCACGCCGCGTGTCGTAATGATGCTTGCCGGCGGCGGTCTGCGCGTGGCCCTGGCCACTACCCATATGGCGCTCGCCGAGGTGGCAGGTGCCATCACGCGCGAAAGCCTGGAAGCGACCTTGCGCATTCTGCATCAGGCGCTGCAGCGGCGTTTCGGCATGACGCTACCGCGCATCCTGGTCGCAGGGCTGAATCCGCACGGGGGCGAGGGCGGTCACCTCGGCCGCGAAGAGATCGAGGTCATTTCCCCGGTGCTGAATAAGCTGCGCCAGGAGGGCATGCGTCTGCAAGGGCCTCTGCCGGCCGATACGCTGTTCACGCCGCAGGTGCTCGCCGGCGGCGATTGCGTGCTGGCGATGTATCACGATCAGGGGCTGCCGGTGCTCAAGTATGCAAGCTTCGGCAGGGGCGTCAACGTCACGCTCGGGCTTCCCATCGTGCGCACCTCGGTCGATCACGGCACGGCATTGGAATTGGCTGGCTCGGGCAAGGCCGACGCGGGCAGCCTGGTAGCCGCGATTGAAATGGCGCTGGAGATGGTGCGCGCCCCTTGTTGAGATGAAACACATCCCGCGCAAGCGGTTTGGCCAGCACTTCCTGACCGACCAGGCGGTGATCGCCGGCATCGTCGCCGCGATCCGGCCGCAGGCGGACGACGCGATGGTGGAAATTGGCCCGGGGCTGGGGGCCCTCACCACCCCGCTCTGCGCGGTTCTGCGTCACCTGCATGTGATCGAGATCGACCGCGATATCGTCGCGCGCCTGCAGCGTGCCTACCCGCCGACGCGCCTCACGGTGCATACGGGCGATGTGCTCGAATTCGATTTTTCCGTGCTGCCGCGCGCGCTGCGCGTGGTCGGCAACCTGCCGTACAACATCTCCACGCCGCTGCTGTTCCACCTGGCGCGCTACGCCGAGCGCATACAGGACATGCATTTCATGCTGCAGAAAGAGGTGGTCGAGCGCATGGTCGCCCTCCCGGGTGGCGGCGATTACGGCCGTTTGTCGGTGATGCTGCAGTACCGCTTCGACATGGAGTTGCTGCTCGAGGTGGCGCCCGACGCGTTTTCGCCGCCGCCGCAGGTCAATTCAGCCGTGGTGCGCATGCTGCCGCGGCCGCCGGCGCAGCTGAAGGCGGCGACCGAGGCAGGTCTGGCGCAGGTGGCGCGGCGTGCGTTTGCGCAGCGGCGCAAGACCTTGCGCAATTCCCTCGCCGGGCTGCTTGAGGCCGGGGACTACGCCGCGCTGGGGATCGCACCGGGCCTGCGCGCCGAGAATCTGACAGTGGCCGATTTTGTCGCCATTAGCAACTTCCTGTCGGAAAAAGAAAAATTGACGCCGAATTGATATTCACAAAAGCGCCTGCGGCTGGCACAATTAGACACCCTTGCCGTTTTTAGCCAAGCTTTTGTCCTGGAGTAATAGTATGGGCCTGCTCGATGACCTGAAAAAACAGGCAGACGTGGTGAAGAGCCAGCAACTTTCCCAGCAGTCAATGCTGCAGGAAAGCATCAAGCTGGTCGAAGCCAAGATGAACCAGGCATTCCTTTACCTGAACGATCTGCTCAAGCAGCTGGCGGTGCTCAGGCCGGCCAACCCGACGGCGTATATGATACCGGGCATCGGCGACTTTCAGAATCTGGGCTTTAGCGAGTCTTTCATCGACTATCGCAAGAAAAAGATCGGCGACAAGGACTATTACGACGTCATCACCTTCTTCATCAGATGGGCTTCGCCCGTCAGCATCAGTCTCGAACGCGACATGCCCGCTACGATACAGAAGGTGCGCGATGCGCTGTGGAACTTCGGCCTGAAATTCACGGAAGAAGAAATCAAGAAACCCGGCGGCGGTTTCCAGAAGCTGAAATTCACCGTGCCCAGCACCATCACCTGCGACATCACCATCACCGCCGACCATGACAACTGCCGGCTGCTGGTAAAGGGCAAGCACTTCCTGCGCCTGGGTGCGGACGAGCTGCGCATTCCGGCGGGCG
>ERZ1292633.5136-Hain-H41-02um-R1-5136-length-11916-cov-4_pt1 | contig 11916 bp, 12 predicted proteins | sample MGYA00564406_ERZ1292633 | MGnify/ENA primary metagenome ERZ1292633 (study PRJEB36523, sample SAMEA6512639) | groundwater metagenome | collected 2019-01-08 | study: AquaDiva: Metagenomics assemblies of 32 groundwater samples
TTTACGACGTTAATTTTTGAAGTATCGAAATACGCTTTGAACGGATCGCCCCAGCCAAGTCCGCCGTTCGCGTTGTTGTTGGCAGTAGAATCACCGACAACGAAAAGGCTCGGTAAATTTGGATTCAAAGGCGTTGGAGTTGGGTTTTGGGCAAGAATCAGAGAATTAAAACTCAAAATAATAAACAAAAATAATACAAATTTTGACGGAAAAAAGGTATTATCGAAATTAATAGGTTTCATATTTTTACCACAGCTCCAAAAACGGATTTTGAATTTGCGAATTAAGTCTGTTTTAGAACTTTTTACGTTGATGACAAAACAATTTATAAGTTAACCGATTAACTTTTGCAACTTACTGTATGAAGACTAAAGTTATTGATAAGGATTATTTATTAAACCGAACATTAAACTTTAAAAGTATTCAAGTCCAAAATATGAAGGAAAAAATTTCACCGATTATCAAACCCGAAGAATTATTGAATTTGCGCGGCGCGGAAGATTTAATAGTTTTTGATGTCAGTAATAATCCAAACGCAAAAGCAAATTACGATGCAAAACATCTCAAAGGCGGATTTTTCGTTGATATTAATACACAGCTCGCAGACATCAAACCAAATACAGCAGATGGCGGACGACATCCCTTACCAACGGTCGAAAAGTTTTGCGAAACAATTTCTAATCTCGGAATTTCGCCATCAACTCACGTTGTAATTTACGATGACAAAAACGGAGCGAATGCGGCGGCTCGTTTTTGGTGGATGCTCAAAGCCGTCGGACACGAAAAAGTTCAGGTGTTGGATGGCGGTTTGGAAGCCGCTGTAAAAGCAGGTTTTCCAACGAGCGATAACAACGAAAAATTACCGAAAAAAGGCGATTACAAATGTGAAAAATGGCTGTTGCCGATTGCCGATTTAGCGGAAATTGATGAGGTTTATCAGAATCCTGACTATTTAATTATTGATGTTCGGGAAACTCCGCGATACAAAGGTGAAACCGAGCCTTTTGACAAAGTTGCGGGACATATTCCAAACACAAAAAACATTCCTTTTGCAGAAAATCTGGATGCGGAAGGATACTTTTTATCGTCAGTAATTTTGCAAGGAAAATATTCTGAGGAACTTGAAAATTTCGATACCGAAAACATCATTGTTCACTGCGGTTCAGGCGTGACGGCTTGTCATACACTGCTGGCATTTGATTATGCAGGTCTGGAAATTCCGAAACTTTATGTTGGTTCGTGGAGTGAATGGTCGAGCAATGATCGTCCGATAGTAAGCGAAAAATAAAATTATGAAAAGATTTTTGCCGTTAATTTTTATCACAATATTCTCTGCTGTTGTATTTTCCCAACAAGCACCGAATCGTCCGACATTGGTTGCAGGTTTGCCCGTCAATTATGATGAGGATAAAGTCGGCACATATACATTGCCTGATTTGCTGAAAACTAATGACGGAAAAGTTGTGACGGACGCTAAAACTTGGATGAAAAAGCGGCGACCTGAGATTTTGAAAATGGTTGAAGAAATTCAATTCGGCAAGATGCCCGCACGTCCGAAAAATATGAGTTTCGATGTTTTTGATAAAGGAACGCCAGCTTTTAACGGCAAAGCGATTCGCAAACAGGTAACGATTTATTTCGACAAAAGCGACACCGAACATAAAATGACTTTGCTCATTTATTTGCCTGCTAATGCCAAAACAAAATCGCCGTTATTGCTCAATATTTCGTTTGCTGCGCCGAATCAAATTGTTGATGATACAGGAGTTCAAGTCGGCGAAGTTTGGATTGCCGCAGAAGGTAAAAAGGTCAAAGCCGATCAGCCGAGCCGTTTCGGGAAGATGAATGTCGAGCAATTTATTGACGCAGGTTTCGGGTTTGCGACCGTTTATTATGGCGACATCGAACCAGATTTTAAGGACGGCATCAAACACGGAATTCGCGGAAAATATCTCGCTTCTGGCAGAACTCGTCCCGAAGATAACGAATGGGGAGCGATCTCCGCCTGGGCGTGGGGCTTGAGTCGGGCAATGGATTATTTTGAAAAAGATTCGCAGATTGATAGCAAAAGAATCGCCGTTCAAGGTGCTTCACGACTTGGAAAAACGGTTCTTTGGACAGGGATTAGCGATCAACGATTCAAGATGGTTATTGCTTCAATTTCAGGCGAAGGCGGTGCGGCAATTTCGCGTCGCAATTATGGCGAAACGACTGCACATATCACCGATCCATCACGATATTTTTATCAATTCGCGCCGAAATATCATTCTTATTCCAATAAAAACAACGATTTGCCGTTTGACGCACACGCACTTGTCGCATTGATGGCACCGCGTCCACTTTTGCTTCAAACAGGAAATACCGATTATTGGTCAGACCCAAAAGGCGAGTTTTTATCAGCAATCGCCGCAACGCCCGTCTATAAACTTTTTGGCGAAACAGGCGTTGAAACCAGCGAGATGCCAAAGCCGAACGACACAAGTTTACTGCTTAACAGACTCGGATATTATATGCACGACGGCGGACACACCGTGCTGCCCGAAGATTGGACGAAGTTTATTGAGTATATGAAAAAGCACTTGTAAAAAGAGTTTTTAGCCGCAGATAAACGCGGATAAACGCAGATTTAATCAGATCAAATAATTCCGTTTTAATCCGCGAAATCCGCGTAAATCTGCGGCAAAATAAAATATGAAATTCAAATTATTTGTTTTATCACTCGCAATTTTCGGAATTTTCGCTGTCGTCTCGGCACAGGAAAAACCTGTTTCAATTACTGAAACCGCTGAAACTTTCACGCTTGCAAACAGTATTTTTGAAACGGTTATCTCCAAAAAAACTGGCAATATGATGTCGGCGAAATTTCGCGGCGAGAATTTGCTGACGGAAAGTCGAAATCTTGGCGCGGCGATGTGGTCGCACGATACAACTTCGCCGAAAACTATCACGAAAATTACAATTGATCCGACCAAAAATAACGGCGAACGCGGTGAAATTTCCATTAAAGGAATTTCCGAAGGCAGACCGATGGGAAATGGTCCGGGCGGTAGTTTTATTGCCGATATTGAAATTCGCTACACCATCGAAAAAGGCTCGCCGGGCGTTTATACATACTCGGTTTTCGATCATTTGCCCGAATATCCCGGAAGCGTGATGGGCGAAGCACGCTTTGTTGCGTTTCTGCATAAAAATTTCGATTGGATGTCGATTGATGAGAAACGCTCGAAATTATATCGCTTAAAAGACGGTGAATTTGATCTTAGCAAGTATCAATACACATCAAACATTCATGAAAATCCCACGTTTGGCTGGATAAACACGACGACGAAAACAGGTTTTTGGCTGATGAACGCATCGGTCGAATATATGTCCGGCGGACCGACGAAAATCGAATTTCTCTGTCATCGAGACACGCGTGTCAACGGTTTACCCGTTTTTCTAAACTATTGGCGGAGCAGTCATTACGGTGGAAGTTCGGTCGAAGCCGCGAAGGGCGAACGTTGGACGAAATTGATCGGACCGATATTTCTTTACGCAAATTCGGGCAGTGAAATTGCTTCGATAAAAAAGAACGCAATGGAACGCCAAGTTATTGAAAAGAATAAGTTTCCGTATGCTTGGGTGAATCACACGGAATTTCCTTTGAAAGAAAAACGTGGCATTGTGAACGGCAAAATCGTTTTGAAAGATCCGATTACGTCAAATAAATTTTCACGTTTGCGAGTCGGCTTGACCGCTCCTGATTATCAAATAACACAAAACGGCGTTACGCGAACGGTTGATTGGCAATTCGATGCGAAAAATTATCAATTTTGGACGATCGGAAATGACAAAGGCGAGTTTGAAATTGCGAATATTCGCCCCGGAAAATATACGCTTCACGCTATTGCGGACGGCGTTTTGGGCGAATTTATAAAAACTGAAATTACGGTTGAAGCTGGCAAAAAAGTTAATCTTGGAAAATTGGAATGGAAACCCGTCAGACGCGGAAAACAGCTTTTGGAGATCGGCGTTGCAAACCGCGACGGACGCGAATTTCTGGGTGGCGAACGCTTTTATGAAGACGGAATTTTGAAAGAATATCCGCGAACTTTTCCGAACGGTTTGAGTTTTACGATCGGCAAATCTGACTACCGCAAAGACTGGTTTTTTGTGCAGATTCCGCACGTTGAAAATTTCGACAGCGTTGAAGCTAATTCAATGCCGATAGCGTCAATTCAATCTTTGGCAAAAGCCTTGAATGTTAACGAAAAATTGCCGCTCATCGCCGAAACATTTGATAAAATGGGCAAAAGCGGACGTTACGCGGTTGGCAAATCTTCCACTTGGACGATAAAATTTTCATTGTCCGCAAACTTAAAAAATAACGCAGTTTTGCGTTTGGCGATCAGCGGAAACGGTGCGAAAGAATTGGCAATTTTGGTCAACGACAAACCGGCACCAACCTTAAACGACCTGCGAATTGACGGCACACCGAACCGCACAGGAAATCAAGGTTTATGGACGGAACGCGAAGTTTTGCTGGATAAATCACTCTTTCAAAAAGGCAATAACACCATCAAATTAACCATTCCCGGCGGGCAAGCGGTCAACGGAATTATGTATGATTATTTGCGTTTAGAATCCGTAGAATAATTTTATAGAAAAATGTCAAAAAATATTTTAGTTACGGGCAGCAGCGGACATCTCGGTGAAGCATTGGTTCGCACTTTGCGGAAAATGGATTGGGAAGTTATCAGCGTTGATATTCTTCCGTCGGTATTTACGTCCAAAGTAGGCTCGATTGCGAATCGTGATTTTGTTAAAGATGCGATGAAGGGCGTTGATGCAGTCATTCATTCGGCGACCTTGCACAAACCGCACGTTGCCACGCACACGAAGCAAGATTTCATTGATACGAATGTGACGGGAACTTTGAATCTATTGGAGGAAGCGGTTGAAAATGGGGTGAAATCGTTCGTTTTTACAAGCACGACCAGCACTTTCGGCGATGCTTTGATGCCACCGAAAGATTCACCTGCGGCTTGGATAACCGAAGACGTTACACCGATTCCGAAAAATATTTACGGCGTTACGAAAACTGCCGCCGAAGACCTTTGCAGACTTTTTTCGAGAAACCACAAACTTCCATGTGTGATCTTAAGAACATCACGCTTTTTTCTCGAAGACGACGACCAGAAAGACGTTCGTGATTCATACTCAAGCGACAATCAAAAAGTGAACGAATTTTTGTTTCGCCGGGCAGATATTGAAGACATTGTTTCGGCTCATCTTTTGGCGGTTGAAAAGGCTGAAAACATCGGTTTCGGTCGTTATATAATCAGTGCGACAACGCCTTTTATTCAATCAAACAGAGAAAAACTAAACATAGATGCGCCGTTTGTCGTGAAAGAAAATTTTCCGCATTATGAAGAAATTTATGCCGAACTTGGTTGGAAAATGTTTCCAAAAATCGGGCGGGTTTACGTCAATGAAAAAGCTAGAAAAGAGCTTGGCTGGTCGCCGAAATATGATTTTGGATATGTTCTTGATTGCCTGAAAAACAGTAAAGATTTTTTGAGTCCTTTGGCTCGTGAGGTTGGTAGCAAGAAATATCACGCAGAGGATTTTGAAGGCGAGCCTTATCCTATTTTAAAACTGTAAAACTCTTATAAAAGTATGAAAACAATCGGCTTGATCGGCGGAATGAGTTGGGAAAGTTCCGTTGTCTATTACAAAATCATCAATCGTAAAACACAAGAAATATTGGGCGGTTCGCATTCGGCAAAATCTTTGATGTATTCGGTTGATTTCGCGGAAATCGCCAAACTTCAGCACGAAGGAAACTGGGCTGAACTCGAAAAAATAATAATCGAAGCGGCGCAAAAGCTGGAACGCGGCGGCGCGGATTTTATCGCTATTTGCACAAATACGATGCATTTACTTGCAGATGCAATTGCCAATTCCGTGCAAATTCCGCTGCTTCATATTGCCGATGCGACGGGCGAAGCGATAAACAAAGCAGGATCAAAAAAGGTTGGACTTTTGGGAACAAAATTTACGATGGAGCAGGATTTTTTGAAAGGTCGTTTGTTTAATAAATTCGGAATCGAAACGATAATTCCCAATGAAAATGACCGTGAAACCATTCATTCGATAATTTATAACGAACTCGTCAAAGGCGAGATCAAAGACGAATCTCGCACAAAATATCTGGAAATTATTAAAAATTTAATCGCCAACGGCGCAGAAGGAATTATTTTAGGCTGCACGGAAATTCCGCTGCTTATTTCGGCAAACGATACGGACGCGATTTTGTTTGATACGACCACGATTCACGCTGAAAAAGCGGTTGAATTTGCAATAAAATAGAGTTAAATGAATTATCAAATTGAAGCAATGAAGGAAAGCGATTGGGCGCAAGTTCGGGAAATTTATCTGGAAGGACTTGCCACCGGAAATGCGACTTTTGAAACGACTGCGCCAAATTGGGAGGATTGGGATAGCGGACATTTGCCGCATTCACGGTTGGTTGCACGAAGTAATAATCAAGTTTTAGGCTGGGCGGCTTTAAGTCCTGTTTCCAAAAGACAAGTTTATCGCGGAGTTGCCGAAGTCAGTGTTTACGTGAGCGAGAGCGGCAGAGGTAAACGGATTGGCAGTAATTTACTGAAATCTCTCGTTGAAAGTTCCGAACAAAACGGCATTTGGACGCTTCAAGCAAGTATATTTCCTGAAAATACGGCGAGCGTTAATTTACATTTACAATTTGATTTTCGGGAAGCCGGCAAACGTGAAGGGATCGCAAAACTTGCCGGAGTTTGGCGAAATACGGTGATTCTCGAAAGACGAAGTAAAACTGTCGGAATTTATTAACTATCGAGATTTTTATTTAATGGACTCCACGCATCTACCGCTTTCGCTCCAATCGCATTCGTCCAAACTTTATGCGGAATATTTGACGGAATTACGATGCTGTCTCCTTTGCTGACGCAAAATTGTTCGCCTCCGATCTCAAACCAAAGTTCGCCTTCAATAACGTGTGTAATTTGCTCGCTTTCGTGGCTGTGCTTTTCAAAAGTTTTTGAAGGCGGAACTTCAAAATATGTAAACTGCACGTTTTGTCCTGAGATTGCCAAAAAATGGGATTGTGTCTCCGCATCTTTTTTAACGATTTGCAGATTATTTGAATAGAAATGGGCATTTTGTTCGAGTGTTGTAAATATCATATATACCGAACTCGCCGGACAGAGAGTGGAAAATTCTGTTGTTGCACGAATTGAGTTGGGTGCGTTTTCGCGTTCTGAAATCAGAAACCCTTTGCTAAGAAAATATTTATCGGCGGTCGTCGTTAATAAATGCAGATTTTTTATTCCGATGCGTTTGGAATATGCGAGTAAATGCTGCAAAAGTTTATTTCCAATACCTGAACCGCGAAAACTCTCCGCTACTGCAAGCGAACGTAAAAGCCCTTCAGTTTCATATACTTCAACTCCGATGCAACCGATTATCCGCTTATTTTCGACGGCTAAGATAAGCGTAATTTTGGAAAGACAAATGTCTGATGTCGGCAAATCATTTTTTTCTAACAATTCAATAACCGTGAGTAAATCACTTTCCAGACAAAATTTGAAGCATAAATCTTTATTCATTTTCGCTGATAAAACTCCCTATATTTTCCAAAAACTTGTGCAGAACTACTTGGTTTACCGTATAAAAAGAAAATCCGTTTTCGCGGCGAACAATTAAAATTTCGGCTTCGACCAATCTTTTTATGTGTTGCGAAACTGTTGCCTGCGATACCGGAAGTTTGCTGACCAATTCGCCATTACAAATATCGTTGCGAACGGAATTTTTCTCAGCTACATATTCAATAATTTCAATTCGCAAAGGATGTCCCAAAGCATCGGCAATTTTGGCGTTAAATATTCTTTTGGCATTTTCAAGATTCTGTTCAGTTCTTAATCTCATAAAATAAATCTAGCAAATATATTGTATATCGTCAATAGCCAATATACTTAATTAAGAGTTTTCAAAAAGTGATATGCTTAAAGGCTAATTTGCTAATTTCAAATGAAAATAAAGACGCGATATTGTCTGATACGACTACGCTTCACTTTGAAAATGCTGTTGCTTTCGCAATAAATTGAATTAATCCATCTAATTTTGAGAGTGGCAAAAAACACCGTAGTTACAAAAAAAATTCAACTCAATCAAGCCCTAATTCATCATATAAATCCCGATATTTTTCTAAATATCCGGGTTGGCTGCGAATCTTATCCAGACCAACTGTGTCAAATTCATCAAGTCCTGCTTTGGCGTTTACATCCAAATATCTTAGTGCCTGATTTATTGTCTCGATTTGTTTATCGGCATTAATTGAACCTCTAAAGACGTTTGCCCATTGAAAACCGATTCCGCCGAAATAATCAGTTATAACAATTGCAAATTTCGGTTCGCTTTGCTTAGAAATTCTTTTCATTATTTCAGCTAAAGCAATCTCGGAAGGAATTATCATAAACCAGTCTTTGCAGATGTTTTTGACTCCAAGTTCTCCTTCAGTTTTGAGTAAATGTTGCCAATAAGCCGCATACCAACCGTCAATATGAAATAAAGTAAGCTCGAAACTAAGATTCTTTTCAATCAAACCAAACTCTTTTGCCAAGTCTCTGTCGAAGTCGCCGCTTAAAATGATTGCAGTAATATTGTGTCCCATAGTTTTGTTTTCCTCAAACAATATGTTTTTAGAATGAAACAGTTAAACGTTTCTTGCCTTGTTTTTATAAAATAACCATTTTGAATATTTAAAAACTACTTTATATTATAAAGTGCTTGACAGATAAAATAACTTGATATATCTTTACAAATCGTATGGCAATGATGCAACCACTTCAAAAAGAAGAAATTGAAACGAGTGAACCGCCGACATTACACGGTCGGGCAATGGACAATTTAGCGTTTATCCGCGAAACGATGGAGCGTTCGGCTTCATTTACGGCGATTCCGGGTTATGGCGGTGTCTTAATGGGCGTAACTGCTATTGGGGCGGCAATCATCGCTCATAATCAGATAACGATTCGCGGTTGGCTGATTACTTGGTTGATTGAGGCGTTTTTGGCGTTTGTGGTCGGGATGTTTGCGATTTGGCAAAAAGCTAAAAATTCAGGCGATTCTTTGAGTTCGGCTCCTTCACGAAAATTTGCCTACGGATTTGCCCCGCCAATAATTGCCGGAATAGTCCTCACGGCACTCTTTTATTTCAAGGGTTTATTTGCACTGATGCCGACGGTTTGGCTAACGCTTTACGGAACTGCGGTCGTAACAGGCGGAGCAAATTCCGTGCGAATCGTGCCGATTGTTGGCTGGATTTTTATTGGACTCGGATTAATTTCGGTTTTTGTTGAAACAAGCTACGGCAATATTTTGATGGGGGTTGGTTTTGGAGTTTTGCACATCGTTTTTGGACTGATCGTAGCAAGGAGATATGGAGGTTAATATGCGAACAAAGGGGAATTTAGCATTAGTAAACGACGAGGATGAAACGGTTAGTTTGAAGCAAACGGCGGCTATCGAAAAAGCGGCTGAAACCGTTTCCAACGAACTCGACAAACTGATTCACGAACGCATGCGTCTGGGAATAATTTCAGCATTAGCAGCAAATAAAAGTCTGACTTTCAACGACTTGAAAAGCCTTTTGAATACAACCGACGGCAATGTTTCCGTCCACGCCCGTAAGCTCGAAGAAGCAGGTTATCTGACTTGCGAAAAATCTTTCAACGGACGAATTCCATTGACTGAATACAAAATTACAGATACAGGACGCGAGGCTTTGAATCGGTATTTGAATCACATGGAAGCACTTATTAAAGCAATGAAAAATGCAAAATGAAAAGTGCAAAATTTTCAATGATTGAAATGTTTTGCAAATAGCGAGTCTAAGTTAAAAGTGAATTTATGAAAACTCAAACCCTTGAATTGAAAGAAGAAGAAGTTGATAAAACCGAAAAACCAATTAGATTTTGGAAAAGACAATTTCAAACTAAAATCACCAAGAAACAGAAAATTTTTGATTGGATTTTCGGGGTAATTTTACCTGTTATTTGTGTTGTCGCCGACCCGATTGTTTTTAAGGGAGCTATGTCAAATAGAGGGGCTGCATTAGGTGAGTATAAGCCTTTCGCATATTTGCTGAGTTTTGTTTCCATAGTTTTGATGATGCTGTTCTTACTTTTTGGACACAAACTAAAATGGTTTAACTCAGTTTTGTCAGGACTTTTTTTAGTCGGCTCTTCAGTTTGTGTCATTGTTGGAGTTTTACTGCTTCCTCTTAGTTTGTTGGGTTTAGTCTTTTTGGTCGGAGCATTAGGTTTTACACCATTATTTTCAGCTTTTGTATATTTCCGAAATTCAATCAGAGCAATTGATTTGGCTGAGCCTTTGATGAATAAAAAACTACTTCTCAATTTGATTGGAGTAAGTGCAATTTTTAGTTTCGTTGTGCCTTATGTTTTTTACTCAATGGTGGAGAATTCATTAGACAGGATTGAATTTGGAAGCCCGTCAGAAATTAAAAGCGAAGTAAGAAAGTTGAAACTTATATCGCCACTAATCAATTTTGATCGGCTTGGTGCAACTACCTGTGGAACCGCAGAAAATGAAACAATTGCTGAAAAGCGTAAGGCATTTTATGAATTATCAGGTGAATCGCCCGAGGAACTTGGTATGCAATATTGTGGCGACTGGTAAAAATCTATGAAAACTTTTGATGTAGTAATTATCGGAGCAGGTTTAGCAGGATTGCAATGTGCCAAGTTGTTATCACAGCGAGGCATTAAGATTTTGCTCCTTGATCGCAAAAGTGACTTGAAAAAGGGAATTCATACGACCGGAATTTTCGTCCGCAAAACATTTGAGGATTTCGAGTTTCCGCCTGAAACTTTGGGAAAAGCTGTCCGCAATGTCACGCTTTATTCACCCAAACTCAAACCAATGAATCTTGCCAGCAAACACGATGAATTTCGAGTTGGGAAAATGGGTGTTTTGTATGAAAGTTTTCTGCAAGATTGCATCTCAAACGGCGTTCAATTTTCAGACGCGACCAAATACGTCCGAATTCAACTCACCCGCAGTTACACAATCGTTAAATTAGAGCGAAACGGCGAAGAATTTGAAGTTAGAACCAAAGTTTTGGTTGGAGCAGACGGGGCAAATTCAAAAGTTGCGAAAGATTTGCAGCTTGATGAAAACAAAGAGTTTATTGTTGGCGTGGAAGAGATTTATCAGGGAGTGCCTTTATCTGATGAACCGCGTCTGCATTGCTTTTTGGATTCAGAATTAGCCAAAGGTTATCTCGCATGGGTAACGAATGACGGTGAGGATGTCCACATTGGTGTTGGTGGGAATTACGCTGGCGAAAATCCGCGAGAAGCGTTAGAAAAGTTTAAGAAGAAAGTTGTTGGCAAAATTGTGAATTTGGAAGGGGCAAAATTGGTCGAAAAACGCGGCGGGAAAATTCCGGTCGGTGGAGTTTTGCGAAAAATCGCTAATGACCGTGGACTACTTATCGGAGATGCAGCGGGTGCGGTTTCACCTTTGACCGCTGGCGGATTAGACCCTGCAATGCGACTTTCCAAATACGCGGCAGAAGTAATTTGGGAACGTCTGCAAACCGATAATCCGCAAGTTTTATTGAATTATTCGGGTGAAGCATTTCGTGCCAGATTTGTTTCGAGAATCTGGATGCGTCGAATCATCGCCACCTTTACGAACCAAACACTTTTGGAAATCGGCTGTGCGTTTTTACGTTTGCCACTAATCAAAAATTTTGCAAGACACGTCTTTTTCGGACGCGGTTCGTTTCCTGATGTGGAAAATTTGCAACCACAAAGCAACTGTGTAATTAAGTCAAGAGAGGTTGCCATGATTTTTGATAACGAA
>ERZ1292633.5137-Hain-H41-02um-R1-5137-length-11910-cov-5_pt1 | contig 11910 bp, 7 predicted proteins | sample MGYA00564406_ERZ1292633 | MGnify/ENA primary metagenome ERZ1292633 (study PRJEB36523, sample SAMEA6512639) | groundwater metagenome | collected 2019-01-08 | study: AquaDiva: Metagenomics assemblies of 32 groundwater samples
TCCCACCCAGTTGCCCGGGCAGTATCATCAGCGCTGGCAGGCTTAACTTCCGTGTTCGGAATGGGAACGGGTGTGACCCTGCCGCTCGAGGCACCAGAACGCAGCTCATTTTAGAGCATCTTAATTAAAGATGGGTTAGTTATCTTCCCCAGATATGTCTCCCCCACTTTTGGGTGAGGAAGACAATCTGTTGAAGATAAAAGGTACAAATCTGGGAGACCTACGGCCTCCTCGGTACTCCGATCAAAGAGATTTTGATGAATCGACCAATTCGTACGCCTCGGCTCCATCCGTTGCCGGACTTCCACCTAGCGCCGATCAACCCGGTAGTCTTCCGGGGGTCTCAAGGAATCCTTATCTTAGGGTGGGCTTCCCGCTTAGATGCTTTCAGCAGTTATCCCATCCGTACATAGCTACTCGGCACTGCCCTTGGCAGGACAACCGATACACCAGAGGTACGTCCGCTCCGGTCCTCTCGTACTAGGAGCAGCGCCCTTCAAGATTCCGACGCCCACAGCAGATTAGGACCAAACTGTCTCGCGACGTTCTGAACCCAGCTCGCGTATCCTTTTAATTGGCGAACAGCCAAACCCTTGGGACCGGCTACAGCCCCAGGATAGGATGAGCCGACATCGAGGTGCCAAACCTGGCCGTCTATGTGGACTATTGGGCCAGATCAGCCTGTTATCCCCGGGGTAACTTTTATCCGTTGAGCGGTACGGGCATCATGCCCACGTACCGGATCACTAACGCCTGCTTTCGCACCTGCTCGGCTTGTCAGCCTCACAGTCAAGCCAGCTTCTGGGTTTGCCCAATCGCACCGATGTCCATCCGGTGCTAGCTGACCGTTGCACGCCTCCGTTACACTTTGGGAGGCAACCGCCCCAGTTAAACTACCCGCCAGGCACTGTTCCCCACCTTACGGTAGGGTTAAGATTTCCGAATAGCCAAGGGTGGTGTTTCATTGTCGCCGAAGCTCCCACCTACGCTACACATAACTATCCGAAAGCCAATACCAGGTTATAGTAAAGCTCCACGGGGTCTTTCCGTCTTGCTGCGGGTACGGGGCATCTTCACCCCGATTGGAATTTCACCGAGCCTCTCTCAGAGACAGTTCTCAAGTCGTTATGCCATTCATGCGGGTCAGAACTTCACGTTCTCCACTATTACGAGTGGCGCTGACTATATCTTCTGAAGTAAGAGCGTATTTTCGTTTTCCACTGCTATTCATTTGACTGGCAAGCGCCATGATACTCTGTAGGCCAGGTAGACGAAGGTGCTCGTTCGAGTCCATCATCTGACAAATTGTCCTAAAAAGTTCAAAGTCACGTTGCTTGTCGGATAGTAGGGGAAATTGATCGAAAAACGGAATGACTTTCTGATTGATTTTCATAAGCGATCGGATCTCGTACTTAAGTGTTTTGTCAGAATAATCCCTACGGAGCGATCCGCAACCGAATAATTCTTTAATTCGAATCAACACTTGGGCACGGTCAACGTTTTGACTTACAGAAAAACTTGGACGGACTTCCCAACCAGTGAGCAGTTTCGGTCGAGGGTTAAAAGAAATACAAAAGCATCCTTCACCATCGACGAATCCTGCCACGTAGTTATGAAAATCACGGTTAGTCATATTCTTACTCCAGGCCGGCGTATTATCCGCCTTAGGCGGATCTTGGCTTTCGCCTCAGTCGATACGGGGTCAAGTCCGACGTGACGTCGGACCGACTTCCCTCGGTATTACCCTCTTGTCATTTAGTTTATCACTAACTGAGTAGGACTTCACCGATATAAGCCGGTCATAGGCAAGTGGATCTCAGCCGCATACTGGATCCGTTTACCTGACAAGGAATTTCGCTACCTTAGAACGATTATAGTTATCGCTGGCGTTCACCAGGGCTTAGATTTGAACCTCGATCCGGAGGACGGATGACGGAAAACGGATGACGGAGCGATCCCCGTCTGTACTCTGTCTTCTGTTCTCTGTCCTCCGGATGTCAATCCGCCTCGTAACCTTCTGGCACTGGCCAGGCATCAGCCCCTATACATCCCATTTCTGGTTCGCAGAGACCTATGGTTTTGGTAACCAGTCGCCCGAGAAACTTTCACTGCGGCCCACACCGCACGCAACAGCGGAAACTCGAAGCACCAAACTCGAAGCACGAAACAAATCAAAGATTCAAAATCATTAAATTCCAAACCTTACTTGTTTCGGATTTCGGATTTCGAAATTCGGATTTCGGATTTCCGTGTTACGCACGGCTGGGCAGGCCATATCCCGAAGTTACGGCCGCTTTTTTGCCGAGTTCCTTTGAGAGAGTTCACTCGATCCCCTGAGGCTACTCGCCTCGGACACCTGCGTTGGTTTGCGGTACGGATTCCTTATCCTCTTAATCGACAACTTTTCTTGTCCCACCTCACATCTGTCGAGCTACCAGCTCTCTAACAGACTTCATGTTGGGCGTCATTGCCGGGAACAGATACGGAAGGGCCGGAATATCAACCGGCTGTCCATCGATGCCTTTGCACCTTAGGCCCGCCTAACCCCCCGCCGATGATCGTTGCGGGGGAAACCTTGTCCATACGGGGGGCGGGATTTTCACCCGCCAAATTCGTATACTCATGCCAACATTCTCACTTCGTATCGCTCCACGGTCGGTCACCCTTCCGCTTTACTGCCGATACGAACGCTCCTCTACCACCCGATGCACAACATCGGAAAATCCTCGCTCCAAAACTAAAGCACGAAAAAGACTCAAAATTGAAAAATTTCAAACAATTTCGGTTTTCTAGATTCAGATTTTGGATTTCCCGGTGTTGCACACCGGATCCGCGTCTTCGGTAACCTGCTTAGCCCCGTTAAATTTTCGGCGCCACTTCCCATACCGTGCTCCGCACGGAAACTCGAAGCACCAAATCCGAAACACAAAACAAACACCAAATTCAAAATTCAAAGTAGTAAATTTTTAAACTTTGCTTGTTTCGGATTTCGAAATTCGGATTTCGGATTTCTGTGCGAAGCACAGTTCGACTAGTGAGTTATTACACTTTCTTTAAAGGATGGCTACTTCTAAGCCAACCTCCTAGCTGTCTTCGGAAAATGACTTCCTTTCCCACTTAGCAGGTATTTTGGGACCTTAGACGGCGGTCTGGGCTGTTTCCCTTTTGACCATCGAGCTTATCCCCGACAGTCTGACTCGTGTACCAACCACCGCGCATAGCGCGGAAATTCGAAGCATCAAATCCGAAGCACGAAACAAATCTTAAATTCAAAATACTAAAATTTCAAACATAATATGTTTCGGATTTCGAAATTCGGATTTCGGATTTCTGTGCTACACACGGCAGCCCGAGTATTCGTGGTTTGATTGGATGTGACAGCTTGCGCCGCCACGATCCATCCAGTGCCCTACCCCTCGGGTTTGACGTACACGGCTATACCTAAATATATTTCGAGGAGAACCAGCTATCTCCAGGTTCGATTGGCGTTTAACCTCTAACCACAGCTCATCCCAACACTTTTCAACGTGAACGGGTTCGGGCCTCCTCACGGCATTTCTGCCGGACTCACCCTGGCCATGGCTAGCTCACCTGGTTTCGGGTTTACTAACAACGACTACCGCGCACAGCGCGGAAATTCGAAGCACCAAATTCGAAGCACCAAACAAATCGTAAATTCAAAATTATTAAATTCCAAACCTTACTTGTTTCGGATTTCGAAATTCGGATTTCGGATTTCCGTGCTATGCACGGGTTACGCCCTATTCGGACTCGCTTTCGCTACGGCCTCGGGGGATTCCCCTTAACCTTGCCGTTGCCATGTAACTCGTTGGCTCATTCTTCAATAGGCACGCCGTCACCAATCCGCCTGACGGCGGACCAGCTCCGACTTCTTGTAAGCACGTGGTTTCAGGTACTATTTCACTCCCCTCACCGGGGTACTTTTCACCTTTCCCTCACGGTACTTGTTCACTATCGGTCTTAAGGAGTATTTAGCCTTGGAAGATGATCCTCCCGTCTTCCCACCGGGTTTCACGTGTCCGATGGTACTTATCCCCTCACCCTTCACGGACCAACTTTCGTTGATTAAGCGCCAAGCGCTGTCCGTCAAGGGTGAGGGGTGAATCGCTACTACACTAATTGGTTTTTGTCTACGGGGCTATCACCCGCTCTGGCCGCCCTTTCCAGGGACGTTCAACTCTCCCAATTAATTCTTCACGACTCTAGGCTATTCCCTTTTCGCTCGCCACTACTAAGGGAATCACATATTTAGCTACTAGCTCACAGCTAACAGCAGACGGCTAGATAAGGAAAATCCTTATCAGCTGTAAACTGAAAACTATAAGCTGTGGGCTAAATATACTGCCAAAAGGCAGTTCTTGTTTTCTTTTCCTCAGGGTACTAAGATGTTTCAGTTCCCCTGGTTCCCATCACTCTGTGGCACACTCATGACGACCAAACCTCGGGATATTTACACGGTGCATATTTTGCTGCCCCGTCCCTGGATTGGCCGCCAGAAGCGTACCACAGACTGACATCCCGTTGTTTAAGCGGGATAGGTTTCCCCATTCGGAAATCTCCGGATCAACGCTTGGTTGACAGCTCCCCGGAGCGTATCGCCGCCTCCTGCGTCCTTCTTCGGCTCCTTAAGCCAAGGCATCCACCTCGTGCTCTTATTATCATCAATTTCTCATGTTTGTAGTCTTGCGACTACATGCTCGGAGTACCGAGGAATCCATATTCGCCTGCCGGCGCACAGGTCCTCGGTTTCCAGATTTATACCCATCTTAATTTTTAAGTAACAGAGCTACTCTGAAAGGTTGGGATTAGCTGCGAGCGGCTATCGATTACTGGAGTAATCGCTAATCGCTAATCGCTAATCGGTTGGTTGCAAAAGGGTACAAAAAGCCCCGCCTGGGCAGCGAGGTCATAACGAGCAAAACCGTTATCATGCGGAATTACGCTCGCGCTAACCCCCGAAGACAAATTGTTTGTCTATTTACCATATTGTTTTCTCTCCGGATCATAGCAGGTCACTTCAGGGTGTCAAGACCTCACATATTTCTCAGGTATCACTCCTGATGTAAACACTAAGGTATTACCCCTCGCTTGATTTTGTTTTGTAGTAGTATTGTCTCGAGTAACTAGATCTTTGTCAATCCCTCACATGAAAAGCACAGTGCCTTGCACAATCGACATAGTCGGTGCTTTTCATGTGAGGGATCAACCCCGAAAAAATGCTAAACGGCGCGCCTCCCTCGAATGGGTCAGGAACGCGCCGTTAGGTGGGCTTTTGGGTCTCCTCGACCGACTCCTCATGTGGGGTAACAGGGTGAAGCAAGATCCACTCCAGAATCTCCACACAGAGAATTAAATATATTTCTTTCTGGAGTGGTCCCAGGTAATTACCGGCCAGAATTACCTCGAGTTCACTGGTGAAAATTCCTGTAATCGTCGAGGACTTTTCGCCAAACCGCAGGGGCACGTGAGCGAAAGTTGCCCGCTCAAGTGGCTGTGAGTTATTTTTGATAACTCGGCAGGTAACGGGACTCCAGTCCGAAACCGGTCCCCAATCTGAATCCCGAAGGATGATTGAGAAAGTCCCACGGGCAACTCGTTTGATGACTGTCTTCAAATCAAAAAACTCGCCCGATTGGGCTACACTTTTAGCCACTTTTTGGATCTGACGCTCGATCCATTGTCGGGGAGCGTTCAAATGCGTCCCCGAGAAGTCAACACTCGCCGGCAGGCGATCATGACCGCGGCGGCGGGGTTTGTCTCGGAGATTCTTCTTGCCTTTTTTGCCCGTAACTCGTGACACGATCATGTCACCCCCTTCCAGTCTTAGATTCGTTCGGTGACACAAAATAGCTTAAAAACTCGCTTGTGTCACCGAACAAAAAAGTTAAAGAACTTTATCTGATTACTACGATATCAGAAGATACACGCTTTTATCAAAAAAATCAAGGGCAAAAGACAATATTTTCTACACACAAAAACACCCGCCTTGGGCGGATACTTTTGGTGCGCCCTCCAGAGGCGGACAGGCCTGCCTGCTGATAGGCAGGCGTGGAAAGGATCGAACTTTCGACCTGTCCGACATTACGTCGGACCGCTCTACTACAAAATTCTCTACGAATAAAAACAACTTTTGGTGCGCGTGGAAAGGATCGAACTTTCGACCTCAGCTTTATCAGAGCTGCGCTCTACCACTGAGCTACACGCGCATCAAAAATTGTTTTTACTTTAACGTAATAACTCCATTTTCTATTATTCTTTCTAGAATATCTCGACGTTTCAGTTTTTTCAATCTGTATTCGACCGATCGAGCCTCTGTAAGTGTTGCAAAATTCTGAGAAAAAACTAATTCGAATGGCTTCGTCAGACGTGTGTAAATAGATTTTCCACTGTTATGTTCATGAACTCTACGGAGAATGTTATCAGTACTGCCAATATAATACCGATCGTTAACTAAACTTCTTAAAATATAGACACACGGTTCCATCAGTAACTTTCGACCTGTCCGACATTACGTCGGACCGTTCTACCACTGCTTGGTCCGATCCGGGCATCGGACAGCTACACGCACAATTATGAGTCTTGTCGACGATACCAAAGAGATCGGCTTTATTCAAGATTGGGCTGGCTCTATTTTCAAAATCAAACACAAAACCACCCATCGCCTCTCGGCTCATGGGTGGCCTAACGATGGAACTAATCGTGATCGATCGCCAAACAGGGGTCGGCAATAAGTACGCGGGCCTGTACCCCAATCTGGTCTGCTACAAGTCGCTCCGCTTCCCTATACGTCAACGAAAGACTGAAAAAAATGTGTGAGAGCATAAACCGCATGAGTGGAACAAAGAAACGGAATGAGAGAAAGCGTTGTACTAACCGAATCGGTCGCTTGCGCAGACCGAGGATGTTCTCAATCGCACCCAAGACACACTCTCTGGCTCGACGACGAATGAAAAAAGTGCTACCGAATTTAAACTGCTCACCCTGCAAGGGAATCGGGTGGCAAGTATCGTAGCCTAACCGACGACAAGCATCCAGACGGGCCAAGGCGATAATCACCTCCGCCTCAAGCAGGCAGGAAGATTCGAAAAACCGGTTCAAAGATTCCCCATTGACGAGGGGAAGATCAGTTGCCAGAACTATTATGAACTCCGTCTGGCAGACATTCAGCCCGGCGGCCACGCTGTCAAAAAGCGTCTTACCGGCCGGCACTAGCGTCAGCCGCGGCGACGATTTAGGCAAAGCAACGTCAGGGTGATGCACAAGTACAACCTGACACTTCAGAGTCAAAGCCGCCTGAAAAGCACGCATCAAATAGCTCTCTTTATTGGCCGGCGGAATTCGATTAAGACACTTGGGGTCCCCCGCCAGCAGCACAACCGTCAAGTTCTGAACGTTCAAATTCTTCACCCCTTCGAAAAGAGTCTCGAAGGCAAGCTAACAGGTTACGCAGTTTTTGCCAAGCCAATTTGCGCCGCTGAAAGAGTAATTGACTGCCCACGAGCCAATTTACCTTCGAGTATCCGTTGCGCCAAATAGTGCTCAACCGTATCTTGAATCAATCGACGAATCGGCCGCGCCCCAAATTGCGGATCAAAACCAGTCTGGGCGATACTTAACACCAGATCATCAGCAAAAGTTACCGTTATTTCTTGTTCACTCGCTAATTTCGCCGCCAGCCCTGCCAGCATTAAACGCACAATCTCTGCCACGTGCTCCGGGGCCAAGGGATGGAAAGCTACAATACCATCAAAACGGTTCAAAAACTCCGGTCGGTAAATGCCCTCTTCTTGAAGGTGATTTATTAATTTAGCTCGACGCGAATCCTGATCTTCGCCGGCTGCAATCGAGCCGCGGATCAACTCTGCGCCAGCGTTGCTGGTGGCAATAATAATCGTATTGGTAAAATCAATCAGGCGGCCGGTGCCGTCAGTTAAACGTCCATCGTCGAGGACCTGAAGGAAGAGATTTAAAATTTGCGGATGAGCTTTCTCAAGTTCATCCAGCAAAACTAGACTAAAGGGTTGATCATGCACCTGATCAACAAAATTACCACCGACTTTCACGCCACTTGCCGCACCCGGCGCGCCCAACAGTCGGACTAAGCCATCACTTTGTTGATACTCGCTCATGTCCAGACGAATCATCCGCTCTTGGTTGCCAAAGTAAACGCGGGCGAGCGCTTTGGCCGACTCTGTCTTACCTACCCCTGTTGGCCCGAGAAACAGAAAGCTGGCAATGGGCCGCTTACCTGAAGACAGGCCCGCCCGAGCCCGCTGTAAAGCCGCCACGATCGCGCTAATCGCTTCGTCTTGAGCAATGACAGTTTTGTGGAGTTCTTTACCGAGATGAAGAAGTTTATCCCGCTCACCACTATCCGCATTTTGAAGAGGCACTTTTAACTTATCCGAGAGAACACTTTGCACAGTTTCTGGGCCCACGAGCCGCTGCCCGCTGTCATGGGCTGCCGCCCCCAGCTCGAGCAAGAGATTCAAGGCTTTTTGGGGAAACGGTTGATCGTGAAGATAGCGGTCGCTTAAACGAATAATTTCCTGGAGAGCCTGAACTGTAAAGAAAGTCTGTGATTCAGACTCAATACTAGGTACACTATCTTCAAGAATTTCGAGCGTCGCCGCTGCGTCAACCGGGGTGACGTCGAGTCGTTCAAAAAGGCCAGCTACCGCCGAGTTCGAACCAATTCGTTGCTGATACTCCTGGGGTGATGTCGTGGCAACCACATAAAGACTACTGGCCCGCAGAGCATTCAGAAGTATCTCCGTGGCGTCGACGCCAGCCACCCGGTCACCGCCACCAACTAAAAGATGGATGTCTTCGATATACAAAATAATATTGCCGGCTTGAGCCGCATCGGCAAAAACATGCAGGAGACGTGATTCAATCGCCCCTCGGTCGCTAACACCGGCCAGGAGCGTGGGAATATCGAGAGCTAAGACTTGGTGATAGCGCAGATTAAACTGGCTTGTTCCCAGAGTCATACGCACTGCCAACCCTCGGATAATCGACTGTTTGCCGATACCCTGTTCACCAACCAGCAGCACATTATGGCCACGTTGCTTAGCTAACCACCGCTCAAGAGTAATGATTTCCTTGTCGCGGCCGTGAACCACATGACTATGTGTGGCAGCAGCGACTTGTTTGGTCAGATTATGCGAAAAATGTGATAAAAAAGGCGTATAACCGGCGGTCCAATCCTGGGCAATCCCCGCCCCGACTGGTCGTTCATAAGCGGGTGGTTCCTGAAAAGCTGCACGAAAACGACGCTGCCAGGCAATAGCCATCGCGAGCTCCTCTTTGGTAAGATGGGCATCAAAAGCCAACTTCTTTGTGACTGGGTCAGAATCTAGGAGCGCCAACAGAAGATCTCCCTCATCAATAAGGGATCGCTGATCCTGTAAAACTTGCTCGGCCGCTAGTTCCAGCAAATGTGAAAAATCAGGCTCTGGTTCGCCCGTATTCGGCGCAGCTTTGATAATTTGGTCAACCGCTTCAGTAGGCACAAACAAGCCACTTCGACTCAAAATACTCTGACTATCACGCTCGTTGAGCGCCGCCGCAAGGAAGAATCGAGCAGCTAGATTTTCTGCGCCGGCCCGTCGCTGCTCGAGTTGGGCTCTGGTCACAATCGCCGCCGCCGCTAAACTAAGAAAATCAGCCAGATTCGGAGCTGGTTGGCTTGCGAGTAGGCTCGCCAGGGGCGGTAAGTCAGGTAAAGCACTCCATTTTGTTCGGGCATAAAGATCAAGAATAAGCGGTAAAATAACTAACCCCAAACCAAGATATGCCGTAATAATGAGTACTGGCTGGGTCACACCTGATTGACTAAAATCCAATAGAATCAGGCCGACGGCCAACAAAGCAACGAGGCGTAACACCCACCGACCAATCAGCCAACCAAGGCCATGAACCCGCCGGTCACGCCGCAGAGCTCGCAAGGCAAGAGAACGAGTTAGATCAACAGTCGCCATTACTGTCCCCCGCCGAGCATACGCAGGCCGTTACCAAGCAAAAGGATAGCCACAATTGGTGTAGCAAACCATAAGATATACGTCAAACTAAATAAGAGTCCTTCACCGAGCAAAAAAATCGTCCCAAATATAAGGACGAATGTCCGAATAATCAGACCAAAAACCCGACTCATCATATTTTCGACAAGGACTTGCAGTCGGGCCTGAAGCGGTAGCCCATCCATCGACTGAACATCGCGGCGCCAGGGCGCAAAGAGAGTTGCAAGTAAAAGCGGTAGAGACAACTGCAAATAGGTTATCCATAGATAACCACGCGAGGCCCGGATAATCAAACGGGGTATCTCACTAAAATACCACTCGAAAAATTCAGCCAGTTTCCCTCCTTGAAAGTCGCCTTTGGCGACTTGAAATCCCGATCATTGCAATGCATCGGGACATCCCTTAATTGATAATCCTAGCTTAATCCTTTTGACCGAGAGAAGCAAAGGTGATGGTTTGAATACCAAGAAAAGCACCATGTTGGTGCTTTTCTTTAAAATTCAGAGTCCGCCAAGTATTTTGGCTTCTGAGCGGTTGCAAGAAAGTTTTCTCTCCCGACGTATTGTCGGGACATCATCGACACTACTTCGTATCAGCTTACGCCCGATACGAGTTCTAACAATCCGTTAGAAAGGAGGTGATCCATCCCCAGATTCCCCTAGGGATACCTTGTTACGACTTAGTGCTCCTTACCGACCCCACCTGCCTCCGACACAATCGAAGTTCTGGTGTTGCCGACTCGGCTCACTTGACGGGCGGTGTGTACAAGACTCGAGAACGTATTCACCGTAGCATGGCTGATCTACGGTTACTAGCGATTCCGACTTCATGCAGGCGAGTTGCAGCCTGCAATCCGAACTGGGACCATTTTTGATGGGATTAGCTCCGCCTCGCGGCTTGGCAACCCTTTGTAATGGCCATTGTAGCATGAGTGTCGCCCTGGACATAAGGGCCACGCTGATCTGACGTCATCCCCACCTTCCTCCCCGTTAACCGAGGCAGTCTCCAATGAAAAATACAACATTGGATAGGGGTTGCGCTCGTTACCGGACTGAACCGAACACTTCACAGCACGAGCTGACGACGACCGTGCAGCACCTGTACATAGTTCCGATTTAACGGTCACTCCCGGTTTCTCGGGACCTACAACTATGCGTTTCAAACCCAGGTAAGGTTCCTCGCTTGTCGTCGAATTAAACCGCATGCTCCACCGCTTGTGCGAGTCCCCGTCAATTCCTTTGAGTTTTAGCCTTGCGGCCGTACTTCCCAGGCGGCATACTTATCGCGTTAGCTTCGCTCCGAGGAGGGTCGATACTCCCGAGAGCTAGTATGCAACGTTTAGGGCGTGGACTACACGGGTATCTAATCCGTTTCGCTCCCCACGCTTTCGTGGATCAGTGTCAGTTCTAGCCTAGCAAGCCGCCTTCGCCACTGGTGTTCCTTCCGATATCAACGGATTTCACCCCTACACCGGAAATTCCGCTTGCCCCTGCTAGCCTCAAAAGTCTGGCAGTATCTAGGGCACTTCCGCAGTTGAGCTGCGGGCTTTAACCATAGACTAACCAAACCACCTACCCACGCTTTACGCCCAGTAAATCCGGATAACGCTTGGACCCTACGTCTTACCGCGGCTGCTGGCACGTAGTTAGCCGGTCCTTATTCCTCAGGTACCGTCAGTATCTTCCCTGAGAAAAGGAGTTTACAACCCGAAGGCCTTCTTCCTCCACGCGGCGTCGCGTCGTCAGAGTTTCCTCCATTGCGAACGATTCCCAACTGCTGCCTCCCGTAGGAGTGTGGACCGTGTCGCAGTGCCACTGTGGGGGGTCGCGCTCTCACGCCCCCTCCCCGTCATCGCCTTGGTAGGCCA
>ERZ1292633.5139-Hain-H41-02um-R1-5139-length-11904-cov-7_pt1 | contig 11904 bp, 8 predicted proteins | sample MGYA00564406_ERZ1292633 | MGnify/ENA primary metagenome ERZ1292633 (study PRJEB36523, sample SAMEA6512639) | groundwater metagenome | collected 2019-01-08 | study: AquaDiva: Metagenomics assemblies of 32 groundwater samples
TCTTAAAATCATTAATCAGCAAGCTAATTTCGCCCTCATTGATTGGCCGGACAACATAGACATAAGCGATACAGCTCCAGCAGAGTATGTCCCGGGAATTCGATCCCGTTTCACTGATGATGCATGGAAGTCGATGCAAGAGTATCACGCACTACCGAAGGATTGGGAAGCGTTGTCGTATCAGGATTTCCTTCAGCAGCGGCGGAAACTTATGGCTGCAATTATTCGACGTGGCTTTGATTTACTGAAGTAAGCGATATCAGTGCGTGGATGTATGTTCCGGCTATCAAGCATTTTTGGTCTTGAGCGGGATGATTGTGGCTCCGCGCTGAGCGGCAGAAAGTTGTTCTCCCCACCAATTGAAAAGTTTTGTACGATCATCGAACAGTTCACCTCGATCATAGGCACGAGCGACTTCATTGTCATGTGCGAGTTCTACTACATCACGGGCAATTCCATTATCGCGTGCCAAAGTAGAAAATGAATTACGCCAGCCATGCGGGGAATGTTTCCCTTCCAATTCCAAAGTAACACGATACATTTTCTCTATGGATTCGCGCCCGATGTGTTTGTTTCCAACGGGGGAGGGGAATACATAGCCTTTGCTGCCAAAAACTGCTTGCCATTGATGCAATTCTGACACAATTTCAGGGCACAGGGGAATGCGGTGATCAATAAGCCGTGATTTGGCTTTCATCTTTGTGCGGGGAATGTTCCAGATGGGTTGAGTTAATTCACTTTATCAACTAACCATAAAGCTACAGCTTATTTAAGTATCAGCGTAGCCATTCTTGAGATGAGGTTTTTATAACCATAACTTCGGAGGAATTATCAGCAGATTTTATTTTCACAGATTACGAACCGAGAAAATAAAAAGACCTGAATTTATTCAGGTCTTTGTTTTATTTGGCGTCCCCAACGAGATTCGAACTCGTGTTACCGCCGTGAAAGGGCGATGTCCTAGGCCTCTAGACGATGGGGACTAATTGAAATTTATGTCGTAAAGCGTCGTATTGTCAATGATAAACTGGTGGAGATAAGCGGGATCGAACCGCTGACCTCTTGCATGCCATGCAAGCGCTCTCCCAGCTGAGCTATACCCCCTGATCAAAGGAAGGGGGATTATACTGATGCCTTGATTCATTGTAAAGAAAAGATCAATCAGCAAAACTGCGCAGACGGCTGTTCATGCGGGCGAGCGTTTCTTCACGGCCAAGCAATTCCAATACCGCATCAATGGAAGGCGTGTGAACTTCGCCGGTAACCATAACCCGTAACGGCATTGCGATTTTAGGCAATTTGACATCATGGTCCTTGGCTGCTGTTTTTATTTCAGCGTGAATTGATTCGCGCGTCCATTCAATATGGTTAAATTTTTCTATTAGAGCGGCTAGAATGGGTTTTGCTTCTGCGGTCAGATGTTGCGTTTTCAATTCATCGGCGGGCTCCAATGGCCTGTAAAAGTAAACTGCAGCGTCCGCAAGTTCTTCGATGGTATTTACTCTTTCCTTTAGTAAATCGACAACACGTGCTAAATCAGGACCACCGGTAACGTGGCAATCATCTTTTGCCAGGAAAGGAACGACCAATTCAGCCAAACGCGCATTATCGGTTTTTTTAAGATACTGCTGGTTGATCCAATGCAGTTTCTCCGGATTGAATTTGGCTGGAGAGCGGCTAATCGCCGATAAGTCAAACCACTCAATCAGTTGCTCGCGGCTGAATATTTCTTCATCGCCATGCGACCATCCGAGTCTTGCGAGATAGTTCGTTAGAGCTTCCGGCAAATAACCGTCTTCACGATATTGAATAACTGAGACAGCGCCATGTCGTTTGGATAAACGCTCGCCATTGGCACCCAATATCATGGGGACATGCGCATATTCTGGTAACGGCGCATTCAGAGCTTTAAGAATATTGATTTGGCGCGGTGTGTTATTCACGTGATCATCGCCGCGAATGACATGGCTAATGTTCATATCCAGATCGTCAATCACTACACTGAAATTATAAGTCGGTACGCCGTCACCGCGTAACAACACCAAATCATCCAATTCACTATTGGCGACAGTAATGCGTCCCTTGATTTGATCATTAATTGTGACATGGCCTTGCATTGGATTTTTGAATCGAAGTACTGGTTTGACACCGGCGGGCGGGGTTTTTTTTGAATCACGCCAGCGGCCATCGTAGCGTGGTTTTAGACCGGCAGCCAATTGCTGTTCGCGCATTTCTTCCAACTCTTCTTTGGTGGCGTAGCAATAATAGGCTTGGTTATTCTGTAACAATTGTTCGGCAACTTCATGGTAACGTGCTAATCGCTGCATCTGATAGAACGGTCCTTCATCATGATCCAGTCCTAGCCATGCCATGCCATCGAGGATTGCTTGTATCGACTGCTGGGTCGAACGTTCTAGATCAGTGTCTTCAATGCGCAGAATGAATTTACCGCCATGTTTTCGTGCATAGGCCCAGGAAAAAAGAGCGGTGCGTGCGCCACCAATGTGGAGATAACCGGTCGGGCTCGGTGCAAATCGTGTACGTACCATCATGATTGTTGTGTCTACTGTTATGCTAAGTATAAGAATTCGATAGTTTACGCGATTCCGCAAAGACAGTGTTTCTTTTGCCCGGACTTTAGCCGGTATGATGCATGTTGATAACAACCTGTAAGCTAAAGCCGATTATAATATTAACAATATAATTCAATTGATTTTTTCTGCCTGTATGACAATAAAGCATTTGATAAATGACTGACTTAATTCATGATCTGATTTTTCAAGCGGCTGATCGCACACCCGATGCTGAGGCATTGTTGTACCAAGATCAAACAATGAGTTATTCCTTTTTGGCCGGAGAAATAGAGACAAAAGCTAATGGTTTTCGTGCACTAGGTTTAAGCCGCAGTGAACGTGTCGCTGTTTATCTTGAGAAACGCCTGGAAACAGTTGTGGCATTATTTGCTGCCTCTGCGGCAAGTGGTGTATTTGTTCCAGTGAATCCAGTATTAAAACCCGAACAGGTGGTTTATATCCTGACCGATTGTAATGTGCGAGTACTAGTTACTTCATTGGAGCGTTTGAAATTACTGCAAGCAGTTTTGTTGTCTTGTCATGATCTGCATACAGTCGTTGTGGTAGATGCTCAGGATGAACTTCCGGCTATTGCCGGACTTCTCGTTAGGAGTTGGGAAACATTGCACGCTGCAAACCGGATTTACACTGCATTCCCCACGATCGATAGTGATATGGCAGCGATTCTCTATACTTCAGGCAGCACCGGCAAACCCAAGGGAGTCGTACTTTCACATCGTAACCTGGTGGCGGGTGCAAAAAGTGTAACGCAGTATTTAGGAAATCAACTCGATGACCGGATTCTGACTGTGTTGCCGCTAAGTTTCGATTATGGATTGAGTCAGCTCACTACTGCATTTTATGCCGGTGCGGCAAATGTTTTGATGAATTATCTGTTGCCACGTGACATTATCCATATTATCAAGGAACAACAAATCACTGGTCTTGCGGCTGTACCGCCGCTGTGGATTCAACTGGCTCAGTTGGATTTGGGGCAAGTGTCTTCGTTGCGTTATATCACCAGTTCAGGTGGTGCCATGCCGCGCACGGCATTGGAACGATTACGTAAGGCTTTGCCGGTTACGCAAATATTCTTGATGTATGGCTTTACTGAAGCATTCCGCTCAACTTGTCTGGCGCCGGAGGAGCTGGATCGGCGTCCAGATTCTATCGGCAAAGCAATACCAAATGTTGAAGTGCTGGTGTTGCGCGAAGATGGATCACACTGCGTGCCGGGTGAACCAGGAGAGCTGGTGCATCGGGGCGTCTTGGTCGCGATGGGTTATTGGAATGATATGGAAAAAACAGCGATGTGTTTTAAACCGGTTAAACCGCGTCAGTCTGGTCTACCGCTTGCGGAAATTGCCGCTTGGTCGGGCGATACCGTGCAGATGGATGAAGAAGGATTTCTTTATTTCATTGAGCGTCGCGATGCGATGATCAAAACCTCGGGTTACCGGGTCAGCCCGACGGAAGTAGAGGAAGTCATCTACGCTACTGAATGTGTCGCAGAAGCCATTGCCATCGGTGTCCCGCATCCAGTGCTGGGGCAAGCGATTGTGGTAATTGTGACAGCACGGAAAGCTATTCCGTTGAATACTGATAATTTGTTGGCGGCGTGCAAGCAGCATTTGCCCGCTTATATGCAGCCGAGTCATATTGAAGTGCGTGAAGGGAATCTGCCGCGTAATCCGAACGGTAAAATAGACCGCAAATTCCTTTTCTACGAAGTGCAGCATTTATTTACGAGAGATGCGTAATGAACAATTCACCTCCAGAGCATGCGCCGCTTGTGCAGTTTCCCGTGCTGGATGATTGTCTGCAAATAGGCGGTATTGCGCTGACTCGGTTGGTGCAACGCGTTGGTTCTACTCCATTCTATGCGTATGACCGGAAAAAAATAACAGAGCGGATTGCCTTGTTGCGTCAGCATTTACCGGAAGAAATTTTGCTGCATTACGCGATGAAAGCGAATCCTATGCCTGCAGTGGTACAGCATTTGGCGGGATTGGTTGATGGAATGGACGTCGCTTCAGCGGGTGAAATGAAAATGGCATTGGATACAACGCTATCGCCTGAGCAAATCAGCTTCGCCGGACCGGGGAAAAAGGAGCATGAACTGCACAGTGCTATCGCTGCCGGTGTCGTTCTTAATCTGGAATCTGAGCAGGAAATGGAATTGGTCGCGCAATTGGGCGAATACTTAGGCATTGTTCCAAATGTGGCCATTCGAGTAAATCCGAATTTTGAACTCAGATCTTCCGGAATGAAAATGGGCGGCGGATCCAAACCGTTTGGTATAGACGCTGAACGTGTACCTAATATGTTGATCCGGTTGAATTTATTCGGATTAAATTTTGTTGGCTTTCATATTTTCAGTGGCTCGCAGAATTTGAATGCAACAGCGATTCAGGAAATGCACGCAAAAACTTTCCAACTGGGTATTCGGCTTGCAGAGCATGCACCATCACCCGTGCGGTTGTTCAATATTGGCGGTGGTTTTGGTGTTCCTTATTTTCCCGGTGATCAAGCATTGAATATTGCTGCCATTGGTGAAAATTTGCAGCGCTTGATGCCCCAAGTAAAACGGCAATTGCCTGATGCTCGGATCGCGATCGAATTAGGCCGATACATGGTGGCAGAAGCAGGGGTTTATGTCTGCCGGGTTTTGGAGCGGAAGGTATCGCGAGGACAAGTTTTTCTAGTGACTGATGGAGGATTACATCATCATTTGGCGGCTTCCGGTAATTTTGGTCAAGTAATCCGCAAGAATTATCCAGTCACCATCGGAAATAAGGTTCAGGGCGCTGAAAAAGAAGTTGTTTCGGTTGTAGGACCGCTTTGCACGCCCTTAGATCTGTTGGCCGATCAAATGCTAATGGCCAAAGCATCAGCTGGTGATTTGGTAGTGATATTGCAGTCGGGCGCCTATGGTTTAACTGCCAGCCCGACAGCATTTCTTAGTCATCCTATACCGATCGAAGTGCTGGTTTAACTTCGAATCACTCACGAGACGGATCGTTTTGTTAGTTCTAGCGCAAGATTAATCTATACCCAAAGTTCAACGCACTGCACCGGTCTGTTGTTTATTGTGTACAGGCTTGTATCTTTATTGTGATTCTTCCATTAAAAGAAAAAGATCTGTTGAATATTCACTTTAAATATACTTAAATGATTGCTGCAATTAACATATATTACTTATTGAATGAGAGAGTATTTAATTTGTGAAATTGGAAATAGAAAATGCACTGTAGTTACCGCGCTTATTCGATTTTGACGTTGCGTGAATGCGGTTTATTATTTCTACTCATTTTATAGACTGGATAAATTTACTATTACCAATTCTTAGTTGAATGACTAAGAACTAGTCTGAATAATTTTGAATGTGGATAGAGCCGACTACTTATAACTCAACTGGGTGATTCAATGACTGAATTGTATGAAAATTTTCATAAATTCTTTGAAATTATTGTAGCTGATACAGCCGAGTTGCTTGAGAATGTTTATAGAATCCGGTATCAGGTATTATGCGTAGAAAAACGATTGCCCGGGTTTGAACCTGAGCATTGTCCTGATCAGCAGGAAAAAGACGGCTATGACAGTCATTCATGCCATGTGCTTCTACGCTATCGACCGACCGGAGATTTTATCGGCACAGTGCGGCTAATACTGCCTGATTCATCAAAACCTGAAAAGCTATTGCCAGTTGAGTTGTATGGTCAGACAGATCCGGCTCTGTGTGATATCAAAGCACTGCCTCGCCTACAAACTGCAGAAATTTCTCGTTTCTTGGTTGTCAGCCAGTTTGACCGACGTAAAGATGACCGACGTAAAGAGGAACGGCGTCAAGAGGGGCGTCGTAAACAAGTAACAGAGATTGACAGCGATAATAGAAGCGCGCAAGATCGTCGATCCACAGATCGCCGTTCTGCATTAAGTATTGGATTGGTGCTCATGTCGGGTGTGATGCGCATGTCAGTAAAATACAATATTCGGCATTGGCTATCAGTTGCAGACCCTGCTTTGAATAAACTGATGGGTTTTTATGGTTTGAATTTTAATCCAATCGGGCCACCGGTAAATTATCACGGCATTCGTCGGCCTTATTACGTAAAGGTCGAGGACGCTCTCGATAAAATGTACAAAGAGCACCGTGATGCCTGGGAAGTCGTAACTGAGTGTGGCGCATATAACCTCAATTCACATTAGCTCAAGGAATAACACTTAGCTTGGAATCCGTTTCTTGAATTTATTTCACTTCTCTAAACAAATCCAATTACCAAGGCATTGTTTGTTAAGGGTTAGAGCCTATTTGTTTTATGCTCTGGCCGTATGTCTTTTGGGTATAGAAGCTGAAGCTAGGGCAAATGATCAATATGAAATTGTGACAAACCCAGGAGTGCGTGAGAAAGCACTTACGGTCAACTCATTGCGTTCTATTTTCAGTATGCATTTGAAAACTTGGCCTGATGGAACCAAGATTAGAGTTTTTGTATTGTCCGATGATGATCAATTGCATCAAAGCGTTTCAAAGGAAAAGTTAAACGTATTTCCTTATCAATTAAGATCTACCTGGGATCGTTTAGTATTCTCAGGCACAGGTCAGGCACCAATTAAAGTCAATTCCAGTGAAGAAATGCTAGACAAAGTTGCCAGCACACCAGGCGCAATAGGTTATTTATGGAGAGCAAATATTAATGAAAATGTTAACGTGCTCGAGATTAAGTAGCCTTTTTGTAGGCACTACTCGGAGAATAACCAGACGATGGGTCTTGTTATTTCTTGCCGGATGCTTTTCAGCGCATGCGCAAGAACCCAATCAGACACTGAAACAATCTGAATCTGGCAAACCGCCCGTTTCGCTGAAAATATCGGAATTGCCCGCACAAGCTACCGAATCAGACAGCGCGAAGAAAAAAACCGGATTGGTGGATACAGCGCTAAACTGGTTTCGAAGAACAGATCTTCCCGCCGATCTGCAGATCCATGGTTTTGCCAGTCAGGCTTATATTACAACCTCAGATAACGATGTTTTTGGGAATAGTGATAAAGGTGGTAGCTTTGGTTTTACAGAGGCCGGACTTAACGCCTCTGTTCGACCATTACCGAGACTGTTGCTATCTGCGCAAGTGCTATCACGAAGAGCAGGTGAGGGGAACACGGGTATGCCGCGTCTCGATTTTGGATTCCTGGACTATCGGATATACTCGCATGAAGTGAATCAGTTTGGCATACGCGTCGGCAGATTGAAAAATCCATTTGGTTTCTATAATGAAACCCGTGATGTGGCGTTTACGCGCCCTAGCATCATGCTGCCGCAATCGATTTATTTTGATCGCACACGCAATTTAGGGCTTTCGAGTGATTCTGTACAACTCTACAGTGATGCTGCAATATTTAATTTGGGTACATTTTCTACTCAATTTGGTGTAACGTTGCCGATCGTAAGTGACAAAGATACGGAAAATTCACTTCTTGCTGGTTTGCAGAAAGGACAATTAAATCGTGAAGTTTCATACATAGGCCGCGGAATTTTTGAAACGAATGATAAGCGTCTTCGCTTAGGTGTCAGCGGAATATGGTTAAATACCGCTTATGATCCCAATAGCAGATTAAATGACCAAATAGGTCCTGGTGGATTACAATTCACACCCATCTTTTTTTCTGCTCAATATAACGCAGAGCGCTGGACGCTGACCTCTGAATATGCGTTACGCCACTTTAAATATGATAAGAATTTTGGCGCTAGTCCTGTGAACGGTTTGGATTTCTATGGCGAGAGCTACTATTTTCAGGGTGAGTATCGGTTTACCCCGAAATGGGAGGGTATTCTACGTTATGATGTTCTCTATACCGATAGAGCAGACCGGGATGGCAGTGATTTTGTTAAGCGCACTAACGGTGTAGGTGTTGCTCATAGCCGTTTTGCCAAAGATATTACGGTGGGATTACGTTGGAATGTTACGCCACAATTCATGCTGCGCGCTGAATATCATCATGTAAACGGAACCGGATGGCTATCAACATTGGATAATGTTAGAGGCAGCACACATCAGCACTGGGATCTTTTCGCAATTCAGGGTTCTTATCGTTTCTAAGCAGAAATTCTGATGGAAAATAATTCCGGCAATCAATTAGAAAAAGCACTTCTTACTCCAAGTATTAAGGGGCGAAGGTACCGTAGCATGAGATGGAAGATCTCTCTGGGCAGCAGTTTAATACTGTTGGCTGTTGTGATGATGTTCTGCTTTATTAGTTATCTGGGTTTAATGGCCAATTTCGACAATCAGCGGGATGTCGAATATAGACGATATTCCAGAGAAATCAATAGCCTGATCAAGAATACTTCGCAGAATTTATATCAATTGGCTGAAATGATTCCGTTTTTAGACGGAATGAATAATGCTTTGCTTAAAAGTGATGGCGAGGGTATTAGCGGAGCTTTCGATCGACACTGGGCATTGCTGCAATTTCATAATGGTGTTGAGTTTGTCCATTTTTATGATATTTGGAATCAACTGAATGCAAGCTGGGATAGTTTGGACACGAATATTGATAGCAATAGCGAACTGGCGACCTGGGTAAACCAAGTCAATCAGTCTGAGCGGCCGATTAATCCGCTGCTTTGCAGGGAAAGCTGTATACAGTATATCGTTGCACCGCTATTAGTCGAAGGAAAAAAAGCGGGCGTAGTGGTGATGGGAATTTCTTTAGCCGATGTGTTTCTGGCCTTCAAACGGATAGCGGGTGCTGATATTGGTTTGTTAATCAAAGAACAGAATAATCTGCTGCTTCAAAATGATTCCGATTCTTTGCACTGGAATATTCATATCCCCGCGCTTACCAACAAAGAAAGAAATCAGGAAGTTCTCAATAAGGCTGCTCAGATTTATCCGGATATGTCGTCACTCAATGACGGTATCCAGATTCGCTGGAATGATCAGTATCAACAATTAAAATTATTCCCACTTAATTCATATGAACCCGGCAAGGCCCATTTGGTTGTTATTACCGATGTGACAGCTGCAGTGAATAATATCCATGACTCCATTTGGAAAATTGCATTAATTGGTTTGCTTGGACTTGTCTTTTCTGAGATTTTATTATTCCTGATTTTTACACGGCTACTTGCAAAACTAAAAGATGTCGCTTTTGTGCTCCCGCTTCTTGCCAGCGGTCAATTTGAGAAATTTCGCCTGTCACTGACTTCAGCAGATCGCGCGCCACGTTTCAGGGACGAAGTGGACACGTTGTCTGAAGCCGCCGTATCCTTATCACTCCAGCTGGAAAAACTTGAGCAGGAAGTATCGACCCGGACAACGATGCTGATTGAGCAGAAAAATGCGCTAAGTAAAGAGAGAGATTTTGTGGGGAATTTGTTGGATACAGCACAGGCCATAGTTCTGACACAGAATTCTGAAGGCGGAATCATTTCATTAAATGCGTATGGAGAGATGTTGACTCGCTATACAGAGAGTGAGTTACTGGGTAAGTCTTTTCTAAATATTTTGATTCCAGAGTATGAATCACAAGATCTGCTTTCGCGCTTTAAAGAAATACAAGCCGGGCAAAGAATGCAATTACGTCATGAGGCTATTACCCACTGCAAAGATGGAACAACGCGCCATGTAGCTTGGCTACACTCACATCTGTCCTGGCAATCTGCAGATGATCCGTCGATTTTGTCAGTGGGATTGGATGTTACCGAATATAAGCGAGTTGAGGGCCATCTGGCTTGGCTGGCCGATCATGATCCTTTAACAAATATGTTTAACCGACGCCGCTTTAGTGACGAACTGGAGCAAGTGTTAAGCCGTGCAGAACGCTATCAGCATCCAGGCGCTTTACTATTCTTTGATCTGGATCGCTTTAAATATATTAATGACACCAGCGGGCATCAGGCTGGTGATTCGTTGCTTAAAATGGTTGCGGGCATGTTAGCCCAGACCATTCGAACAGATGATATAACAGGCCGCTTGGGGGGGGATGAGTTTGCCATTATCTTGCCGGAAATCAATGCCAGTGGCGCAATAGAAGTTGCCAAAAAAGTACTGGATCAATTGAGTTTGGCCCAATTAACCATTAGTAATCGTACCCATAAAATTTCAGCCAGTATCGGTATTGCATTATTTCCCGAGCATGGTGCTAATATTCATGACTTGCTGGCTGCTGCAGATCTTGCCATGTATCAGGCAAAGGCGATGGGGCGGAATGCCTGGTACTTGTTTTCTGACAAAGACCGTAGCCGTGAACGGATGCACACATTGGTTTACTGGAAAGAGAAGATCGAGCACTCCCATTTGCATGATAATTTCGTCCTTTACTTGCAACCGATTATGCATGTTAAATCCAAACAAATCTCTCACTATGAGGTATTGTTGCGCATGCAGGAAAAGGATGGTTCAGTACTGTCTCCTGCCGACTTTATTCCCGCCGCAGAGCATACTGGGTTAATTCATGCGATTGATCACATGGTATTACGAAAAGCCATTGCTCAGGTCGCTAAAATATATCAAGCCGGGTTCAAGGTTAGCTTTTCAATCAATTTATCCGCCCATGCATTTAATGATCCCGAACTATTGCCAATCCTGAAACAAGAATTGTTGACGCAAGACATGGACCCGTCATGTGTCATGTTTGAAATTACGGAAACTGCAGCGTTAGAAGATTTACCCGGCGCACGTGCGCTGATGATAGAAATTAGAGAACTGGGTTGTGGTTTTGTACTGGATGATTTCGGTGTTGGTTTTTCTTCTTTTTATTATTTAAGGGAATTGCCAGTTGACGTAGTTAAAATTGATGGTTCGTTTATCCGCAATTTATCTGAAAGCAGTGATGATCTGATTTTGGTCAACGCCCTATGCAGTGTAGCCAGAGGATTTGGTAAGAAAATTACAGCAGAATTTGTCGAGAGTGCGGAAATACTTGCTTTGATAGAAAAAATGGATATTGATTATGCACAAGGATATTACGTTGGCAAGCCTGCACCAGCGGCTACGTTTTTCATGAAATCAGATTCTGAATAACGAATACGCGTAATTGTCAGTAGAGCAATGAAGCTGGAAGTTTTCAGGTTTAAAGCGTGACGACTGACAATTGTTCCGGAATGCATGCCATCCAATTGAGTTTCTGTTGAATCGCAGTAACCAACGCGGAAGAATTGCCGAATTCACCATGTACGACAAAAATCTTTTCGGGCATTTTCTGGAAGTGTCGTAACCAGTTGATTAAATCTGCCTGATCAGCATGCGCCGAGAGCCCACCGATGGTATATATTGTTGCCTTGACACGAACATCCTCACCAAAGATCCTGACTTTCCGGGCGCCGTCT